>OLOZ01000558.1_pt1 | contig 33140 bp, 30 predicted proteins | sample 1673021 | NCBI WGS metagenome assembly OLOZ01 (sample SAMEA3136747, study PRJEB25190) | human gut metagenome | biome: human gut; feature: human-associated habitat; material: faeces | place: Austria | collected 2013 | reverse complement strand
GAAGTGTATGCTCCAGAAGGTTTGTTGTTCCACCGTAGATATTCTTTGCTGCTACGATATGATCTCCATTCTGTGCAAGGTTTTCGATTGTATATGTAATTGCTGCTGCACCGGAAGCTACTGCAAGTGCAGCTGTACCACCTTCAAGAGCTGCAATTCTTTTTTCAAAAACATCTTCTGTCGGGTTTGTCAGACGACCATAGATGTTACCTGCATCTGCCAGTCCGAAACGAGCTGCTGCATGATCGCAGTTACGGAATACATAAGAAGAAGTCTGGTAGATTGGAACGGCTCTTGCGTCAGTAACCGGATCCGGCTGTTCCTGTCCTACGTGAAGCTGAAGTGTTTCAAATTTGAATTTTCTGTTTTCTCTTGTGATTTTTTCACCCATGAGTCTGATCCTCTTTTCTGTTTTTTTGATTTAAAACCATTATATTATATATATTATACACTGCGGAGTACTCCGTAGCACGCTACTTTCACTGTCTGCGTTTCCTCTCAGTCCGTACAAAACATTTGCAACTGGCACATTGCACACATCCGAAATCTGCTAATTTACTCTGTAAACAATGCTGTAGAATAATATCTGTCACCAGTATCCGGAAGAAGTGCTACGATAGTCTTTCCTTTGTTTTCCGGACGTTTTGCAAGTTCAATTGCTGCATAAAGAGCTGCTCCTGAAGAAATACCCACGAGAACGCCCTCTTTCTTTGCCAGAAGTTTTGCTGTTGTGAAGCATACTTCATTGTCGATTGGCATGATCTCGTCATAAATCTGTGTGTTCAGGACTTCCGGAACGAATCCTGCTCCGATACCCTGAATCTTATGCGGGCCGCCTTTTCCTTCGGAAAGAACCGGGGAAGTTGCAGGTTCTACTGCTACGATCTTAATATCCGGGTTCTGCTCTTTCAGGTATTCTCCTGTTCCTGTAAGTGTTCCGCCTGTGCCGACACCAGCTACGAAGATGTCTACCTTTCCGTCTGTATCTTTCCAGATTTCAGGACCTGTGGTTGCTTTGTGTGCTGCCGGGTTTGCCGGATTTACAAACTGTCCCGGGATATAGCTGTTCGGGATTTCTTTAGCAAGTTCATCTGCTTTGGCGATTGCACCTTTCATTCCCTTGGCTCCTTCTGTCAGAACCAGTTCTGCGCCATATGCTTTCAGAATATTTCTACGCTCAATACTCATGGTCTCCGGCATGGTAAGGATGATTCTGTATCCTTTCGCTGCTGCGATAGATGCAAGACCGATACCTGTGTTTCCGGATGTTGGCTCGATGATTACAGATCCTTCTTTAAGGATTCCCTTTGCTTCAGCGTCCTCGATCATCGCTTTGGCGATTCTGTCCTTGACGCTTCCTGCCGGGTTAAAATACTCAAGTTTCACAAGGAGAGTTGCTTCCAGTCCAAGTTCCTTCTCTACATTTGTTACTTCTACAAGTGGAGTGTTTCCGATCAGTCCAAGTGTTCCTTTATAAATGTTTGCCATGGTGTTTACCGCCTTTCTTTTTACTTATTTATTCGTGTCTGTTTTTATTAACATACCTCTTTGATATGTTTAGTATGTTATTCCTTTTTACCCGAAATGTCAATAGGTTTTTGGAAAAAATTTGAACTTTTTTTCGCGGTATTGTATAATTCATTTATACGCGAAAAATAAATACTTAGGAGAATACTTTTTATGAATCAGCAGACAGATAAAGCGATTCTGGTCGTGAGCTTCGGAACCAGCTATGAAGCATCCCGAAAAGCCACTATAGAGAAGATTGAACAGGACATTAGAAACGCTTTTCAGGATCATCGGATCTATCGTGCATGGACCAGTAAATTTATCATCTCAATTCTGAAAAAAAGAGATAACTATACGGTTCCGACTGTAAAGGAAGCTCTTGAACAAATGATCACAGATGGGATCCGGGAGGTGGTTGTTCAGCCGACCCATATCCTGGACGGTATCGAGAATAATATTATGAAAGAAGAAGTTCTTTCTTATAAAGAATCTTTTGACAAAATCGCATTTGGAACTCCTCTTCTTGCAGATTCGAAAGATGAATCACAGGCAATCAACGCAGTAACAACAGAATTTTCTGATCTGAAAGAAACAGAAGCTCTTGTATTCATGGGACATGGAACAACCCATCAGGTAAACACCGTGTATGCAGGACTTGATCAGAAATTCAAAGAGTCCGCCCACGCCAATGTTTTTATCGGAACCGTCGAAGTTGATCCAACCATCCATGATCTGGTAAAAGAAGTAACATCTTTCCAGCCATCCAAAATCTATGTAACACCTTTTATGATCGTAGCAGGCGATCATGCACACAATGATATGGCTGGTGATTCTCCGGATTCCTGGGTATGTCAGTTTGAAAATGCCGGATTTGAAGTCTGTCCGATCATCAAAGGACTGGGTGAATATCCTGGAATACGCAGGATGTATGTGGAGCATGCACAAAAAGCCATTGATTCCATGAAATAATATATCTATGCAGTAATGTCCTATAAAGCAAAAAGGTCTGTACCCATCGGGAATATTTACAGTTTTTCTCTGCTTGTTTACGCAGCATGGAACTGTATCATTCTCAAAGGTCCAGACCTTTTTCCATATTCATTTATAATGTACGCTTCTCTTTTATTCAGTTCTCCTGACTCTTTTTACATATCTGAATTCCCATAAGTAAAAGCACCGGGAATACGATTGCCGCAAGAATTCCCATTCTCAGATTATTCCCCACACTGCCGGATACAAAACCTGCAAGTGTCGGACCACCGGAGCAGCCAAGGTCTCCTGCAAGAGCAAGCAATGCAAACATTGCCGTACCTCCACCTCTGATGGATGCCGATGCAATGCTGAATGTTCCCGGCCACATAATTCCAACAGAAAATCCACAGACTGCACAGCCAACGAGACTGAGCATCGGAACCGGTACAAAAAACGGTCTTGTTTTAAATCTAAATGCAATTGTAAACTTTTCTTTTTTTTTAGTTGACATTATCTTTTCTTTCTTTTAAAATTGTAAACCATAAAGATTTTGGAGGTTTACAAATGTCAAAGACGAAAACTTTAATCTACTGCAGTCTTTTTACTGCGCTGATTGCGGCGGGGGCTTTTATCAAGATCCCGGTGCCGGTGGTTCCTTTTACTTTGCAGTATCTGTTTACGATGCTTGCAGGGCTGCTGCTTGGTTCTAAACGTGGAACAATCTCTGTCGTTGCCTACATGCTTCTGGGGCTTGCAGGGCTTCCGATCTTCTCTGAGGGCGGCGGTCTCTGGTATGTCTTTAAGCCGAGTTTTGGCTATATCATTGGATTCTGCCTCGGAACTTACGTGACAGGACGTATCGCAGAACATCTGAAGAAAAAGACGATCTTCCGCTACCTGCTCGCAAACCTGGCTGGACTTATGATCGTCTATGCCTGCGGCATGATCTACTACTATGTGATCTGCAATTATGTGATCGACACACCAATCGGAATCTGGCCGCTCATCCTCTACTGCTTCCTTCTTGCAGTACCTGGTGACATCGCTTTAAGCATCCTTGGGGCCATCATTGCCAGACGTGTTCGTCCGGTCGTGATCCAGTACCTTTCTGATTCCAATACAACTTTATTACATACGGAGGAGACAGCAAAATGAACCCACTTACTTTAGCCCAGGAAATTATTGACGGACGCAGGATCACAAGAGAGGATGATCTTTCCTTCTTTCTCACCTGCGATCTGGATGAATTATGTGAAGGTGCAGACCGCATTCGAGAAGCCTGTATCGGAGACAAAGTAGACCTCTGCTCAATCATCAACGGACGCAGTGGCAGATGTCCGGAAGACTGTAAATACTGTGCACAGTCCGCACACCACCACACTTCCTGCGAAGTTTACAATTTTCTTCCAGAGGAAAAGATCCTTGAAGCCTGTAAGATGAATGAGTCCGAAGGTGTCGACCGTTTTTCCATCGTCACCGCCGGAAAAGCTCTGACAGGAAAAGAATTCGACCAGGCAATCCATGCTTACGAGACCATGCACAGAGAATGCAAGATTGACCTCTGCGCTTCCATGGGATTTATTTCTGCCGAACAACTTCACCGTCTTCACGAGGCAGGTGTGACCAGCTACCACCACAACATCGAAACCTCCCGTAGAAATTTCCCGAATATCTGTACCACACACACCTACGACATGAAGATCGAGACCCTCAAAAAAGTCAAAGCCGAAGGCATGTGTGCCTGCTCCGGCGGTATCATCGGCATGGGTGAGACCTGGGAAGACCGTCTGGATATGGCGATCAGCCTTGCTGAACTTGGCATCGATTCCATCCCGATCAATGCTCTGATGCCGATCCCAGGAACACCTCTGGAACATCTACCGGAACTTTCTGAGCCGGATATCCTGCGTACGATCGCCTTCTTCCGCTATATCAACCCAGAGGCAAACATCCGTCTCGCTGCCGGACGCGCACTTCTCACCAACGACGGAGAAACTGCTTTCAAAGCCGGAGCTTCCGCTTCCATCACCGGAAACATGCTGACCACCGTTGCATGTGCGACGATCCGAAGCGACCGCAAGATGCTCGCTGACATGGGACGTGACGTAACTCCTGAATACTGGAAGGAAGTGTAAAATAAAAATGAGCAAAGCAATTTTTCTCACCGGAACCGGAACAGATATCGGCAAAACCTTTATTGCCGGACTAATCGTAAAAAAACTTGCAGAGGCAGGCAAAAATCCAGCTTACTACAAAGCAGCCATGAGCGGAAATGACCGCCGGTCAGACGAAAGCCTGATCCCGGGCGATGCACTTTTTGTGCGACAGATGTCCGGTATCTCACAGCCGCTTGACGAAATGTGCCCTTATGTATATGAAAATGCCTGGTCACCACACCTTGCATCCCGCGTGGAAGGAAATCCTGTTGACCTCGCTGTTGTCCGCGAAGGTTTTGCGAAAGTCGCTGAGAACTATGACTACATCACCATGGAAGGAAGCGGCGGAATCCTCTGCCCTCTCTGTTTTGATGAGCATAAGATCCAGCTTGAAGATGTGATCCGGGAATTTAATCTTTCCAGTATCCTTATCGCCGATGCCGGTCTTGGCACGATCAACAGTGTTGTCCTGACTTTCGAATATATGAAGGCACACAACCTTCCGCTTAAGGGCATCATTTTTAATCATTACCATCCGGGGAACATCATGGAAGAAGATAATATTTTTATGTGCGAACATATGACAGGGCTTCCTGTGCTTGCGAAGGTACAGGACAATGCCACAGAACTTGAAACAGATGCAGATGTGCTGAGTGCACTTTATGACGAGGTGAAGATCAGATGATATGGTATCCTTATGAACAGATGAAAACAATGAAAGAACCTTACAGGATTCTGGATGCAGAAGGCGTGCATCTCTACACCAAAGACCAGAAGCTGATCGATTCAATTTCTTCCTGGTGGTGCATGATCCACGGCTACAAACATCCGGAGCTGACCGCCGCCATCAAAGAACAGGCTGACCGTTTCTGCCATGTAATGCTCGGCGGACTCACCCATGAACCGGTAGAAAAACTTTCTGATAAGCTTCAGGAATTTCTTCCGGGTGACCTGGACTACTGCTTCTTTTCTGACTCGGGAAGTGTCGCAGTAGAAGTCTCTCTTAAGATGGCACTCCAGTACAACACCAATCAGGGAAGGAAACGCCCTCTGGTGCTGGCTCTGGAACATGCCTACCACGGAGACACTTTCAAGGCAATGGAAGTCGGAGATGACGAAGATTATCATTTCGCTTTTGACAAAAAAGAAGGCGTCGTTCATATCCCGACAGAGATTCCGGCGCTTGAGGATGCATTTGAACTGTATCATGACCGGCTGAACTGCTTTATCGTAGAGCCGCTGCTCCAGGGCGCCGGCGGCATGCGGATGTATGATATTTCTTTCCTGAAACGTGCCAGAGAACTGTGCAATCAATATGATGTGCTTCTGATTTTTGATGAGGTTGCAACAGGATTCGGACGTACCGGAAACCGCTTTGTAGCCGACCTTGTCCTTCCGGACATCCTGGTTCTCGGAAAAGCCCTGACCGGCGGTTATATCGGACATGCTGTCACCGTTGCAAACCACAAAGTCTTTGACGCTTTTTATAGTGACGATGACCGCCTTGCCCTGATGCACGGTCCGACCTTTATGGGAAATCCACTTGCCTGTGCCGTTGCACTTAAGGGAATCGAGATCTTTGAACGAGACGATTATATGAGCAAGATCCGGCATATCGAACAGATTTCCCGTCAGGAAATGGAAAATTTCTCTGACCCGCGCATCAAAGAAGTCCGTATCATGGGCGGCTGTACCTGCGTCGAAGTCCATGATCCAAAGACGCTGGAAGGTTTCCAGCAGTTTGCCTATGAACGCGGGGTCTTCTGCAGACCTTTCTTAAACTATATGTATTCCATGGTTCCTTATGTGATCTCCGACGAGGAACTCATTCAGATTTTTGACGTAATGAAGGACTGGTTTCACTGAAACCAGCCCTTCTTCTCTTCAATTCTATTCAACATATCTAACAGCGATTTCTTTTATTAACAAAATAATTCAGGATTCCCCCACCAACAATGATCACAACGGCAACTGCCACGACTCTCTTGGCTGCTTCCTGTGGAAGCTGGCTCTTTGAACCAATAGAATCCGAATAAAAGGTCAGCGTATAGTCAATCTCATGAGGTGCTCCCATTGCTGTTGTATCTGCGATCACCGGCATTCCTTCATCCATACTGAGCACCGGAATCTCAAAAACAGAATTCATACCTTCTTCATTGGTCGGAAGATATTTCTCTCCGTCTACGATCATATAATCATAATTTGAACTGCTCCACTGGATCTGTGCGTAAGCCTGACCATCCTTCACAGTCAGAATTGTCGGTGATGTCACACTTGCCTTTCCGCTTCCGCCCTCAAGATCCACCTGAATGGAATATTCTCCATCCTCTTTGTCAATATCCATGCCTGCCGCCTGACAGATGCAGGAAAAAGCTCCAATGCCGATAAATACAGCAGCAATCAGACTTGAAAGTTTTCTTTTCATTTCTCTACTCCATTTTTTTCTTTTTAAACATTGCCAAATTTTATCTATAGAAACTATGATAACACAGCAAATCCTACATTGCAAACACTATACAATTCTAGTATAATAAAAAAGATATGTCTGTGAATGAGACTTCACAGCATAATGTAAATTTAAGACCATTTCAAAAATGAATTCAGGAGGTTTTTAGCTATGAAAGGTACATTATATGGAGTTGGCGTCGGACCTGGGGATCCGGAATTAATGACATTAAAGGCAGTTCGCATGATCCGTGAAAATGAGATCATCGCTGTACCTGGTGCAGACGTTAAAGAAACCGTTGCCTATAAAATTGCAGTACAGGCAGTTCCGGAGCTGGAAGAAAAAGAACTTCTTCCAATCTACATGCCGATGACACATGATGCAAAGGAACTTGAAGAAAATCATGCAAAAGGCGCAAAAGCTCTGGAAGCCTGTCTTGATCAGGGAAAAAATGTTGTTTTCCTGACTCTTGGTGATCCATGTGTATATTCTACTTTTTCCTATCTGCAGCATCGCGTAGAGGCAGACGGATATCACACAGAGCTGGTAAGCGGAATCACTTCTTTCTGTGCTGCAGCTGCACGACTGAACATTTCTCTGTCTGAATGGAACGAACAGCTTCATATCGTTCCTGCTGTCCATCGTCTTGACAGTGAACTGACAGAATCCGGAAACTACATTCTGATGAAATCAGGAAAGAAAATGAATCAGGTAAAGGAAATTCTCGCCAAAAGCGGCCGTGATGTCCTCATGGTTGAAAACTGTGGCATGCCAGAGGAACATATCTATCATGGAGTTGAGGAAATTCCGGATGATGCCGGCTACTATTCTCTGATCATTGCGAAGGAGCACAAATGATCGAAACAAAGAATCTGACAAAAACATTTGATAATTTTACTGCTGTGGATTCTCTGGATCTCAAAATTGAGACCGGAGAATTCTTCGGTCTTCTTGGACCGAATGGTGCCGGAAAGACTACGACGATCAGTCTTCTTTCTACGCTTCTTCTTCCGACTAAAGGAGAAATCCTGATCGATGGACAGAAGCTGACACGAAACCGACCGGATCTCAAGCGTAAGATTAGTGTAATCACACAGGAGTACTCCATGCGCCAGGACATGAATATGGACGAGATCATGGAATATCAGGGACGTCTTTATTTCATGCCACGCAAAGAAATCAAACGTCGTACAGAAGAACTTCTGGAGTTCTGTGATCTGATCAAGTTTCGTAAACGAACAGTCCGTAAGCTTTCCGGCGGCATGAAGCGGAAACTGATGGTATGTCGGGCCCTCCTGACAGATCCTGAGATCCTGCTTCTGGATGAACCGACCGCCGGTATGGATGCGCTTTCCCGTCGTCAGATGTGGAATCTGCTCCGCAAATTAAACGGCAAAAACCTGACCATTCTTCTGACTACTCATTATATGGAGGAAGCTCAGAATCTCTGCAGCCGTGTAGCTCTGATGGACCACGGTAAACTGGAGGAAGTCAATACTTCGGCCGGACTGATCGACAGTCTTGGAAATTACACCGTTGATGAATTTGCCGGAGACGAAACTCACAGTCATTATTTTCACAGTCGTGAAGAAGCAATTGCCTATCTCTCCGGTCTTTCCGGACAGGCTTCTCTACGCGAAACAACGCTAGAAGATGTGTTTGTTGAACGTGCCGGACGACATCTGATGCCGTCATAAGGGAGGAGCTGGTTATGGGAATTATTACAATTTTATGGGAAAAATGGGTCGAATTTCGAAGAGATTTCTACAAGATCACGCTGGCGGCAATGATTGCCCCACTGATGTATCTGGTCGTATTTGGAATGGGAATCCAGACAATCTCACATGGAGAACCTTATCTGAACTTTCTGATTCCGGGTGTTGTTTCACTGACGACAATGAATGGAAGCTTTAATGCCATTGCACAGAATCTGAATGTGCAGCGACTTTATGAGAAGGCTTTCGATCAGGTACTGATCTCTCCTACACCGTTATGGCAGTTTATTGCCGGTCAGATCATCGGCGGAAGCCTTCGTGGTTTTTATGCAGGTGGCGTTATTCTGGTTCTGACAATGCCGATCGACACCGGACTGATCTTTAACGGCTGGTCTTTCCTTGTCATGTTCCTGAATGGAGCTGTTTTTTCTGCAATCGGTGTTGTCGTTTCATTCCTTGCCAAAAACCATGCAGATGTACCGCGTTTTTCGAACTACATCATCATGCCAATGGCATATCTGTGCAATACATTTTTCTCTACAGAAAAGCTTCCTGGTTTTCTTGGAAAATTTGTCTCTGCACTGCCGCTTTCCCAGACAAGTCATATGATCCGAAGCATCTCTGCAGGAGAGGGATTTGCAATGTCGGGAATTGCGATACTTATGACATATCTGATCGTGTTTACAGCGATTGCATCATGGTTTATCTATAAGAAAAAGAATCTTTAAAAGATAACTGGGAATTCACACAGTAAATATTCCGAAGAAAGGACAGTTTCTGCGCCAAAGCTGTCCTTTCTCTGAACTTACTGCTGAAATTACCATCTTTTAGGTAAATAGCAAAAATAACACTTGTCTGAGCCATCGGCGAGTTAGCAATTTTTGCGAATGCTTTTTGCAGGCAGGTTATATCTTAGTACTTCCGGACTCCGAAGCCTTGTGACTGAACAGATCAGGAAGCTTTTCGTGAATTATATAAATGTGATTCTAAAGTTCTAATTTTCAGCAGCTAATTCAGAAAGATATCTTTCAAAACAAATTCCTTCATTCCGGTCGGTGCCTTCAACTACCGCATCATGAATCCCCTTCGCCAGAAACTTCACGGCCCTGTGCACAGAATCCACCGTGTCGATTCCTTTCACCATACCGGCACTCAAAACCGATGCAAACAGATCACCTGTACCGGAATAACTGCCACCCTCTTTTGCTGCAGTCACCCAGGTCGTATTGCCATCCTGACAGATCAGGTTTCCTATCTTCTGATGATTCTCCCTCGCAGGAAGATCAATTCCTGTAATAACCACTTCCGTATCAAACTCTTTTGAAAGTTCCTTCCCTGTACTTTCTGTGAATTTCAGCAATCTCTCCTCATCCATAAGTGATAGCTCCTTCCACAATACATGTGCACGCTGTGCGCCATATAATAACAATAGCGCTTCTGTCAGATTTGGTGTTATCACCGTCGCTCTTCTGACCAGAAAACGCATTTTTTCACAGAGTGCCTCCGTATAAATCGGGTACTCTTCTCCATTATCCCCCATAACAGGATCTGTAAGTATCTTTGTGTCTTCTTTTGCAAACTGTTCAATAAATTCAACTGCTTTATCGGCCTGACGTGCGTCTGCCAAAAATCCTGTATAGATTCCATCCGGATAAAAATCCATCTTCTTCCACTCTTCCATAATCGCATCCATACGATCCGTATAATCATCACAATAATAAGAAGGGAAACCCGTCTGCGCACTTAATACCGCTGTCGGAAGCGGACATGCCTGGATTCCCATAACGGAAATCACCGGAATTGCTGCAGTAAGAGAACATTTTCCCATTCCTGATAAATCATTTAATACCGCAATCTTTTTCAATCTGTTATCTCCTCGTCTTGCATTTTCTCATTATCTGATTTAGAATAGCATCTAAGTGTATTTATAAAAATAACCACTTTTATTCATTTTTCAGAGGACAGTTTATGAGTTTATCTTTTCATTCCAATAAAGAATGCCTGTATCTTCAGGTATATGAACATTACAAAAATCTGATCATGGAACGGCGAATTCCTGCCGGAAGCCGCATGCCATCTCTTCGCAAATGTTCTGCAGAACTGAAGCTCAGCCGTACAACTATTGAAAATGCCTATCTGCAATTGGCCGCAGACGGCTACATTGTTGCCCGTGCACAAAGCGGCTATTATGTAACTAATATTGCAGAGCAAAAGCCAGTCTCCACTACCTCCTGGCATGCGAATCTGCCTTCAATACAATATGACTTTGCTTCCAACGGTGTCGATCATGAAAGTTTCCGTTTTGACCTCTGGCAGCGTTATATCAAAAGCGCACTTCGTCAGAGTGACCGTCTTCTCTCCTATGGAGAACCCCAGGGTGAAGCCGATCTTCGTCAGGTACTTGCTGACTACATCCGTCAGCGAAGAAACGTCAACTGTTCTGCTGACGATATTGTGATCGGGGCCGGAGTTCAGAGCATTCTGAATCTTCTTTGTCCTCTGATCCATGACCGAAAAACCGTTTCTTTTCCAAACGCTTCTTTTGTGCAGGGAAGTACTATTTTTTCTGATTATGGTTTTGAAGTTCAATACCGCAACAAAGACTGTGACGTAATCTATGTTTCTCCTGCACATATGACGAAATGGGGAGAGATCATGCCCGTCAGCCGTCGTATGGAACTGGTACATTACGCTGCAGCGAAAGGCAGTCTGATCATCGAAGACGATTTTGAGAATGAATTCGTTTATTTTCAACGTCCAACACCTTCCCTCTTTAATCTTGCCGGAGGACATGGCGTTGTCTATATTGGTTCTTTTTCCCGTCTGCTGCTTCCATCGATTCGCTTAAGCTTCATGGTCTTGCCGCCTTCTCTTTCCAGAAAATATGCAGCTGTTGCAGAACGCTACAGCCAGACTGCTTCCAAAGCCGAACAGATTGCACTCTGTCAGTTTATCCGTGACGGTCATCTGACTTCACAGACAAAAAAATTAAAAAAGCTGTATGCTCAGAAGCTTAAGGCTCTTGAAAACGAGGTGCGAAATACATTCGGCAGCAACTGCACGATCCAGACCGGTGCCGCAGGAACAAGTCTGGCATTGACCATTCCTTATGCCAGAACAGGTCTTGAGCTAAAAAAAGAAGCCCGCATGCATGGAATGTCTCTTCTGATTCTTGAAGAAAATGCAGCTACGATCACCATTCTGCTCTCCTGTTCTTCCATTACGACAGACGATTTTGCCCCTGCCTGTCAGCTTCTGTCCCGACTTCTTAATAAATAATCACAAAACACCTGTCCGGCATTTCATCATCCAGGCAGGTGTCAGTATTTAATCTCTTCGATTATCGATCATATAAAGCAATGCGTTACAGATACAGGCTGCAATATTACTTCCGCCTTTACGTCCTCTCGCAACTATATAAGGTGCTCCCGAATCCATGATCAGTTCTTTCGATTGTACAACATTCACAAATCCAACCGGAACTCCAATGATCAGTTCCGGATTCAGTTTTCCATCTTCGATCAATTCATAGAGTCTCACCAGTGCAGTCGGCGCGTTTCCGATTGCAAAGATCAGTTTTTTATCGAGAGTAGCAGCTTTGTCCATGCTTGCTGTCGCCCTTGTGGTTCCATTCTCTTTTGCAATCTTTGCCACATCCTCATCGGACATGAAACAATAGACTTCTCCACCATAACGGGCCAGTGCACGTTTATTGATTCCCGCCTTTGCCATCTGCGTATCCGTAACAATGCAGGCGCCCTCTTTGATTGCTTTCATCGCACGCTCTACTACATCCGGCGAAAAACAGAGGTTATCCGCATAATCAAAATCTGCGCTTGTATGAATACAACGTTTGACAATAAGTTCTGTTCCGGGAAGCAGCTGTTTATCACCAAGTTCCTCTGTAATAATCTCAAAACTTCTTTTTTCGATCTCCATTGGTTTTACATTTTCAAGCTCTACTTTCATTTCTCTGCTTCTCCTTCTGCTTCACTTTCTTCCAGAATATCCTCCACACCTTGCTCAAGGATCTCATAGATTTTCTTCATATCCAAATGTTTCCGAAGTTCCGATGCCAGGATATCATACTGTGTTTCTTTGAATGCAGCAAAATCCACGCCTTCCATCTCTGACACATCAATACCTTTTCTTATGCCTACTGCACGAACAAGACCAAGTGCAACCTCTTCTTTATCAAAAATGCCATGAACATAAGTTCCGCATACATTGTGATAAAATGTTCCTTCTGTCTTCTCTGTCCCTGTCACAGTATCACATGTAGAAGTACTTGCTACAGCCCCATTTTTCCAGGTACTCTCACCCATATGAATCTCATATCCTGTAAATTCTACGTTTTTAAGAGGTGCAAACTCTTCATCCAGCTCCAGGAATTTTCCGCAGACCTGCGTACGTGTCTTATGTTCTGCAAACACGGTATCTACCGGAAGAAGACCAATTCCACGCATCGTACCGCCTGCTTCCACACCATGTGGATCACTTAAATTTTCTCCCAGCATCTGATAGCCGCCACAGATACCAAAGATCAGTGTACCGGATGCCGCTGCCTTAAGGATCAGTGCTTCCATGCCACTTTCACGCAGCCATTTCAGATCATCCATTGTATTCTTGGTTCCCGGAAGAAAGATCACATCCGGCTGCTTCAAATCTGACGGATGCTGTACATAACGCAGCGAAACCCCCGGAATACTTTCAAACGGATTAAAGTCTGTAAAGTTGGAAATACGTGGTACACGAATAACCGCCATATCGATCACTCCAACTTCCTGATGACGGTCAAAGCGTTCTGTCAGACTGTCTTCATCTTCTACCTGAATGTTCATATATGGTGCAACACCAACGACCGGAATCTTACATTTCTCTTCCAGCATTGCCACACCCGGATCCAGAATTGATTTGTCACCTCGGAATTTATTGATGATCAGACCCTTGATCATTTTTCTCTCATCTTCTTCCAGAAGTTCCACCGTTCCATACAGCTGTGCAAACACACCGCCACGATCGATATCACCGGCAAGAAGCACCGGCGCTTTCGCCATCTTTGCCATTCCCATATTAACAATATCTTCGCTCTTCAGATTGATTTCCGCCGGGCTTCCAGCCCCCTCAATCACAATGATATCATTTTCTTCTGCCAGCTTATGAAATGCCTTCATAATGTCAGGCACCAGTTTTTTCTTATATTTAAAATAGTCTCTGGCACTCATGGTACCAAGAACTTCCCCATTTACAATGACCTGAGAGCCAATATCATTTGTCGGTTTCAGAAGAATCGGATTCATCAGGACCGATGGTTCTATACCTGCCGCTTCTGCCTGCATAACCTGTGCTCTGCCCATTTCAAGGCCCTCACTGGTTATAAAAGAGTTCAGTGCCATATTCTGCGATTTGAATGGTGCCACACGGTATCCATCCTGATGAAATATCCTGCAAAGTCCGGCAGCAAGAAGACTCTTTCCTGCATTGGACATGGTTCCCTGTATCATGATCGTCTTTGCCATATCTGTTCCCTTTCGTATCAGACTTATGCCTGTTCCTCTTCTTTCAGTACCTCTGCATGTGCCACTGCCGCTTTTGTAGTGCCATCCCGCATTGCACGGATCAATTTCTGATTTTCCTCATGTGTTCGGACGGCCACACGGTAATATCCTTTTCGCAAACCAGAGTAATTGCTGCAGTCACGGATCAGAACCCCCTGTTCCACACATATTTCAAATAAATTTTCCGGTCCATGGAAGAAAATATAATTTGCTTCTGACGGAAAGACTTCCATGCCAAGACGCTGCAGTTCTTCTTTGAGATATTTTGCTTCCCGGAATACCATCTGTCGCCCCTCTTCCACATATGCAGTTTCTTTCAGTGCAGCAATACCTGCCGCCTGTGCCATAACAGAAATATTCCATGGCTGTGTCACCTGCGTCATCGCATCAAGAAGTTCCGTATTCTCAGTAATACCATATCCCAGTCGGATTCCCGCCATCGCGTAACGCTTGGTAAATGCCTTCAAAAGAAACAGATTGTGATATCTGGATAACTGTGCTTTCAGTGTGTATCTGCCCGGTTCCTCCATAAAATCAAGAAAACATTCATCTACGACCAGAAGGATATCCATTTCTCTGCACACACGTAAAACCCGGAAAAGGAATTCTCTATCTATCGAAATTCCCGTTGGATTATTCGGATTGCAGAGAAATACCATATCAAGGTCTCTGTGCAGCCAGTTGATAAAACTGTCCTGCAGACTGAATCCCTCTTCTTCTCTGAGAAGTACATGTTCTACCTCACAGCCACAGCTCGTAAGCGCCTGCTCATATTCTGCAAAAGTAGGAACCGGAATCAGTGCTTTCTTCGGTTTTACTGCCTGACACAGAGAAAATACCAGTTCCGCCGCTCCATTTCCACAGATCACAGATTCGGATGCCACACCTTCATATTCGGCAATTGCTTTTTTCAAAGGTGCATATCCGACCTGCGGATAATCTTTCATATATTCAAGACTGTCACGTACCGCCTGCTTTACACTTTCCGGCGTTCCCAGTGGATTACAGTTTGCCGAAAAATCCAGACAGTTCTTATAAGTATAGATATTACCGCCATGTACGTGCTTCGTCATTCTTTTTCTCCTTTTTGTGTCCCGTTACAGAAACACAACGCGGAACAAAACACAGATGATCACGCCCAGAATCGCCGTTGCATACATCAGGCGGTTCGCATAACGAATATCTTCTGCCTCTATTTCCCGAATCGCGTCTCCAATTGTAGGTTTCTCATATAATTTCCCAAAATAATATGCATTTCCTGCGAGCTGTACATCCAGTGCACCAGCCATTACAGCTTCTGTCTGTGCCGAATTCGGACTCGCATGATTTCTGCTGTCCCTTTTGAAAATACGGGATGCGTTTCTGCTGTCAAGTCCGATCACAAAAGCTCCGGCAACCATCAGCCAGCCGGAAATTCTGGATGGAAGATAATTGGCTGCATCATCCAGTTTCGCCGCGCATCTTCCAAAATACAGATATTTATCATTTTTATACCCGAGCATGGAATCCATGGTATTGATTCCCTTATACAAAAACATTAAAGGTACACCACCGATTGCCATATAGATCATCGGTGCGATCACACCATCAGAAGTATTTTCTGCCACAGTCTCCACCGTTGCTTTGGTCACACCCTCTTCCGTCAGCTCCGCCGTATCACGTCCCACGATCATAGAAACCGCATGACGTGCATCCTCAATTGTTCCCTTTTTGAGTGCATCATAAACCTTCATGCTCTCATCACGCAATGATCTGGTAGCAAGCAGCTGATAGCACCAAAAGGTTTCCAAAAGCACACCTATGGCCGGAAGATGAATATACAGAAAATACAAAACAAATGCCGGAACCAGTAATGTAATGACACAGATCAGTATTACTTCAACCAGTCCTCCAGCCAGTTCACCTTTTTCTGTTTTGGGAAATACTTTTCTGATTCCCTTCTCAAAACTGGAGATCAGCTTCCCGATCAGGCACACCGGATGGTACAACCATCTGGGATCTCCAAATATCAAATCTAAGATAAACCCTGCTGCCAGGGCAATTGTATGGTATGTATATATCAACTCTGTCACTCTCCCCGTCTGCTGTGGTATTTCATGCATTCTTTAAGAAAAGCCTCTGCAACTTTTGGATTTCCATAATAATAAAGATGTGGAAATCCAGCCAGCATAGTTTCTGTGCCATGAATACACTCCCAGTTTCTCATACTTTCCGGTTTTGCTGCATGAAATGCTTTCCCGCAGTTTTCAGAATCAAAATAATGAAATTCATGAGCAGGGATCTCTCCTAATGTCTCACATCCCAAAACTGAATGATTCTGTATTAATGTCACATAGCCAAAGCGATTCAGACGTGGTGTACGATATGCCCTGCCCGGAAGCACGCCTGCCATGTGGTAAAATTTTTTATCCATTGCTTCCATTTCTTCATGAAGATACATAAAGCCTCCGCATTCTGCCATACATGGCATACCACCGCTAAGTGCTTTTTGTATTTCTTCTCTCATAGATGTATTTTTTTCCAGTTCTTTTCCATTTAATTCCGGATAACCTCCATATAAAAGCAATCCATCCAGTCCAGCCGGTAATTTCTTATCTCTGATCGGAGAAAAGTGTACAAGCTCTGCTCCCATCTTTCGCAAAAGCCGGAAATTATCTTCATAGAAAAAGCAAAATGCTTCATCGTCCGCCACACCAATCCGAAGGGGATGTTTCAGACAGAAATCTATCCGAGGTTCTTTCGCAGATAATTCTCGTGCACTTTCTGCAAGCTGCAGGATTGCATCAATATCCAGAGTTTTTTCCAGAACCTCAGCCAGTCGGTGAAGGTTTTCTTTTAACTCAGGGATCTCATCCGGAAGCACTAACCCCAGATGTCGGCTCTCGATCACACAATCATCCATTTTGGGAACATATCCAAGAACTTTTATATTCAGTTCTTTCTCCAGAAGTTCTTTCATTCTTGGATAGAGCATTGGTGACATCTGATTAAAGATCACACCCTGTATATGACTGTCCTTCCTGTATTCCATAAAGCCTTTCACATATGCGGCAAGAGAAACACTCATACCTCTGCTGTTTACGATCAGAATCACAGGCGTATCTGTAACAGACGCCAGATCGTAAGCACTTGCTTTCGTTGTTGTCCCTGCAACACCGTCATAAAATCCCATTACTCCTTCCATAACAGAAATATCACAGTCCACCGCATTTTCACAGAAGAGATATTTTGTAGTTTCACTGTCTGTAAAAAAGGTATCCAGATTTCTTGATTTTGCGCCTATGACACGACTATGGAACATCGGATCAATATAGTCCGGCCCACATTTAAAAGATGCTGTTTTCAGACCACGATTCACCAGTGCCTGCAAAAGTCCACATGTGATCAGCGTTTTTCCGCTTCCACTGGCTCCTGCTGCCAGGAGAATTCTTGCCGCTTTCATACAAAATTCTCCTTTTTATGCGCCTGTATGGTAATAATATAAATAGGATTTTCTCCCATCATCATATGATATCTACCGATTTCTTTGGATCTGGACACACCAAGCTGCACAACTTCACTCTCCCACTTCCACTCGCTGCATTCTGTCTGCATTTCCTTTATGCAGGCCAAAGTTTCTCCGACCGTTTCAAGTGTAATACAATTTATGACCATACGAACCTGTGGATTTTTTTCAAGAAGAAGTTCCACAATTTCTTTCATATTTCCGGAAGATCCACCAATAAAAGCATGGGTAGGAGCCGGAAGTTCTTCCATTGCTTCAGGGGCCGTTCCTGCTATGATCCTCATATGATCTAACGCAAATTTCTTTTTATTTTCCTCGAGAAGCACAAGTGCATCCTCTTTTTTCTCAATGGAATATACGCTTCCCTGACTTGCACGAAGTCCCATCTCCACAGATACAGAACCAGTTCCGGCCCCGATATCATAGCAGACCGAATCCTCTTTAAGACATAACTTTGCCAGCGAAACTGTTCGTACCTCTGTCTTGGTCATCGGTGCTTTTCCACGGGTAAATGCATCATCTGGAAGTCCATGTGTGGTCAATGCTGTTTTTGCATCCGGATTCCAGGCACAGATCACACTCAAGGCATCTCCTCTGTAATCTGTAAGTTCCCTCGCCTGTTTTACAAATATTTTCTCATCCTCATAAGACAGATTCTCCCCGACATAAAGCTGCACTTCACCCATTCCATAATCCGTCAGTTTCTGTGCAAGATGTGCGGTTCCATCTGAAGTGCCAAGAATTGCAAAAACCTTCTGATTTGTTCGAATCAGGGATACCAGATTGCATACTCTTCCATGTGCACTGACAATCTTTGCATCATCCCATGAAAGACCAATTTTTGACATAAAATAAACAACAGAGGATATACCGCAGATGATTTCGGCATTTCCGTCCAAAGCTTTCAAAAGTCCTTTTGCCCCACTGTAAAAACCGACATCACCGGATAGTGCGATCACAACTTTTTCATATTCCGGATGTTTCTTAATATACTCTGCAATCTCAGCACTTCTGTATTCATAAAAGACATCCTGTCCCGGAAGTGCCACTGCATCTGCCATCCTTCTGGCGCCTATGATCAGATCCGCCTGTTCCACTGCCTCATTGCCCTGAATCGTCAATGTTTCCTTGCTTCCCATTCCAATTCCCAGGAGAACTACATGTGGTGTCGGCTGGAATCCAAATTTCTCTGGCAGCATACGTTTGCATTCTTTTACAGAAATTCCCTTTTCCTGCACCGGACGGCCAATGATCACAGGAATTGCGCCACATTCTGTGGCAGCCTGAATCTTTTCTTCAAATCCGCCTGCTTTTCCGGAATCTTTTGTTACCAGATATCTGCAGTCATACTGACGCAGCATGGCAGCATTCAATTCTTTCGAAAAAGGGCCCTGCATGGCAATCAGATTTTTGCCCTCGAATCCCAGCATGCGACAAGTTTCGATCACATTCTGAATGGAAAGGACTCTTGCAAACATTCTTTCCTGATAACCCGGAATTTCTGTATAAGCAGAAAGTTCCTTACTGCCCGTCGTAAGCAGAACATTTCCCGATACATGTTTCAGATAATCTACTGCTGCCTCTGTATTTTCTACATAAACTGCATCTTTGTGAACGCCTCCTTCACGAAGGACTCTCACATAAGAAACTGCTGTGTTTTCACAGGCCTCACGGATATTTACTGTCACTTCTGCCGCATATGGATGTGTTGCATCCAAAACCAGTTCCGGTCTTTCTGCTGCAAAAAGCTCCTGCATCTGTTCTTTGTCAAGGCGTTCTGCACGAATCGATAAAAATTCATTTTCTTCAAGAGATCTGGATCCATATTCCGTCGCGACACAGGCAAGTACAGATACTTTATTTTCACTCAGAAACCGGCTGATTTCATAGCCTTCTGTAGTACCAGCAAAAACAATTGCTTTATACATTCCGATATCCTCTTGGAGTTACCATTTTGCCATTTATTTCTTTTGTCTGGGAATTTCCGATAAATACTGTGGTGAACATATCAACCTGTGTATCTCGAAGTTCTTTCAATGTCATAACCTGATACTCTTCCCCTTCCCTTCCGATATTACATACTGTTCCGCAAACTGTTTCCGGAGATTTGTACTGCATCATCAGATCGCAGGCTTTCTGTAAATAATCATGGCGTTTTTTACTGGAGGGGTTATAGAGACAGATTACAAAATCCGCCTGAGATGCACCAAGAAGTCTTGCTTCAATCTTTTCCCATGGAGTCAGAAGGTCACTTAAGCTGATCAGGCAGAAATCATGGATCAGCGGTGCACCAAGGACTGCCGCTCCGCCAAGTGCGGCTGTTACTCCCGGAACGATCTCCAGTTCTACTTCCGGATATTTTTCTCCTACTTCATACATCAGTCCGGCCATACCATAGACTCCGGCATCACCGCTACAGATCATGGAAACCCTTTTGCCTTTCATAGCCTCTTCAAAAGCCAGCACACATCTGTCCACTTCTTTTTTCATTGGTGTGGTCAGATATTCTTTATCTGGAAATGTATCTTTGACAAGATCCACATATACCGTATATCCAATGATCGTATCACTGTCTTTCAAAGCATTCATTGCAATACCGGTCATCTGATCACAGCCTCCCGGTCCGATTCCAACTACATATATTTTATTCAAAATGAACCTCCCAGTTCCGGAGTGCAAGCGCGGTTGTCACGCCATTTCTCCCTGTCTTATTTTTGATCAGGCGGCCCTGCTCCGCACCCAGGACTGCACTTCGTTCACAGACATTATTCACGCCTGTGATCTTTTTTACAAATTCGGAAGGGGTAAATTCCCCCTCTGCATGACTCAGCTCTTCTTCCTCAAATGTGATAAACGGGATTCTCCAGTCTTCTGCAAGTTTTTGAAGCCCCACTTCGTCTTTTTTGATGGAAATGCTTGTCAGCTTCTCTACTGCCTGGCTGTATATATCCGCGTCCGCCAGACAGACACTAGCTTCTTTTTCAATTACATCTGCTTCTTTATTCCTGCGGCAGCCCATTCCCAGTGTCACCACCCTGGGAATGATCTGCACCGTGGATGTAAACGGCTTACAGGTTGGATGAATGGTTACTGCAATTCCAATCTCCGGTTTATCCTGCGTGTCTTCCGAAGGCTCTTCCAAGCCTTCCGGCAACTTTCCTGTCCATGGAAATTCACTGTAAAATCCGACAGGTTCTCCCGCAAGCAAGGCTGCTGAAACCGCCTTTGCCGCTTTCATATTCTGAATTCCACAGCAATTCTTTTTTGCAAAGACATCTACTGCAAAGCGATGATGAAGATCTGTCGCTGTCGTTACGACTGGAACTGCACCCAGAAGCTCCGCAACTTCCAGAGTCAGTTCATTCGCACCGCCAAGATGTCCTGATAACAGAGATATCACAAACTTTCCACATTCATCGATCACCAGTACCGCCGGATCAGACTTCTTACTTGCTACGTAAGGTGCAATGCTGCGCACCGCGATTCCACAGGCTCCGACAAAAATAATCGCATCATCTGTCTCAAAATGGCGGCCTGCCCAGATTCCTGTACTTTCCGCAATCGAATCATCGAGATATTTACTTTTCTTATAAATTTCTGCCGTATAACCTTTGCCCTGAAGGTCTTTTTGCAGGTCTTCCGCAGTCATATATCCTGTAAGACTGAAACAAATGATTGAAATACGCATTATTTAATTCTCCATTTAGATCGGATTATTTACTGCGCGTTCTCACTCTGTTGCTTCACGGAATTCGGTAGTGAATCCCGGATCATACAGTTTTGAGCGATCATAGTGAGCTGCTTTTACAGAATCCCCGATGATCATCAGTGCAGTCTTTGTGATATTGTTTTCTGCAGCAGTCTGTGCAAGCGTGCCTACTGTGCAGACAAATTTCTTCTCATCCGGCCAGGTTGCCTTGTATACAATTGCCGCCGGCGTATCAGCTGTATATCCGCCTTCGATCAGTCTGCGGCTGAGTTCTTCCAGCATACCGGTGCTTAAGAAAACGACCATCGTTGCCTGATGAGCTGCAAATGACTGAATGCTTTCTTTGGATGGAACCGGTGTACGGCCTTCCATTCTTGTGATGATCACACTCTGTGAGATATCCGGCAGAGTATATTCCAGATTCAGGGCACTTGCCGCACCGCAGAACGCACTGACACCAGGACAATAGTCATACATAATGCCCTTCTCATCCAGAATATCCATCTGCTCACGGATTGCACCGTAAATACAAGGATCACCTGTATGAAGACGCACAGTCATCTTCCCTTCTGCTTCTGCTCTCTCCATAACGGAGATGACTTCTTCCAGTGTCATCTTCGCACTGTTATGAATCGTACAAACATCCTTGCTGTATTCCAGCAGCTGCGGATTTACCAGCGAACCTGCATAGATGATCACATCTGCCTCCTCCAGATACTGTTTACCTCTGACTGTGATAAGATCCGGTGATCCCGGTCCTGCTCCAACAAAATGTACCATGTTTTTATTCTCCTTTTTTATATATAATTGTTTAATTTGTCATTTACTCTCAGCTGAATTTATTTTACGGATCAGTTCTTCTGCATGCTCTGTCTGGCCAAGATATCCAAATTCATTGGAAAAGATCACTGCACCCAGAAGGATCTGCTGATAAGAACGATGATCCAGATAAAACTGGATATGTCGGGTCACATCCTCCATCGCTTTCTGTAAAATATGATAACGATCAAGCACATGCAGGGCCTCATCCGTCGTGTTGCATGCCAGAATCTCTCTGGCACATTCCAGATCTGCTCCGGAGCGTATTGCTGCCGCACACAGAACCTCCATACGTCCGTCTGCGCTGTGTGAATGTGTATTCATGATTCCGGCAGCAACTTTGACAAATTTGCCAATATGCGAAATAAAAAGAATCCCCTTTACTCCCATGTTCACTGCCATATCAATGGTTTCACCTACATAATTACTGCACTTGATGTTTTTTTCAAAAGGAAGATCCATATGCTCCCTGAGGTAATCTGCCCCATAATTTCCCGGAGTCACGATCAGATACTGTTCCCCCTGTGAAAAATGCTGTTTCATTTCTACCTGAATACTCTGAATCAAGGCTTTCTCACTCATAGGTTCTACGATACCGGACGTTCCAAGAATAGAGATGCCACCCTGGATTCCCAGACGGGGATTAAAAGTCTTTTTCGCGATCTGTTCACCTTCTGGAACAGAAATCGTTACTTTCAGGCCACCCTCATAGTGGTATCGATCTGCTGCATCCTCCACTGCTTTCAGGATCATGGCCTTTGGCACAGGATTGATTGCTGCTTCTCCCACTTTCTGTGAAAGTCCCGGACGCGTCACTCTTCCGACACCTTTCCCTCCATCGACCGTAATCTCAGAGGATTTCGGACATTTTTCCACTCTGGCATAGACCAGAATTCCATTCGTCGTATCCGGATCATCCCCCGCATCTTTACGTACTGCGCAGATCACTGTATCTTTTTCCATACAGACGTCATGCAATTCCAGATGGAGAAGAATTCCCTTTGGTGTCATAAGATCTGTCTCGTTCTGTTTCTGACCTCCGAGAAGCATTTCCGTGGCACCTTTTGCAGCTCCCGCCGCACAGGATCCGGTCGTATAGCCGAAATGAAGTTTCTTTTGATTTTTAATTACATAATAATCTTCCAGTCCTGTTTTATGTGCCATAACTTCCTCCTTCACATATGCCATTTTATTATATTATTTTGCCAAAAAAATGTCAATGAAACACCTTTTAATTAATCTTACATTCCTCATTTATCCGGAATACCTTTTAAAATATTTCTGCACAAAAAAACCAGCCCACTTTCGGACTGGTCTTTTGCATTTTATGTATCTTTTGCATTTTATGTATCTTTTTAATAAATAATGATCGGATATCCGCCGTCAATCGTATTATAGATCAGTGCTGCCTGATCTGTCGGAAGGTTGATACAGCCATGACTTCCGGCGCCACTTTTATATCGGTTTCCTCCGAAAGAAGACTGCCAGGATGCATCATGAAGCCCCTGCCCATATACAAATGGCATCCAGTAATTTACTTTTACGTTGTATCCATATTCCTGACTGCTCAGGTTATATGGACTTGCCTTGTAGGCAATCGGCCATGCTCCTCTGTATGTCTCCCTGCCGGCTTTTGGTGCTCCACTGACGATATCTGTTTCTGTCACAAGTGCTCCATCTTTGTACAGCCACAGATGCTGGTTATCCAGACTTACTTCTATATAGCTTCCGTTCAGATCATCTGCACCGTTACGCTGCATGCCACTGATGCTGTATACCGGATCTCGTGTAACTGCAGTACCACTCGCAAGATCTGTCAGCAACTGCTGCACTTCTCCATCCTGATCGATCTGAAATCCATATTCATTATCGGATACCGTGACATCATTTCCATAGGATGTGTGGAATGTACGTGGAACATAGATGGTATTATACTTTGCTGCAAGATTCTGTACATAAGACTTCACTGCTTCCTGATCAATATTCAGGCTGTCATCTGTAATCTGCAGCCATGTCTCGATTGTTCCTGCATCAATTACTTCCGTTGTACTTCCCAATGTATATGTAACTGTAGTACTGCGATATTTATTCAACTGATCATTCAGTCCTGTAACTTTATTCTGCATTTCATCAGAAGCCGTTACAGACGGCTGCTGATAAACATTTGTATCCAATGTGATCTGAATATCCCCACCAAGAAGCTTCAGCCGAAAATTATCATCCAGCATCTGATCTACATAGCTTTGAAGTCTGGTCTCATCAATTTTATTTCCCTGCACATCATTGACCAGAACAAACTGCTTCTGCTGTTCGTCATACTGAACCGCTGCATCCACGGATGCCGTACGCTCTTTACCTCCAAAATTAGAAGACGCAAGAGCTTTCTTTTCCTGTTCTTCATTCTTCTGGATCTGATATGCGATCTTGTAATCTTCCTGCGTGGCAAAGATCTTTCTGTTTGCTTCCCGCGTTGTCTGCAATTCTGTAAGCTCACTTTTAAGTGCTGACTCATCCAGATCATATCCAAGTTCACTCACCGTTGTCTGATAGACATCCGAGCCACCTTCTTTGAACTGTACCTTACGGCTGCGAAAAGCATCCAGAAGCTTCTGTTCTGCCTTATCTACCGTCAGCGTGGAAACATCCATCCCGTAAATAGATATTTTTCTTCCAAGTGTATTGGTATCTGAAATATGTATGTAAGTAAAAAGCCCCGCCGTAAGAACAACCACACCTCCGATACATGCGCCCAATATGATTTTCTTTGCTTTTCTGCTGAGCTTAAATTTGTCTGCCATAATCTCTTTCCTCTTATCTGCTGTATTGTCAATTTATGCACGTATTCTGATTCTTATTATATTACAGAGAAAAATGGACTTCTGTAATCTGAGGTTTCTGTTTATCTCTGGCAATAAATTATTTTACCTTTTAATAACCAGAACTCTTCTCATAAGGTGTTGTATAGATTTTCAGGAATTTATCATATTCTTTGTTGCTGTAAAAATATCTTCTGTTATGACGGCTGATATCAAGGCAGTCAAAACCCTTTCTTTTGAGCAGTCTGTATGTCTTTTCATATGCACTCCCTGTCATTGTATTTAACTGCCACAGTGAAAAATTAAGCGCCCAATTAACAAATGCCCTTTCTAAGGTATCATATAAACCTCTGTCTTTTAGCTCCTTTTGCATAGCCAAAAGCGCAATATAGAAACAATCCCATGATTTCTCTCTTGTACGCGACAGAGATGTTCTGACATTGACTCTCTGATGGATCAAGACCTCATCTACTGTAGAAATTCTGGAAGCACAGGCAAGCGCAATAAAAACAAAGAGCATATCATTTGTTGTTCGAAGATTCTGATACTTGATTCCCAATCTCCTGACATACTCCCTCTGGTATAATTTATCCCATGGCCAGCCATTAAACATTCTAAAAATATTATTTCTTACATTTTCATCAGTTGCTGCAAACGGCTCTTTTTCCGGAAAATACTGCTTCCGAAATGCCCATGTGCATTTTTTGTATACTTTCTCTGTATGATCATAGAGGTCTGCATTAAACACACATACTTCTGCCTCTGTTTCTTCCGCTCTGTCATATGCGGCTTTCAGCATATTTTTCTCAAAGAAATCATCTGCATCCAGAAAAGCCAGGTATTTTCCTCTTGCAACATCCATTCCATTATTTCTGGCTGCTCCTGCTCCCTGATTTTCCTGATGAATGACTCTGATCCTGGCATCTGCTTTTTCGAATTCTTTCAGAATTACCAGTGATCCATCTGTTGACCCATCATCCACACAGATAATTTCAATCTCTCTCAGAGTCTGCTTCAGCAGGCTGTTTAATCCGTCTTTTAAGAATTCTGCCGCATTGTATACCGGAATTATCACCGAAACCACAGGTATATCATTACTCATATCTATTCCCCTTTGATTAATGCAACATTTTTTTCAGCTTTCGCGGAACAAAGGTAATTGCTCTTCCAATTTTTAAAGATGAAGAATTTTCCATGTCATCTATTTTTTTCTGAAGCTTTGTCACCTTGTTTTCGCTTTTTTTCAATGCCTTCGCCAGTTCTGCTTCGCTTCCAAACCTGAGTAGTTCTTTTCGAAATGTTTCATCAAAAAAAGCATCCATATCATCTACTAATCGATTGATATCTGTCCATTCTTTTTCCGTAAAATATTTTTTGTCAAAAAGTCCCTTATTCTTCGCCTCTGAAAGTTCTTTATGCATCCTCTCCAAAAAAGCATATTTGAATTCCATTGTAAGTCTGAACAGATTCCACCGATAAGATATATATTTCAAAGATACAGCCGGTTTCTCCAGTTTTTCTTTTAGCTCCGGTCGTTTTTCAAGAAATTCTTCAATAGATTTAAATTCATCACAGATACAATATATTTTGGCAGCTGCTTTTACCGATGAATTTGCATTATCTGTGCGATAATGAAGGTAGGCATCCCGAAGCAGCAATGCCCTTTCCGCACTTGCCCATACTTTAAACGCAAACCCTGTATCCTGATAGGAAGCACCCGGTGTTTCCGCAAAAGATACATGATTTTCCAACAACCATTCTCTCCGATAAATCCCACTCCAGATACATGGTCTCACCCGAAAGATTTCCGGATGTTCCACTGGCCTGAACACCTGATCATACAGATCATATTCTTTTAGCACTTCATAATATGTGCTCTGAGGTTCCGGCTGCGATACATAAGAATAATAGTTTGATTTCACAACATCTGCATGATTTTCTTTTGCTGCTTTATATAATTCATCAAACATATTAAGATCTGCAAAATCATCCGTTTCAATAATGCCTATATATTCTCCTGTCGCATTTTGAAGTCCAACATTCATACTATGTCCGTACCCCGAATTCGCTTTATGGATCACTTTGATACGATTGTCTTTCTGCGCATATTCATCCAGAATATTCCCTGTTGAATCTCTGGATCCATCATCTATACAAATAATCTCTATGTCCTTTAAAGTCTGATTTACTACACTGTCCATGCATTCTTTTAAAAATTTTTCAACATTGCATGCCGGCATTAGTATGGATACTTTTGCCATCTTCCATTCCTCCTGATCTGTCATTATCTTGCACGAAGCTTTCGAATGATTGCTATGCCTGTACATTTTATTCCGTTTTTTCTCATATACCTGAATATCTTTTTCACCAAATACCCCGGTGTCGTTAATACCTGCAGCATTTTGCCCACACCGGATGGTTCTGTTATTCTCTTATAAAGATAAATATCATTTATGCAAAAAACTCTTTCAGCCCTCAACAGAATACGTTTTACAAAGCATCTATCTGTATCTATTCTATTATGAAAGTCCGTTTTTTCCCCGATAAGTAAATCTTTTTTCAAAATCTGCATGGATACGGGCGGTAATATATCCTTATTCTTTTTCAGCTGATTTCGCATTTCTTTCCCTGTTATTACCTGCGCGTAAGAGCCGCATCTGTAAAATTCATCTGAAAGATTTTTATATCGTTTCGCGAGTTTTGTATTTTCATAAAAAACTGCCCCGGAAAACAGCAGAATATCCAGATGTTTCGCCTCACATATATTCCACAACTCTTCCAAAGCAAATGAAGTGAGCAAATCCCCACTATTCATAAAATACAGATATTTCCCCTCTGCTTTATTTAATACTTCATCCCCGCGTGTTATCTGGCCGGGCTTTGTCTGATCGATTATCTCGATATCATTTACGATTGACTGCGCTGAAAGTGAATCCAGCGTTTCTTCCATATATTTATCTGTATCACCTGCAGAAATAATTACCGTAATTTTTTTCATAATCCTAATCTCATACACCATTTCGTTTTTTCAATATTTATAGCATACTTTGTTTACTATTTAATTGCAATCATTTTCCATGATATTTTTTCAGACCCTGTCGAATAGCTGCCCCAAAATATTAATTTTCTGTCACAAACCCTTAATTTTTACACCAGACAGCAATTTTGTGATAGGATAATTTTATTATGAAATGAAGGAGAAGATTGTGTTGAAACCGACAAATACCAATTACCTTTTTAAATTTTCCATTGTAACAGCTGTCTATAATGTAGCGCCTTACCTTTCCGAGGCAATTGACAGTATCCTTTCACAGGATATAGGTTTTCTCGAATCCGTGGAGCTTATTCTTGTCGATGACGGATCCACCGATGCTTCCGGAGCTATCTGTGATGAATATCAGCATAAATATCCGGAAAACATCGTCGTAATACACAAACCCAACGGTGGCGTTGCCAGCGCACGAAATGCAGGTATCGCTGTGGCCCGTGGAAGATACGTTAATTTCATGGATTCTGACGATAAACTGACTCCTGATACACTTTCTTCCGTCTATGACTTTTTTATTGAGCATGATAAAGAGGTGGATCTTGTTTCTGTTCCTATTTTTTACTTCGAACAAAAAAACGAACCACATCGCCTGAATTACAAATATGCTTCCGACAAAGCGCAGGTCATTGATCTGACCACGCATTATTCTTATGTACAGATGTCATCAGCATCTGCTTTTTTCAAAAGAGAAGCTCTGAACGATCATACATTCGATACCTCTCTTCGTTATGCAGAAGATTCCAAGGCGATCATGGAACTACTTTTAGAGAATCCCCAATATGGCATTGTCCCACAGGGGCGCTACCTGTATCGTGCCCGTACATCCATGAATTCTGCCCTGAACGGTTCCAAATCGCACAGAGAATGGTACATTGACTGCCTCAAGAACTACATATTCTGGGCATTGGATGAGGCGAAATCCCGTTTCGGAGCCATTCCGGATTATGTACAGTACAATGTCATGTACGATCTGCAGGGACGCTTCAAAGTTGATGAAATTCCAGAAACCGTATTGACGCCTCATGAAAAAACTATTTTTTTGAAAATGCTGTTCGATGCTGTTTTTCAGATTGACGACCACATCATTCTTGAGCAGAAAAATCTATCCATGGAACTGAAGGACTACATCATGAGCATAAAAAAAGCACCGGATTCCGGAACTTTGCAGTTTGACGACAAGAGCGAAGATGCCTGGTTTCAATATCCCGATCTGAGTACCGGTCACGCTTCATCTTATCAGCTTCGTCTGACTTCCATGGAACTTATGAAACATGATATCCTGCTGGAGGGTGCAGCTAAGATCTATCTGCGTTTTCCATATCCAGCCAATCTGTTTCTTCGAATCACAACCGGTCATACTACACATATGGTAAAATGCTGTTTCCGCGAAGATCCGGAACACGTTTTTCGTTTTAATGGACAGAAACTTGCTGTATTCCTGAAATTTACAGCAGTCATTCCATACGAAATGTTTTCTGGTATTACACATATCGAATTTTGCTGGGATTGCGATGGGCATACGATCTGTTATCACAGTTTACACCGTATGTCGGAATTTCCTCTTGCATATGGACAGCAAAAGCTTCTTCTGAACAAAAAATCCTATTATGCTACACTTTCTTCGCAGATGCTTACATTTGAAGAAGCCACTCCTGTATCAAAACTGAAAAAACATACACTTTCTGTGCTTCGAAGGGTTCGGAAGATTTGTTATTTAAAATAACATTCAAAATATTTTTCTTATTTTCCTGTTTTCTTTGTATTGCAATATTTTTGCCAATATGGTAGCATTCAATTAAACAGAATTAATTTATATGCTATATATTGTTATTTAAAATAACATTTTATGAAAGGTAAAAAGATTCTCAATGAAAAAATTATCTATGACACGACTTGCCGAACTTGTTTCCGGCAAGCGAAAAGAAAAATCCATGACTCAACAGGAGCTGGCTGATGCTACCGGCATCAATCGTTCTCTGTTATCCCGTCTGGAGAAAAAAGATTTTATTCCATCAATTCCACAACTGGAAAGTCTTGGAGAATGCCTTGGATTTGATCCGGATGAAGCATTTACTGAACAGTCCGCTTCCCGGTTGCCATCTCCTTCTCCTTTGAACATTGCTGTCGCAGGCACAGGTTATGTCGGTCTTTCCATTGCAACATTACTTGCACAGCATAATCATGTTACTGCTGTTGATATCATTCCTGAGAAAGTTGATCTGATCAACAAACGCAAATCTCCGATTCAGGACGAATATATCGAAAAATATCTTGCAGAAAAAGAGCTTGACCTGACAGCTACACTGGATGGCGAAGCTGCTTACACAAATGCTGACTATATAGTCATTGCGGCACCGACAAACTACGACAGTCAGAAAAACTATTTTGATACATCTGCCGTTGAAGCTGTGATCGAACTTGTCCTCAAAGTAAATCCACATGCGATCATGGTCATCAAATCCACGATTCCGGTCGGCTATACAGAATCTGTCAGAAAGAAATACAATACAGCAAATATCATTTTCAGTCCGGAATTTCTTCGTGAATCCAAAGCACTGTACGATAACCTGTATCCAAGCCGCATTATCGTTGCTACAGATCCGGATGATCCGAAACTGGTACAGGCGTCCCACAATTTTGCAGCTCTTCTCCAGGAAGGTGCTCTGAAAGAAAACATTGATACATTATTTATGGGATTTACTGAAGCAGAGGCTGTAAAACTGTTTGCAAACACCTACCTTGCACTTCGTGTTTCCTACTTTAACGAGCTGGATACTTACGCTGAAATGAAAGGTCTGAATACGCAGAACATTATTCAGGGTGTCTGCCTGGATCCTCGTATTGGAACACATTACAACAATCCTTCCTTCGGTTACGGTGGATACTGTCTTCCCAAAGACACCAAGCAGCTTCTCGCCAACTATAACGATGTTCCACAGAATATGATGAGTGCGATCGTTGAAAGTAATCGTACGCGTAAAGATTTCATTGCAGACCGTGTATTACAGAAAGCCGGTTATTACGGTTATGATGAAGAAAATACTTACAATTCTTCCATGGAAAAATCAGTCACTGTAGGTGTTTATCGTCTGACTATGAAATCCAACTCTGACAACTTCCGTCAGTCTTCTATTCAGGGAGTCATGAAGCGAATCAAAGCCAAGGGTGCTTCCGTGATCATCTATGAACCAACCCTGAAGGACGGATCTACCTTCTTTGGAAGCAAAGTTGTCAATGATCTTGATAAATTTAAAAATCTGAGCGACTGTATCATCGCAAACCGTTACAGTCAGATCCTGGATGATGTAAAAGATAAAGTATATACCCGAGATCTTTTCCAGAGAGATTAGAGAGATAAAAAAATCCCTTCCACTTACGTGGAGGGGATTTTTTGCTATAAACGTTTAATATTCTATACAAATATTAGAACTTTCCTGCGTCTGCAGCTTCCTGTACCGCTACTGCTACAGCTACTGTCATACCAACCATCGGGTTGTTTCCTGCGCCGATCAGACCCATCATTTCTACGTGAGCCGGTACAGAAGAAGATCCTGCGAACTGAGCGTCAGAATGCATACGTCCAAGTGTATCTGTCATACCGTAGGAAGCAGGACCTGCTGCCATGTTGTCTGGATGAAGTGTACGTCCTGTACCACCACCGGATGCAACGGAGAAGTATTTCTTTCCTTTTTCGTTGCATTCTTTCTTGTAAGTACCTGCAACCGGATGCTGGAAACGAGTCGGGTTTGTGGAGTTACCTGTGATAGAAACGTCAACGCCTTCTTTCCACATGATAGCAACACCTTCCGGAACGCTGTTAGCGCCGTAGCAGTTAACTTTTGCACGAAGTCCTTCAGAGTAAGATTTACGGAATACTTCTTTAACTTCGTTCTTGTATGGATCATACTCTGTCTCTACATATGTAAAGCCGTTGATACGGGAGATGATCTGAGCAGCGTCTTTTCCAAGACCGTTCAGGATAACACGAAGAGGTTTTTTACGAACTTTGTTTGCTTTTTCTGCGATACCGATAGCACCCTCAGCAGCTGCGAAAGACTCATGTCCTGCAAGGAAGCAGAAGCAGTCTGTCTCTTCTTCAAGAAGCATTTTACCAAGGTTACCATGTCCAAGACCTACTTTACGTGTATCAGCAACGGAGCCAGGAATACAGAAAGCCTGAAGTCCTTCACCGATAGCTGCTGCTGCGTCAGCTGCTCTTCTGCAGTCTTTTTTGATTGCGATAGCTGCACCTACAATGTATGCCCAGCAAGCGTTCTCGAAGCAGATCGGCTGGATGCCTTTGATCTGATCGTATACGTTAAGGCCTGCATCTTTAGTGATTTTCTCTGCTTCTTCGATAGAAGCGATTCCATAGCTGTTTAAAACTGAATTGATTTTGTCAATTCGTCTCTCATATGATTCAAATAAAGCCATTTACTTATCCTCCTGAAATTATAATCGGTATAATTATTCTTTACGTGGGTCGATGATCTTAACAGCATCTGCAACACGGCCGTACTGACCTTTTGCTTTTTCCCATGCTGTGTTCGGGTCATCACCTTTTTTGATGAAGTCAGTCATTTTGCCAAGGCTTACGAACTGATAACCGATAATTTCATTATCTTCGTCAAGAGCGATACCTGTAACATAGCCTTCTGCCATTTCCAGATAACGAGGACCTTTTTTGAGTGTTCCGTACATTGTACCAACCTGAGAACGAAGTCCTTTACCAAGATCCTCAAGTCCTGCACCTACTGCAAGTCCGTCTTCAGAGAAAGCAGACTGAGAACGTCCGTAAACAATCTGAAGGAACAGTTCTCTCATAGCTGTATTGATAGCATCACAAACAAGGTCTGTATTCAGAGCTTCCATAACAGTCAGTCCTG
>OLOZ01000557.1_pt1 | contig 33183 bp, 41 predicted proteins | sample 1673021 | NCBI WGS metagenome assembly OLOZ01 (sample SAMEA3136747, study PRJEB25190) | human gut metagenome | biome: human gut; feature: human-associated habitat; material: faeces | place: Austria | collected 2013 | reverse complement strand
TACCGACCTCCAATCGTTAGATTTTTAGGTCTAACTTTTGGGGGTCGGTACAAAACATGTAGCTTTTCTGTATTTATAATTATATTATTTAAAACCCTCTATGGTCTCTGTCCAAGTCCACCTTCAAGAGTGATTGTTTCACCTGTCATAAATTTAAAATCAGGCGATGCCAGCTGTATGCAGACTCTACCGATTTCTGTTTCAACATTTCCATAATGCCCCATTGGTGGCATCTTAACGTTTGCCTTAAATGCATCAGGATATGCTTTTTCAAAATTCTCTAACTGTGCTGTCCAAGCTAAAGGACAAACAACATTTACATTAATGCCGTCAGGTCCCCATTCAGTAGCTGCAACTCTTGTAAGTCCACGAATTCCTTCCTTGGCTGCTGCATAAGCACACTGACCATAATTACCAAAAAGACCTGCACCTGATGCAAAATTAATTACAGAACCTTTTGTCTCTTTTAAGTAAGGATAACATTCCTTCATGTAATAAAATGCTGCATATAAGCCTGAGTAAACTGCCAAGTCAAACTGGTCCTTTGTGTGATCTGCCAATGTTACGCCTGATGCTGAAGCCTGAGCATTATTTATTAAAACATCTATATGTCCAAATTCTTTAATTGCTTTATCAACCACGCTCTTTACCACCGCCTCATTATCTGCTGATGCACTTATGTCCGCCTGAACCGGTAGAACTTTTATACTATATAAACGCTCTAACTCTTCCTTTGCATCTTCAAGCTTTTTAACATTACGACCGGTAAGTACAAGATTTGCACCTTCTTTTGCATAGGCTGTAGCTATGCCATAACCAATTGATCCACAACTGCCATCACTTAAAACCGCTCTTCCACCACCTGTAATAATTACTGTCTTGTCTTTAAAAAATCCCATATTAACATCTCCTCTCTTTTGAAATAAATATCATTTATTGACTAATTTTTCATATTCTTTAAAGTTTCTAACAACTCTAAATCTTCTTTTGTAACTTTGATGTTAGTCTTAATAGGCGTTCCATCTTTTGGTGTTATTACAAGGTCTATAACTGTATCCTCTTTAATTTCCAAAGCTGCTCTGTTAAAAAATTTAGGCAACATAGGATGTCTGTTTGTGAATTCAGTCATTTTATTTTTCATTTTCATCATTTCTAATGGGTTCATAATACTCACAATAGCAATAAATGCTATCTCTCCTTTCAATTTTTCTCAAATTACTTGTTATACTCAAATTCTTTTGTTTTCATTATTAATATGATTACATTTTCCTGAGACTGCTCGATTTACTTACATTGGACAGCTTCTACTATCTTCTCTATCCATATTTCCTTTAACATATCTACTGTTAAATTCCATGTTAATATCTCTTATTTCTCTTTTTCCATCAATGTAATCCTCATACATTTCAGCCAACCCTGACATACAGCCATCGCAATTAGCCTCAATGTTACCAAGAGATTCCTCTACAATTTTTCTTCTCTCTTCCTTTGTTGTATCTTTAATTAAATATCCTGCCATAAGTCCTTCCTTCTTCTTTAATTCCTACCGCTACAGTATACTCTCCTTTTTCCCGTCTGTAAATGTAATATAAGCACATATATAACATAAAATCGTTTTCTTTTTTCACTTTATTCAGCAAAAGAAGAAAACGATTCCATAATTTATTTATTTTTCTGTTATTTTATTGTAGTCTTCCAAAAACTCATCAACTAATTTCTGATTGTTTTTCATTTCATTAATTTTCTTTTCATACTTCTTAATAAACTTTTTGTATTTATTATTTTTAGCCTTATAGTCTGCTGCCTGTTTAATATATTTATCGTCAATAGAATTAATCATGTGTTCTGCCATTTGCTTTTTCTTTATTGATTTTTCATTTTCTTTCCTCATAATACCCATCCTTTCTCAGACAAATATTTCTTTAACCTTGTCCTTAGTCTGTGCAAATGAACTGTGACATAATTTTTAAATCATAATAACTGTTTCTTTTCTTTGCTGTATTGGTGTGATATTTTTTCAGGGCAAGATTTTTTGTAATTCTGAAAACATACGCACATAAAGGATTGGGCTTGTTTGGCGGTATCTGATTCCACACTGCAAGGAAGGTATCATTAACACATTCTTCTGCATCTTCTCTACTTACCAATTTCATAGCAATGTTCATGCAAGGCTTTTCGTATTTTTCTTTTAGAACTTTTAAGGCTTCTTCTGACCTGTTAAAAAGATCTTTAATTATTCTTTCGTCTTTCACTTTTTACCTCCTTCACCTTATACTACGAAATTGATCTGTATTATTACACTTGATTTTAAAATATTATACCATGGGTATTGGATTTCTAATTGTCAATTATAACATAGAACTTATTATATAAATTTCCCATATTTGCATATATAGACGTAGCGTTTCTCTCTTTGAACTGACAAATTCAAAAAATGTAGCCATGTTACAACTTCACAATAAACCTCCAAAAAGTTAAATTTTTAGGTTTAAATTTTTTGTGGTTGCTGTAACACAACTACATTTTTGTTTTCAATTATTTACTTTATTCGATTGCAAAAAATTATTTATATAATTTTACAAAATATAATAAATTTGAAAAAATAATATTTTTAAAAAATTATTCTATTTTACCATAAGCTTCTTCAAAGAAATACTCCTGTGAATCTGTTAATATTTCACCCTCTGTAATTTCAGGTCTGTAGTATTTGCCATCAGATTTCATGTATCTGCCCTTAATATTGTCCTGAAGCATTATGCCAAACATTTTGCTAACTCTCTTTTTTATGTTTTCATCATAAATTGGAGCTGCCACTTCAACACGTCTCACAGTGTTTCTTGTCATTAAGTCTGCTGATGAAATGTATATTTTTCTGTCATCTTCAGTTCCAAAAATATATATTCTTGAATGTTCTAAGTATCTGCCAACAATACTTTTTACAGTTATGTTTTCTGTATATCCCTTAACTCCTGCAATTAAGCAACAGATGCCTCTAATAACCAAGTCGATTTTTACACCTTTCTGTGATGCTTCAATTAACTTTTCAATAAGGACTTTGTCTGTTAAGGAATTAAATTTCATACCAATGTATCCTTCTTTGCCCTCTTCAACTTTTTTAATTTCTCCATCAATTAAATCTGCAATTTTATTTTGCATGCATTTAGGAGATACAAGAAGATGTTTTGTTTTTTCCATAACCTCTTCCATACAGATTTTGTTAAACACTTTGCCAACTTCTTTTGCTATTTCTTCATTGGCTGTCATTAATGATAAATCTGTATAAAGTTTTGAAGTTTTTTCGTTGTAATTGCCTGTTCCAATCTGACTAATATGTTTTACCTTGTTGTCTTTTGTGTAAGTAATCAGGCATATTTTTGAATGTACTTTTGTGTGGTCAATTCCATAGATAATTCGACAACCTGCATCCTCCATTCTTCTTGACCACTCTATGTTGTTTTGCTCATCAAATCTTGCTCGCAACTCAACCATTACAACAACTTCTTTTCCATGTTCTGCGGCATCAATCAGTGCTTCTACTACCTGTGAGTTTTTAGCCACTCTGTATAATGTCATTTTGATGGAAACTACATTTTCGTTATGGGCAGCCTCTTTTAGCAAATTAATAAAAGATGTCATACTCTCAAAGGGATAGCTTAAAAGAATGTCCTTGTTTTCAATTTGTTCCATCATTGACTTATTTTCATCTATGTTTTTAGAAATCTGTGGCACTCTTCTTTTGAAAAACAGTTCACGATTATTTCTGAGAATATCCTGTATTTTAAATACAAAAGATAACTCAAGTGGTGCCTTGGAATAAAATGTCTGCTTTTTGTTTAAGCCTAATTCCTTACACAGACTTTTAATAACCTTTTCATCTAAAACTCTTGAATATTCCATTCTTATAGGACAAAGTTTCTTTCTCATCCTAATTAATTCTTCCATTGACTCTCTATAACTAATGTCTTCGTCTGCAAAAATTTCATCAATATCAATATCAATATCTGCGTTTCTTGTTATTCTTATTAAAGACTTACTTTCCACATTATAATTTTCGAAAATCTGTGGCATAAAGTGCAGAATAACTTCTTCTATTAACATGTATTTGTTTTTGTTTGGGAACACCTGTATTAATCTGCTAAACATTGAACCACCACATGGTACAATACATATTTTTTCTCTGTTTTTGTTTGAAACTAAGGCTACTGCATAAATCTCCTGATTATTTAAAAAAGGAAAAGGATGTTTCTTTCCAATTATTTGTGGAGAAAGTAATGGCATTACATTAGTTCTAAAATAATATTCCATATACTGTGTTTCTTCTTTTCTTAATTTATCAAACCCTACAACCTGAATATTATATGGCTTAAGTTTATCTATAAGTTTATCGTAAACTCTGTCCTTTTTCTTTAAAAGTTCTTTTGTATTTTTATAAATACTTTCTAATTGTTCACTGGAGGTCATGTAAGTTTTGTTCTCTCTTTTCTTGTCAGAAATTAGCATCTGATCATAAATTGAGCCAACTCTTACTCTGAAAAACTCATCCAGGTTAGTTGAAAATATATTAACAAAAGTTAATCTTTCACATAAAGGTACTCTTTCATCTTCTGCTTCCTCTAAAACTCTTTCGTTGAATTTTAACCATGATAACTCTCTATTGTCATAACATGGAAGCACTGTATTCTTATTTTCTTTCATATTACTTCTTCTTTCATTTTTTATAATAATTTTTATTTTGAAAATTCTTTCAATTAATCTCCTAAGCATATTCCCATCATTCTCACTTGTTTTACAATTTCATCATTTGAATTAACTCTCTTCGGCTTTTCCACAGCTACACTTAATGGCACACTGGAAATTTCGTTATTTACAACAGCCACCATTTTTCCATATTCTTTATTTAAAATTAGTTCTGCGCCCTTTGCACCAAGTCTTGAGGTTAGAACTTTGTCGTAGGCACATGGACTGCCACCTCTTTGAATATGACCGGGAACTACTGCCCTAATTTCCCTGTTTATCTTTTCGCTTAATTTTTTCTCTAAATACACTGCTGCTGATGTATAATTTTCCGCAGCACGTTTCTGTTTTAACTCTTTCTTAGTTAGTTTACTTTCATCTTTAGATATAATTCCCTCTGCTGCCGCAATAATAATGTGGCGTCTTCCCTCGTCTAATTTCTTATTGATAAAATCAACTATTTTATCAATTGAATAAGGAATTTCAGGTATCAAAATAATGTCTGCCTCACCGGCAATTCCTGAATAAAGAGTTAAAAAGCCTGCTTTGTTTCCCATTATTTCGTCAATAATAATTCTCTTGTGTGACTTGGCTGTTGTATGCAGTTCTTCAAGTGTTCTGGTTGCTATATCAATTGCTGACTGAAAACCAAAAGTCATTTCTGTCCCGTTAATGTCATTATCAATTGTTTTTGGCAAAGTCACCACGTTTACCCCCTGCTCACTTAAAAGATTTGCTGTTTTGTGGGAACCATTTCCACCTAACACAACAAGGCAATCTAAATCCATATTTTTATAATTTTTAATCATGGACTGTACCTTTGTAACGCCATTTTCATCTGCATCATTTATTCTTTTAAATGGCTGTCTTGAGTTGCCAAGTATAGACCCACCCATATTAAGAATTCCTTCAAATTCCTCAGGTTTCATTTTTTTGTAATCACCATTAATCAAGCCTGTATAGCCTTCTAAAATTCCGTATATCTCTAATTTCTCCTTGCAATTGAAATTAAGAGCTTTTACCAAGCCATACATTGCACCATTTAATCCCTGGCAATCACCACCACTTGTAAGTATTCCTACCCTCATCACTTCTCCTCCTTAATATTTCATTTCACAAATATTTTGTATTATTAATACATTGTTTTAATTGTATTTTTTCCCTGTAAATATTTGTGTCATTTAAAGTAAAATTCACGTTAAGTGTAAACTGTCTATTGATTATTCTATTCATATTATTAATAAACATTCTAAAATAATTACATTCTACGCACCGAGCGCATGTTGCTTTAGAGATATTTTTCCTTTTGCGCGAGTGTGCATAAAAAAAAACGATAACCCGACGCATATATCGCTTACGAGTTATCGTTTTTTATTATGTATATGTTCTTGTCTGCAAAAACACACCTTACTTATTACTTATCATTTTTCCTACTTGAGCTAACTATAGCATAAGCTACAATTGCCATTGAGCAACCAAATGCCAAACCAAAGGCTAATCCTACAATTAAACTTTTTAAAACAATTGCAAAAACAACTGCCCATATTAAAGCCATGGCTAATGCTATCATAATTACTATTGTTAAACTTTTCTTCATTGTAACCCTCCTAATTCAGAGTAATCTAAATCATAAATAATATCTTTACTCTACCACATTTTCAAAGTCAATTGCACTGTTTTTTTTCTGACCGGCTGGTTTATTTGTTGTATTAACTTTCTTTGATGACGGTTGCGCTGACTTATTTATGTATGCATTATTTGATTTTGTTGAAGGCATGGTTGTTACTTCTTGTGTTGTCTTCTCTGAAGCTACCTGCCTTTTCTTTTTTCGTTTTTTCTTAGTAGTTTTCTGTACTTCTGTTGTCTGGCTTACTTTTGTTGTCTCAGTATTTGATTCTGTATCTTTTGCAGAAGATTCCATAACTGTACTCTCTTTTATTACTATTGATTTCTCAGTAGTTGTTATGGCTATATTTTTCTCAGAAGTATTTTTAGAATTTGTACAACTGCTAAGATACACAATTAAAAACAACAATATTGCCACACCGATAACACCAGCTATAATTAACCATTTTCTTTTGTTATTCTTTTTGGATATTATAACGCTTTCATCCATGGTTACGCCCTGCTCCTGAAAACTGATGCTGTTATAGTCTTTTCCCATTAAGTTCTGAACTAACAGATGTTCCTTTTCGTTTTCGATTTTGTTATTATCAGCAAAAACCGGCTCAAAACCAATTTGTCTACTCAACTGTTTTTCGCTTAATTTTGATTTTGCCACAATTAAGTCCTTTTCAATGGCAACTGCACTTTGATATCTTTCGTCAGATTTTGAAACAGCTTTTTTTATTATCTTTGCAATGCTATCCGGAGCCTCCAATGGATTTGGGAGTTTATCATACTGCATTCTTTTGTAAAACGCCTTATCTTCATCTTCCCTTGTATATTCCTTTGGGTACTCAGGATAATATGGAAAACGCTTTTTGTTAAATAGATAATACATTAAAATTCCTAACGAATATATATCTACAGTATTGTCATATTTACTTTTGCCAATATAAATTTCAGGAGCAATATAATTAGGTGTTCCTTTTATGGTATGTGCCATTGTTGCGTTAGTAATATTCTTTGATACCCCAAAATCACCTAGTTTAAACGCTCCATCCTTAGAAACAAATATGTTACTTAGCTTAATATCCCTGTGAACAATATTGTTCTTATGACAAATAGCAAGTCCGTTTGCTATACCAATCCCAATATTAAGTCCATCCTCTACAGTAATATTATTTTGCTGTAGCCATTTATTAAGCGGTGTAAGAAGTTCCATTAAAATATATATGTTATACCTATACTCACCTATTTGTTCTACGTCGTTTTCATAATAGGAAACGATATTATGATTGTCCTTCTCCGATATAAGTGAAAAAACTCTTATCTCATTAACTACGCGATTAAGTTCTTTTTCAAAATATGCATTTGTCTTGTTTTTGTCTCCACCCATGGAGTTTAATATTTCAAGGTATTCATCATCCCTTGGTAATGTAATTACTTTTAAAGCTCTTGTAGTCTTTCCTACAATGTTGCTTCTCTCAACTTTATATACATCGCCAAATCCACCTGAACCTATTTTTTCTATTACATTGTATCCTAATATTGTTCTGCCTAAAATAGAATCCATTATTGTCTCCCATTTTTATTTTTTATCGTAATTGCTGTACTATCTCATATTTTTTATTTATAAATATTCTAATCACAAAATACCTTATTAATTTCCATATAAATTTTAATTTTCTTTACCAATAAACAATTTTAAAATTCCATAATCTTCCTTATCCATTTCAAGGTTTCTTAAAGTATCACTTATGTAATACTGCATATCTTTTTCAATTTCATCTGAATTTTTTAACCCTGTTAATTCTTTTAAAAGATGTGAACACTGTTCCTTAATTTGTGGGTTATTGCTGTAACTGGTAACTAACGACATATGATTTGTCTGATATTCAGGATTAGAAATATCTATGTTAGATAGTACATAAAGTATTATACACTCTATTTTGTCCTTTGGGCATAGTTTTTCCATATTTGCATAATCAAGTAACTGATTGATTTCAACATAAGACATATTAAGTTTTATTCCTAATGCAATTAACCTTTGTCTGTTAGGTACTTCCCCCCAATTCTTCAAATTAGAAATCATTTTTTCAAATCCCTTATCCAGATTTTCGGCTTTTACAAGGCTATGATAGGAACCGCCAAAATTTTCAGCCTTTATATATGCTTCAATGTAGTCCACCAACTTGTAATAACTGTTAATATATTCAACTTCATTTTCCCTTATAAATGAGACCAGCTCATTCTCATTTTTCAGACTTACTAATTTTTCTTCTACTTCAAAGGTTTCATTTTGAGAATTAGCCAAATACTTTCTTCTGTTTTTTGTTTTTAAAATATCTAAAAATTTTCCCTTAAGCGTAGTGCAATATTCATAGGGATTAATGCTCTCTTCTTTTGGATAGTGTGAAATTACATAAATACATATAGCATCTTCTAATGATTTTGAATATAGTCTAGGATATTTTCCATATCGCTGTAACATATAATTAATTTCCTGTAAATTAAACCTTAACCCCATGCCAAGTTTTATGAAGCTTTCCCTTGATTTTGGCACTTTATTATTTTTTATCCAGGATTTTATTGTATTTTTACTAAAGCCACATTTTTTTCCTAACTTTTCATAAGACAATCCCCTTGATAACATTATATTATTTATATAATCTCTCCATTTTGAATAGTATGGACTGTATGCATTTAATATTTCTTTTAACTCATCTACTTCTTCACAATTTATAACTTTATAGTACATCTCAGTAGTATTTATATGTTCCATTTTGTCACCCTTTTTCATTTGCTTTTTGCATAATTAAACGTTTGTACATTCTTTCTGCTACTTTATCCCCGTATTTCATGGCTTTTTTATACCAATACAATGCCTGTTCTATATCGACTTTGCCCTTTTTTCCTGTTTGGTACATTATTGCAAGATTTAAGCATGCCACACTATCTTTTTGTTTTGCTGAGATTTTCAAAAGTTCTTCTGCCTTTTCAATACTCTTATCTACCTGTATTCCCTTTTGATAAAAATACGCCATATTATTAAGTGCTTTCGTGTATTTTTTTGTGGCTGATTTTTCATACCAGTATTTTGCTTTACTCATACTTCTTGGTACAGCTTTTCCATGTTCGTACATATAGCCAACAATATATTGCGCCTTTTTATCACCCTTTTTGGCTTTCTTTAAATTATTCTCATATTTGTTTTTATTTTTTTCTTCTTCTTTTTCACAAGATTTAATTTCCCTTAGACAAAACTGTCTAAACATTTCTATATTTTCTTCCAATAACGGAATATTAACATCAATATTTAAACCTTTTGCAATATTTTTTCCAATATATGCAAGTTCATAAGCTTCATTATTAGTCGCCATTTGATTTTTTACCAAATCAAATAACAAGAGCTTTCCTTTACCGTTTTCGTTAATACATAATTCTTCATTATTGATGTATATATTTAAATTGCTGTATTTATTTTTCACATACACTATGGTATCGCAAATGTCAGCAAGCAAATTAAATAAACATATCTTTTTCTGTTCTTCTGTCTTGTCAGAAAGAATTATTTTTCCATCTAAAATCATGTCAATAATTGAATTAACATTCTCTGTAATTATATAGATTAATTTCCCATTATCAACTATTTCTTCTTCAATTGTTTCACACTGAATTAAATCTTCATTAAATCTGCTATCATTATATAAATTATAAATTTCTGCCTGTAATTTAAAATCTTTTTCTTCCAAATAAATAGCTATCAGTGAATAGAATCCGGCAAAGTTATCGCCGGATTTCTTTACAGTATATACAATAGCACCACTATTCCACATACTTTTTTCCACTAATTCTAAGTTTTTATCTTGAATATAATCCATTGTTTTCTGTTCTAGAAGATATTGAAATTCCATATTGCTTCCTCTTATCTTTATGCAAATATTTATTGACATACTACCAGCAATTCTAAAGTATTATAACACATGCACTTATTGCTTTTTTTCACAAACTGACCTTTATTTACAGAATTTCAAGTTAGTCTTTGCCACAATCATAACAGCTGTAAATGTAATCACTTCTGATGACAGAAAGGATATCCACACTCCATTTTAAAAGTTGTTTAATATTTTTAGTTTCTTTTCTACCGTAACACTGACTAATTAACGGCTGACTACCCTGGGCCAAACCATTAAAAATAGAAATAGCAACTATAGCCAAATTGGCAATTACTCCGTACGCAGCCACACCAATATTCCCTGCAATGTTTAAAAGCAACATGTTAAACACTACTGTTATAACTGCTGATGATATTTCGCTTACCAAAGCTGAAATTCCTAATTTACAGCAGGAAACTAGATGGGTAAATGATAATCTTTTTATTTTAAATTCTACCTGAAAATAGTCTGCTATTCCACATAATGCTGCAGACAGAAACATTGTTCTTACCATAAAGATTCCAACTGAAGTAAATCTTTAACATATACCATACCTATATTTTTCTCCTAATTTCTAACATAACAAATATTGCTATATTGCAATATTTTCTCAGTCCATATACATTCTTTGCAATTAGCAACTAACTGTAATTTTTCATTAAATTATCTAAACAAGTTCGTGATAATATGGGCAAATATCCTCGTAATGTCCATCCTTCATTCTAAAACCTTTTGGTATTACACCTAACTGAGTAAAACCAAGTCTTTCATATAAATGTCTTGCATAGGTATTAGTTGCAACAACAGCGTTAAACTGTAACACTCCATAGCCCTTGTTCTTACCCTGCTTCAAACAATCAAGCACCAGCTTTTCCCCTATATGTAGCCCTCTTGATTTTTTACTAACAGCATAGCTGGCATTACAGATATGTCCACAACGTCCCACATTATTAGGATGCAAAATATACAAGCCATACACTTTTCCTGTATCCTTATCCTCCGCCACTGCACTGTAAGTCTGCGAGTCAAAAAATTCTTTTCCTGTATCCTTATTTAATAATTCTTCCTGTGGAAATGCTATTCCATCTTCTACAACCTGATTCCAAATTTCAATCATTGCTTCTAAATCATTCTGATTATATTCTCTTATGAGTATGTTCATTTATTATGCCTCCTAACTCAAAATGAATGTCATCATTTTTAACTCTTAAGTCACAATCTATGTTGCAAGCTTTTCTGCTCATTTTATCAAAATATATAATACAAACTTTTCTGCTCATTTTATCAAAATATATAATACAGTTTTTCTCCAGCCTAAATTTTAATTATTATTTTCAACTGTTTTACCACTTTAATTGTGACATATCAAATAAGTTTTATTTTTTATATTTTCTAATGTATTGGTATAGCTCGATATTAGTTTTTGAATTTTTCTCCTCTGCCTCTATGTATTCAGGAAAAGGCAACCCACTCTGGCATTCTCCACATATATCGATTCCAATAATCTTTTTGTCTTTAATAAAAAACTGTAAAAGATGCTCAAGCATATCAAGTGGCATGTGGCCCTGACTCCAATTTGTTTCAATATAATTTTTATCCAGAATATCTTTATCAATTGAAATGTAAAAAGGTACATCTGTCATTATTTTGCTAAGCTTATCTTTTCCTCTGCCACTCCTAAGTTCTTCTGCTGAAAAAGTTATAAGTTTTTCGCGATTCTTAATATGAATTTGCTCTATGTCATTTTCAGTTGCACCTACCAGAATCAATTGAACAAGATTTTTATTTTCATTAATAACCTGCGCTGCCCAGTCTCCACAACTGGTCATTTTGTTAATCATCGGTTCCTGCATATCAGTATGATGATCATATAGAACTAATGAAAAGGGCTTCATTATTCTGTCTGTATTTATTTTTGTTATGTAATGAAAATTACCTGAATCAATAAAATGTATCCCATGAATTCCATACTGCTCTGTTCTTTTCTTTATTTCTATTTCAGCAGCCTTGGAGCAATAAAGGTCACAGCCTTCAATGTCCGAACAATCAATTAGGCTTATACCACTTTCTTGTTGTATGTCCTCATCAATATATACATGTGTAAAATCTAAAATGTAATTTTTGCTTCTAATCAATGTTAAACGCCTCCTTACAAGCAAATGTGATTCTAGCAACCAAATAGTTTTGCTGTTTTCTCCATTCTTTCTGCGATTTTTACTCCAAATGGACAACGTACTTCACAAGCATGACAAGCAATACATTCAGATGCTTTATGTTCAAGAAGTTCATAATGTGATTGTACTGTTGCAGGCACCTCAGGTTGCATTGTCGCCAAATCATAGAATTTGTTAATCATTGCAATATCTAAATTCGCCACACAAGGCTTGCAATGTCCACAGTATGTACATTCTCCTTTGTATGAATGGAACGGAGCATTGGCGATTACTGATGCATAGTCTTTTTCCTGCTCTGTAGCTGTTTCATATGCCAAAGCATCATCTACCTGTTCTTTTGTGTCATAGCCGCACATAATAGATGCTGTTGCGGGTCGGGTTAATGCATAATGAATACACTGAACAGGTGTTAAACTTACTCCAAAAGGAGAACGTTTTTCGTCAAATAGTCTACCGCCTGCGTAACCTTTCATAACTGTGATTCCAACATTATTCTGTTCACATATTTTGTATAACTTTGCACGCTTAGGGTCAATTCCTTTAAGGTTGTTATCAAATTCTTCTGCAAACATTGTGTCAATATCTTCGCTTGCAGGTAACATGTCAAATGCCGGATTTATACTAAATAAAATCATCTCAACATACCCTGACTGTGCTGCTTTTATGGCAACTTTTGGGTTATGGGAACTCATGCCAATGTGATGTATTATGTTCTTTTCTTTTAACTCCATTACATAATCCATATAATCTGAATGCTGAATCTGTTCCCATTCTTCTTCTGAATCTATGTAATGTATCATGCCAATATCAATATAATCAGTTTGAAGTCTTTTAAGTAAATCTTCAAAAGCCGGTCGAACATATTTCATGTCTCTTGTTCTAAAATACTGTTCATCTTTCCAGGTAGAACCAATATGTCCCTGAATAAACCAGTCACTTCTATTATCCTTGATGCCTTTTCCAATAATGTCTCTTGATTTTGGATCTGCCATCCAGCAGTCAAGAATATTAATTCCTTTAGAAGATGCATATTTAATTAATTCAATTCCCTCTTCTTCTGGGTGTCGTTCTAACCATTCACCACCAAACCCGATTTCACTTACGTCAAGTCCTGTCTTTCCTAACTTACGCGTTTTCATTTTATTACTCTCACTTTCATATAAATTGAAATTTGTCTTCACGTTAATATGTAATACTTAATCCTATAGTTAATTTACATTAGAAAGAATTAATCGTCAACTTTGTTTGGAGACTGTGTTAGTTGCGTAATTTATATTGTGCAGTGATAATCTTGGATTCTCAAACTGACGCTGTTCTTCTTTTTTCTCTAAACGTATTGTAATATTTTCTTTTAAATTATTTTTCATTTATATCTTCCTCCATAAAATTCTTAAATAAATAGAGCCCTAATACTGCATTAAATCCTGTTGCAGCAAACACGCTGAAACGCTCAGGTATTCCAACTCTTATTGTTTTGTTTAGTTTATTTCTAACTCCAACACATACCATCATAATTGACACACTCACGCAAGGTGAATAAAGTTAAGCCAGTCTGTTCCATAACATTTTAGATGGTGCATTATTCGCACTTAAATCACTAACATCCTGTGCCATCCAGTTATATTCAGGATATGCAATCGGTGAAAATACAACTGCTGCAGTATAGGATAGTAATGAAATAAGACCTAAAATTCCTAGCCAATTAATCAGCGTTCTTTTCATTTCCATCTCCTCCAAATTTACTGCAAAACCACTTAATATAATTTTCTAACATGCCACACGTTTTTTGTTCTCTGGCATATTTAACTTCATCATAATTCTGACTAACATCTTCTGTTCTATGTTTATTATTATAGAAAAATACATCCCTTTGACCTGTTTTTTGTCAAAAGGGATGTATTATGAGGAATCATCTTAGTTTTTAAAAATTTTCTGCTTGGAAAAATACATCCCTTTTGCTTGTTTTTTGCTAAAAGGGATGTACTTTTGGGGAATTATCTTTGTTTTGTTAATTTCATACTTGGAAAAATACATCCCTTTTGCTTGTTTTTGCCTAAAAAGGGTGTACTTTTGGGAATTATCTTTGTTTTGTTAATTTCATACTTGGAAAAATACATCCTTTTTGCTTGTTTTTTGCCAAAAGGGGTGTACTTTTGGGGAATTATCTTTGTTTTGTTAATTTCATACTTGGAAAAATACATCCCTTTTGCTTGTTTTTTGCCAAAAGGGGTGTACTTTTGGGGAATTATCTTTGTTTTTTCAATTTTCTGCTTGGAAAAATACATCCCTTTTGCTTGTTTTTTGCTAAAAGGGGTGTACTTTTGGGGAATTATCTTTGTTTTAAATTTTCATGCTTGGAAAAATACATCCCTTTTGCTTGTTTTTGCCTAAAAAGGGTGTACTTTTGAAAAAATATCTAAATAACCACTCCATTACAGTGGTCGATTTCATGTTGAATAATCTGTGCTGTAAATCCAGTATACTTGCCATGTTTTTTGTTAAAGTTTGAATCTAAATAATCAACTTCAATTTCTTCATATCTTATACAAGGTCGTATACCATCCAAAGAAAGACATCCTTCTTCAGTTTTGTACTCTCCTGATTTCTTTGTAATTACAGGATTTATCATTGCAAATTGAAATGGTCCTGTTGCCACAACTATTATTGATTTATTAACTCCTATCATATTAGCTGCCATACCAACGCAGGTTTCTCTATTAGCCTTAAGTGTATCTAATAAATCTGTTACAACTTGTTTATCTGCCTCTGTGGCACTTTGTGCTTTTCTTGCAAAAATCTGTTTGCCTTTTATAATCTTTTTAACCATACAATATTACCTGTCCTTTATATATTATTTCCTATCCTTTGTTGCATTATATTTTCTATTATTTACTGTATATCCTATTCTGCCCTTTGTTGCATTATATTTTCTATCTTTTACTGTATATCCTATTCTGCCCTTTGTTGCATTATATTTTCTATTATTTACTGTATATCTTATTCTGCCCTTTGTTGCATTATATTTTCTATCTTTTACTGTATATCTTATTCTGCCCTTTGTTGCATTATATTTTCTATCTTTTACTGTATATCCTATTCTGCCCTTTGTTGCATTATATTTTCTATTATTTACTATATATCCTATTCTGCTCTTTGCTGCTTAGTATTTATTTACTTTGCTGTATACTATACTCTATTTTTTACATATTTCTTTTTATCCACGTCATAATCACATCAACCAGATAGTCCTGCTGTATCTGACTTAATTCTACTCCCGGTTTTATTTTATGCCACTTGCGAATGCACTCCCTGCAACATGTTGCCGTTGCATGCTGTGCAATAAATACCGGGTGCCCTTTCATTGGAGTTTGCTTTCCGTCATTTGGTATATGCGCCGGTGCTTCTCTTTTGGCAATAAAATCCTCAGCATGCTTCCTGATTGTTTCTAATCCTTTTTCGTTGATGTAGTCTATGTCCTTTTGTTTTAGGTGAAAACTACTGCGAAATTTTGATTTGCCTAGACGTTCAAATAACTGTTTATACCATTGTTCTTTTGTCATACTAAATTACCTTTTCTAATTTCTCATAAGTTAAATTACAAATCGTTCAATTATTGTAGCTTAAATACTTTGCATAATGTTATTGTAAATGTTGATAAACCACTATTTTACAGCAATAATTTTGCAGTTTCATATACAAAAGTGGGTACGGATTACCCTCTTCGTCAAAATCAGTTCTTCTATATGTTTCAAAACCTAAATGCTCATAAAATCCTTCTGCCTGTGGATTTTGTTCATTTAATGCCTGTGGCACATACTTTTTAATCTGCTCTACTTCTTCTCTGGAAAGAAATAGATGTGTAGCCCTTACAGACTGTTCCCAAACTATTAATAGCTGGTCTGTTAGCTTTTCTTTTCTGTTCTATTTTCCGCCTCATATATCTTCATTTACTTTCCTGCACAACGAACTTTATAACTGGTCTATGCGCTCCTTAAGTTCGATTATTTTTCGTTCTATCTCCTTAATAACTATTTCAAATTCCTCATCACTTTTTCCCGTTGGATCATCAAGCCCCCAATTATCATCAAAACTTCTTCCTATAAAAGGACAACCTACATTACATCCCATTGAAATAGCTATATCAGGTTTCGGAATCTCACTAATAAGTTTAGAATATTGATTTTTTTCCATATCGATTCCATACATTTTTTTCATAATTCTCACTGCGTCCTGATTAATCTGTGGCTTTGTTTGAGTACCTGCAGAATAACTTTCAAAAACATCAGAAGCCAGGTATTTTCCCAGTGCCTCTGCGATTTGACTTCTACAGGAATTATGAACACATATAAATGCTACTTTCTTTTTTCTTCTTTCTTTATCCAACATTGACTTTCTCCATATATTTTCAAATATTAATTACAAATCTCTTTCAATAAACTGTTTATTATCATATAATTCCGGATTCCACTCACTCATGACTTTACCTCCACAAATCTTTCTAAACATTATAACACATAATAAAGGTAACTTGGTCAATCGTTGGAACTCTTTAATACCTAAAGAGTGTTGTTTTCACTTAACTCGATATGTTCATTTCAGAAACAGGATATGACAGAATTATTTTATAAAATATAATTTACTTCCATATTATACACAGGCTGACAAAAATGTAATATAATATTTACATACAATTCAAAGGAAAAACTATGAATTTTATATGGAAAAAGGCTATTTTTCTCTATAATATTTCATTTATGGAAAGGAACGGTGAATCTATGAAAAAAATAATATCAAAATTAACATTAATTTTCTTTTGTATGAGTTTTTTTATGATAATTCCAAAGAATGTTAACGCAGCAGAAATTATTCCGGTTAATATTTTAGTGGAATATGGTCAAACGGAAGCCAGAACAATTTTAAATATGATTAATGGAATGAGAACCAGCAGCTCCGATGCCTGGTATTGGAATTCAGATGACACAACCAAAACTACATGCGATAATTTAAGCGAACTTGCTTATGATTATGATTTAGAGAAACTTGCAATGAAACGTGCAGCGGAAATTGCATTATCATACGCCCATACAAGACCAAACGGTGAACGTTGTTTCAGCATTTATGATGAAGAAGGCGTTAGTTACAATTTTGTCGGTGAAAATATTGCAGCCGGCTATCGATCAGCCTCAGAAGTAAATATGGGCTGGCGTGAAGATAATGAAAGTTATGCCGGTCAGGGACACCGCAGAAATATGTTAAATTCTAATTATAACTGCGTTGGAATCGGACATGTTTATTACAATGGCTGTCATTACTGGGTAGAAGAATTTGCATATAGAACTTCTATCAATACAACTAAGACAACAGCAAATGACAGTGAGCAGACTACTACTCTTTCCGTAGATAAAAGTAATATTACGGATTTTAGAGTGCTTTATGACAGTAATTCCTATAATCTTCGAAAAGGTGAAACAGTAACTCCAAATAGTATGGCTGTAATTTATGTTTCAAATCAGTGGCCAAGAGGTAACGGAATTGTGGCAGATGCACCAACCTTTTCTATGGCTGATTCTTCCATTGCCACTTATAGTAACGGCAAAATTCTGGGAGTATCAGAAGGCACAACCACATTAACAGCATCACTGTACGGGTTAACGGCAACAATTGTGCCAACCATAAATGTACATGACTGTAACAAACATTGGGTTCAGGGCAAAATTACAAAACAACCAACAACTAAACATGAAGGCGAAAAAACTTTTACCTGTAGTGTATGTGGAAAAACATATTCTGTGGCAATCGCAAAGATTAGTTCTTCCACAACCAACCCGACAAATAAAACAAATACATCAAATCCTGTTCAGAAAACACAGGTAGGCAAAAAAATCACAAAGAAGATCAAGCTTAACCGAAGAAAAGTTACTTTAAAGAAAGGGAAATCTTTTAAATTAAAAGTCTCTTTAACACCTAAGAACAGTCAGGATAAGATTATTTTCAAGACTTCAAACAAAAAGATTGTCAAAGTCAGCAAAACCGGAAAAATCAAAGCTCTAAAAAAAGGAAAAGCCAAAATCACGGTAATTTCAGGTAAAAAGAAAATCGTCTGCAAAGTAACAGTAAAATAAAGCCTGTAAATAGTATCTATGTAATAAATAACAATATCTAAACTGGAATAGCCCTTTTCTGATTGTTCGGCAAAAAGGGCTATTTATCAGTTAACTCTTATTCTTTTTACTTATCTTTTATCAGTTAACTCTTACTGTTTATTATTTAATTAGATTTTATCTTTTTTCCATAACCACAATTTTATTAGACATACTTTGAACTATGGGTAACTTTCCAATTACATTATAAATTGGCTTGATTTTTTTCATTCCTTCTACCAAACTTACGTCCTTCTTCCAAGTAAACTGTGGAATTATTTTCTCCAGTTCTCTGCCGTTCTTAACTCCCCACTTAAATTTAGCGTTGCTACCTTCAATGGACTTTTCCTTTATATGTTTTACAAAAAACGGCGACATTGTTTCAATCATTACCGTAGCTGTTTTAAAAGATTTTTGAATAATGGAAAATATCTGTTTAACATCAGCTTCACACAAATACATAGATAAACCTTCCACTATTACAAGCATGTTCTCACCATTATATGTAATACTGTCTGTGTAAGTTATATCCATTGCAGACTTTGCAATCTGATAAATCGGGCCTCTTTCTTCAAGAAAACGGCTTCTTATATCTATTGTTTCAGGCAAGTCCAAATTGTACCATGAACTATATTTGCCCTTCATTCGATAACATCTTGTATCCAGACCACATCCAATATTTACAACTATGGTGTCAGGATGTTCATTCAAATACTGCTGGACCATGGTATCCAATACAATTGTCCTAGCAGTTACTCCACTTCCCATAGTCTTGTCGTTTTCTGCTTTTGAAAAGTCATAATCTATTTTTTCAACAATATCAACTGCTATATCGTCTTTTATTTTTGCATCATCTTTTTTTGTTTCCTTAGCTCTTGCATACAAGGTCTGAATCATTGTTTCCGGTACACCTGTAACCTTTACTTTTTCTTTCATATCATATGCTCCTTTAAATTTAGCTCACAATATAATGCCTCTGTATTTCTTTAGATTTTTCTCACAACACAATGCATACGCATGCCTTTACGGATTTCAAATTTTTCAACTTTCAATCCTGCATTTTTGCAACACTCCATAACGGTTGCTCTTTTTGCAATCTTTACATCGCCATGTCCACACAAATTTGCAAGTGGCAGTTCTATGTTATCCATAAACCATAAAAGTAGTTTGTTGTCACTGGTTACATCACGAAGAATCAATCTTCCACCTGAACGAAGACATCTTTTCACACTGTTGAAAAATGCCTGAGGATTTGGATAATGATGAAAACTGTTTGAACATATTATTGCATCAAAAGTATTTTCTCCAAAAGGAAATTTTTCGCAGTCTCCTACTACAAAATCAGCATTTGGAATATTTTTCTTTTTTGCCTGCTCTATCATTGCCGGTGTCAAATCAAGACCTGTGTAATGATGGGTTGGATATTTCTCTGCCAACAAGGAAATCATTGGAGCCGGACCACATCCTGCATCAAGCAGTGATGAAAATTCTTCCTTCTCTAATTCTTCCAAAATATCAGGATAATCCTTCTTGCACATTTCATAAATTCCTGCATGATTACTTTCGTATCTTTCTGCTGTTTTTGTAAACTCACTAACTGATAATTCCTTGTACTGTTCGCTGGTCATCTTCCTTCATCCTCCATAATTTATAAGCTTAATAATAGTATTTTTCGCTCTTTGGTTAGTCTAGTCTAACTATGTTTATAATACTCTTTTAATATGGAAAGTTCAATATAAAAGTTGAGAACAAACTTCACAATATAGGAATATTTATGTAGCATTGATAAACGTCTTGTTGAAATATTCTTACAAAGAATGGTGAATCCGGCTCCTCCACCAGAAAAGAAATATTTGAAGAACGTAAATCTGCTGCCAAAGAAGAAATCAAATACTCTGAAAAAATATTTACTGTGCATTTTTGAAAAACAGATTCACTTTTACCATATGTTCATCACGTGTTGCATAATAAGACTGACAATCGTAATTCCACACCAACATGATGCTCCCACAGCAATTGGCTTTCCACCTGTTTTAATAAGCTGTATTACATTACTATTTAATCCTATTGCTGCCATTGCCATAATAATCAGAAACTTTGACAGTTCTTTAAGCGGCTTAAATACCTGATCACTGACTCCCATATGTACACAAACTGTAGTGATAATCGCTGCAATTACGAAATAAAGTATGAACATTGGAAATGCCCTCTTAAAGCTAAACTTTGAAGTTTTTCTTCCTTCATTTGAACTTCTTTTTGCTCTTATCAGGGATAGTCCCAGCGTAATAGGTATGATTGCAAGTGTTCTTGTAAGTTTTACCGTTACTGCCTGATTTAAAGTTTCACTTCCAAGATTCCACATACTGTCCCATGTTGATGCTGCAGCTGTTACTGATGATGTATCGTTGATTGCTGTTCCTGCAAATATACCAAATGCATTGCCATGTACAGTATCAAATCCTATTGCCTTTCCAAGTATTGGAAAAAATATAGCTGCAAGAACATTGAAAAAGAAAATAACTGCTATGGACTGTGCAACTTCATTATCATCTGCTTCAATAACCGGTGCAGTTGCTGCAATGGCAGAGCCACCACAAATTGATGAGCCAACTCCTACAAGTATAGATGTGTTTGAAGGTACTTTAAGAACCTTCTGCAATATCCACGCAATAACAAGAGATGTGGTGATTGTGCAAATAATAATCGGTAAAGATTGCTTTCCTATCTGAAAAATCACTGCCAGATTCATTCCAAATCCAAGTAAAACCACTGCTGTCTGAAGAATCACCTTTGATGTCCATTTAATTCCTGATTCTGCCTTTCCCTTGTCATTCCAAAACATTGCAATAATCATTCCGACCAGAATTGATATTACTGCTCCTCCTATCACTGGAAATAGTTTTCCCAGTAACCATGATGGAATTGCTATTATAAGGCAAAGTAAAATACCTCTTAAGTTTTTTTTCATAAAATTCATTTGATAATTTTCTCTCTTTCTTTTAGTATATTGGATTGTATAATTCTTTTATAATTAAAATAAATCCAACATATTATCTAAATATATTTTTTCTCTAACATGGATTTGGTACTCAGGCTTTGTCATGTAGTAAAGTAAAAATTCCAAAACCAAAGCACTTCCAAGTCCTCTTCCTTCTATTTTAAAGTTGGTAAATCCCATTGGCAAGTATACATTTTTAATATTTTCTACACTAATAAATCCCGGATTCTCCATTGCCTTTGAAAATTGATATCCACCACTTGAATCTGGTGCCTTACAATAATGTTCAAAATCTTCTCCCAGATTTTTGTGGCTCACTGCTTCATAACAGACTTTTCTGTCCTTGCATCCAAACCAGCAACATTCGTTACACAAGAACTCTACTTTTTCCTTTTGCTCTTCTGATAATGTTTTTAATTTATCAAATTCTTTATTTAATCGAAAATCAGGCACAACGTATTTGAAATCTTCTCTATTTAACTCTTTTAACAATTCCTGAAAATCTGTTATGACCTTGGTAGTTGATGATACAAAATATAATTCAGGATAATTATTTTTCAGATAATTAAGTAACAAATCCGAATGCACTATTACACCGTTTGAAACATCACTATTAATTATTTTTTGATTTTGAGCACCACAACTTTCCATTGATGTATTTTGTATATTACTCTGAGTCTGGTTATTTTGCTTACTTTTATTTTGTGCAAACAAAGAACAAATATCATTGCATCTTTTGTCTGCAAGATGTTCCTCTTTTAACAATGAATTACTAAAAGTAAGCCTTGCCGAAATGCCATAATCCTGCATTAACTCAAGCACATTCCAAGGCTTTGCTTCTCCATTTTCTACACGACCACCACTCCAGATGCAATCTAAGGGAGCTCCATATATGGAACCTATATCACACCAATCATAGAAATATTCTCTATGTTCCCTAAAAATTGGCAGGAACACCTTGTATAATTCGTAAAATTCAAATAATCCCGGAAGGTGAAAATATGCTGTTTTACTACTCAATGTATTTTACCTCCTAAATTTCCAACCTATAAACATAATCATCCATATAAAATTCCATATTGTCTTCCTCTTTTTCTTTTAGTCAAACAGTGTTTCCCATGTTTTTGTTTTCATGGCTTTAAAGCACATAACAATTTTATAATAGATAACTCTTGTTAAAATATAACAATACCAATGATTAAAAGCAATATTACAACCTTTTATTTGTTCTAAACTTTTAAATTAGTTTCTTTCTCATCCACACATGAGGGCAACCTTCATCGTCACATATTTCAGCTGATTTGATATATCCGTTTTTTTCATAAAAATCAGACGCTCTTACCTGCGCCAATAACTCAGCCCACTTTCCCTGATTATTAACAATTTCCATAATTCCTTAATCTCCTTTCAAAAAAATAAGCATTCAAAACTAAATCTTATAATGCCGAAACACCGTACCTACGATTTAGTCTTGAATGCTTTATTGCCACTCATCCAGTGATGAGTGAAAGCTTTAATTTAGTTCTTAAATAGATTATATTTGATTATAACTTTTATGTCAAACTTTGCGACTTTCCTGTTATATCAATTTATGTTAATAATTTTCTTCATGTACTTCAAAGTAACTCTGTGGGTGATTACATACCGGACATACTTCCGGAGCCTTTGTTCCTACTACAATATGTCCACAGTTACGACATTCCCATACCTTAACTTCACTCTTTTCAAACACCTGCGCAGTTTCAATATTCTTAAGGAGTGCACGATATCTTTCTTCGTGATGCTTCTCAATCTCGCCTACTGCCCTGAATTTTGCTGCAAGCTCTGGGAAGCCTTCTTCCTCAGCTGTTTTAGCAAAATCTTCATACATATCTGTCCACTCATAATTCTCGCCTTCTGCAGCTGCCGCCAAGTTTTCTTTTGTATCACCAATTCCTGCTAACTCCCTGAACCACATCTTTGCATGTTCTTTCTCATTGTCTGCAGTCTTTAAAAATAATGCTGACATCTGCTCATAGCCTTCCTTCTTTGCCACCGATGCAAAATAAGTGTATTTATTTCTTGCCTGTGATTCTCCCGCAAATGCCTCCTGTAAATTTTTCTCTGTTTGTGTTCCTGCATATTTGTTTTCTACCATTTCTTTTACCTCCGTTTTGTTTACTATTTTTTCAAAATCTGATGCCGGATGCTTACATAAAGGACATATAAAATCATCCGGTAATTCTTCTCCTACATATTCATATCCACAAATCCTACATCGCCATATTGTCTGACCATCATCTGTTTTTCCAACTGCCTGTGGCTTAGGCTTAATATTATTCTGATAGTACTCGTATGTTGCCGACGGAATATCACTTAACACTTCCATATCAGTTATCTCACCAATAAACATTGTATGTGAACCTAAATCTTCTGTTTTATTAACTGTTACAGAAATGTATGCATTTGTGCCTTCTGTAATATAATAAATACCATTTTCACCTCTTGTACACTTTCTAAATGATTCAAACTTATTTGTATCCCTTCCTGATTGAAAGCCAAAATGTTTGAATAATTCGAACTGTGCATTCTCACTTAGAACTGATACTGTAAATTTTCCTGTTCTTTCAATCATATCATGAGTGTAATTTGCTTTGTTAACACAGATGCTTAACTGATTCGGTTCCGAAGCTGCCTGAATTGCAGTGTTAATTATACATCCGTTGTCCTTTTCTGATTCCCTTGCCGTCAGTACAAATAAGCCATAACTTAGCTTATACATTGCTTTTTTATCCATGTTGTTCCTCCTTTACCTTCTTTCTGCATTTTGGGCAAATACCTTTAAATGAAATATCATAATTTAGAAATTCAATTCCATGGGTGTCATGAATTCTTTTCAGCAAATTTGGTATTTCGTCCATATCCACATCTGACACATCACCACATTTTACACACCTGACGTGATAGTGATTTGTCAAAGTAAAATCAAATCTATTAGGTCCATCCGGCACTTCAACTTTTCTCAAAGTTCCTTCTTCTGCCAATATATCAAGGTTTCTATATACTGTTCCCTTTCCAATTGTAGGATATGTTTCTTTTAAAAAATCATACACTTCATTTGCTGTAACATGTCTTTTCATATCATATACAGCATTTCGTATTAACTCTTTTTGAATAGTATTTCTTCTGGTTATCATCGCTTCTCCTTATTAGGATTTATTCTTAATAGAGAGTATATACTATTTTCGAATTTAAGTCAAGCAAAATAGTAATCATTCCTATTATCAAATAAAGATGCCTAAAAAGACATCTTTACACAATATAAATATTCTGTTTTTCCTAAAATGCCAAATCCTCCGGCTGAATTTTATCATCTTCTCTTACTTCACGAATCACTCTGCATGGGTTTCCAGCAGCTACTACCATTGGTGGTATGTCCTTTGTTACAACACTTCCTGCACCAATTACACTACCTTCTCCTATTGTAACTCCACCACAGATGACAGCGTTGGCACCTATCCACACATCTTTTCCGATAGTAATTGGTTTTGATGTGCTGATTCCGTTTGCTCTTTGTTCATTTTTTCTCTAAAGCTATCCATAAATTCACCTAATTTTTTATTTAATTTTAGAATTTAAGCACTTATATTTCTTTTATGAAAATTCCACAATATTCTAAAATCATTTGATTTATCAAAAAAGTATTTACGATTTTAAATCTGTTCTATATTATAACATATTCTCAATTTTCAGTAATACTTATAAAATAAAAAACACATTCATAACTACTATGATTGTTTGCAATGGGATTACTTTAATTTTAAAATCCATTGTTTTCAAATATCACAATATTATTTGAATGTGTTTTTTACTTTTAACTTAAACTTTCAACGTCTTTATTTACAATTCTCTTCAAAAATACATATCCCACTAAACAGGCTACTGCCTCTGTTATTGGAAATGCCCACCATATTAGAGAGACACCTACCTGCCCATTTCTTACAATAACAGAAAAGATTCCTGCAAGTGGTAATATGAGAACCAACTGTCTAATCAGCGAAATTATAAGTGATTGGATTCCTCCATCTAATGCCTGATAAATCCCCTGATATGCCACGTTGATTCCTGCAAAAATAAAACTTACTGAAATAATTCTCATTGCACCGATAAAATATTCTCTTGATTGTCCTGCATTAAATAATGTTGCAAATGCTCCCGGGAATATTTCTGTAATGGCAATGCCTAAAATCATTAATACACCTGTGCCAATTCCAATTGCCACCATTAACATTTGTACAGGAAATACCAGTGTCAATGCGTTCAGTGCTGCCTCACTTCCCTCTTTCATATTTCCAACAAAAGCACTATCTACAATATTGTAAACTGCCTGCAATGCCATAGATAAAATCATCGGTATTCCCATTTGAACCATCAGTTTATTAACCGGCATTTTTCTCATTTTGTTGTTTTCAGCCATTTTTATTTTCTCCTCCCTTTCTACGCAAAAAAAGTGTGCGCTTATTTATAAGTTGGACTTACGCATAAAGCAACACACTTTTTAATGGCATTATAAAATTGAAAAACGAGTAGCAAAAACTGGATTTACGCTATTGCTACTCGTTTCAATAAGTTATTATATTTTTAATTTTTAAAAATGTCAAAGGGGGTTCGTTGAATTTTCGTGTGCGAAATTTATTCTTCTGACAGTGCCAAATAAGACCATTCATCGCCTTCATCTAAGTTGTTCTCTATAAGCCACTGATCCTCTACAGATATAATCTTCTCTTCATTATCTTCATTTATTAATGTAACCGATACTTTGGGTGCTTCATTGGGATTTCGTTCCTCACAGCCATAGTCGCCATCAAATATATGTTTAATTTTCCACATTTGCAATTTCTCCTAACTTGATATTCATATACATTTCGCCTACACATATATTTTCAATATATTAATATTCATAATATTTTAAGCATCTATACTGCTTAACTTATGGGCGATAACCTGTTTTGTCGTCCTCAGTTATTTCACGTATGACCTTGCATGGCACACCTGCTGCAACTACATTTGCAGGAATGTCCTTTGTGATCACACTTCCTGAACCTATAATTGTGTTGTCTCCAATAGTTACGCCCTGGTTAATGTGGACTCCGGCTCCGACCCAAACGTTATTTCCGATTTTTACTGGTTTGGCATAGCAGGCACCATGAGTACGCTCCCAGGAATCTATTGCGTGATTTGAAGTATATATTCCAACTCTTGGTCCAAACAACACATTATCGCCAATCTCAATTCCACCACCGTCTAACATAATGCAGTCAAAGTTGGCATAAAAATTATTTCCAATAGAAATGTTGTAGCCAAACTCACATCTGAAATTTGGTTCAAAATGAACACCTTTACCTATTGATTTCAACAACTTATTAAGAATTACTTCTCTCACTTCAGCCGGTTGTCCGAAACTTGCGTTGTACTCATTTGTCAAAAACACTGTGTTTTCACGTGCCTTAACCAATTCATCGGTTAAATCATTGTACATTTTTCCACTTAAAACATATTGCTTTTGTTCTTCTAAATTCATTTTGATTTTTCTCCTTAAACCTTTTTAACTTCTAATTTATCCAGTAACTTAACACAATAATAAAACATATTATACTTGGAATAAAAAATATAAATCCACAATATTTTTCTTTAAACTTTATAAAATAAAACTAAGAATATTTATTGCTAACAACGGAACAAATCCCAGTGTTAGTATCATTCCTGCCCTGTCCCACGCCTCAAAAGGTAGCATGGCATTTGGGTCTACTATTTTGGTATTGTATGTAATGTATGGAATTGCAAAAAGAACCAATAGCACAATTCCTATAATATTTAATACAATTAATAAAATTTCCAACGCTTTTCTTTTTGTCATAACGTTAACCTTGATTCATAAATTATATGGTTATTTCGGTTTAAGTATACTGACAAATCATTATACATTCAATGCATAATCATCGATTTTTTACATTATGCTTTTTAAGCAATCTCACCTTTTAGATTATAAATACAAGTTATAAAAAAAGACAGATTTTTTAATCTGCCTTTTCAATATTATTCTATTTTACTAATAGTCCATAAAATAAAATGTCTCCTTGAGGGACATTTGGGGACATCTTGGGGGATAATTTATTCTTTAACTTTAATATCCCCTTTAACAATATCACTATCTATTGAATTACAAACAACATTGCCTTCAACCTTGTCACATTTTATCGAGTTACAAACAAGGTTGCCCTTTATTTTATCTGCCTTAACATTTCCATTTACCTGAACCGTTTCTTCACAATTGATGTCACCTGATAAATCACCACCAACTGTTATATTTTCACCTGCATTACACCCTCCTGAGAAATGTCCCCCAACCGTAACATTTCCATTTGAGTTACAACCACCACTTAAATGCCCGGTAATATTCACTTCTCCATTTGCATTGCATCCACCTGAAACACAACCTTCAACATATATATTGCACTGGCTTTGAACACTTTTTGCATCACCAATTATTTCAAAAGTAAACTTTTCAGTTATGTTGTCTGTTTTTTGTAAAATTTTTCTACCTTTGCAAACCACACCACGAATAACGCCATCGTCCTCCCATGGCAATTCTGTACAATATTCATTATTGACATTTGGTTCTGATTTCCTTGAGAAAAGTTCGTCTATGTTGCAGTTAAACAGGTCTGCTAAAACCGGCAAAAATAAAATATCCGGCAATGACTTTGCATTTTCCCACTTTGAAACTGCCTGAAAAGAAACTCCCAACTTATTTGCAAGTTCCTCCTGTGTCATTCCGGATTTTTTACGATATGTTTGTATATTAGTTGCCAAAATATTGCATGTATTTTCCATGTAATCACCTCCGATAATGAAATTATATATAATATGGAGATGGCTTTCAATCAATTAAAAGTCGATATTTTTCAACCGGGGGTTGAGTGACCGATTGTTAATTATAATTCATATACAAACAAAAAAGCCCTGAACATCAGAGCTTTTTACTACAACTATTTAGAATATCCTATTGCCTCAGCAAACTTTTCTGCCATTTTTCCAGGCCAGCACCCCAGAATATAATTAACTACATCCTGTTGTTTTTCCTTTATAAATTCTTGTGTATAAGCCTCCATATAACCAATTTGTCTATCGTTAAACTTGGCCTTTTCTGCCTCATCAGAAAGTATACTTTGATGATATTCATATTGCTTTTGCATCTGCTCTTTTAATTCTTCAAAATATTTCGCTGCATTTTCAAATCTGCCTAAAATAACCTCTGCATTAATTAGATATTTATAAATATCTCTTAAGAAACCTCTGCAATATGATTTCAAATATTTATTTTCACCGAATACCTCTATTAGTCTAATTGCCCACTGACCAAATTCTACTGCACGCAAAGGTTTCTGCCATGAAAAAGTCTCCATTGCGTACAAATTTTCCTTGTTAATTGCACGAACAAAATTTTGAAGATTTTTAGTTACTGCTTCATCCATTGCATCAATGCCATTCTCAAAAGCTTCCAACTGTGCCAAGATACTTTCCTGAAGTCTGTTAGAAGATACTGATGGCAGTTGTTCAATATGTTCTCTGACATACGCATAATTTCTATCATGTATGTAAATCCACGCCAACGCAAAATGTGCACGTTCAATCCATTCCTTATTGTTTGCAAATCTTATGGCATTGGAACCGTACTTTATAGCCAATTCCCTGTACTCATCCCACTTGTCCTCGGCATATTTTTCCAAATCTACAAATCTGCTTAAATTTGCAACCTGCTCTACAAAAAAGACTGAATAAATATAATTATCTGGTGCTTCATAAACTTTCTTTAACATAAACTGACAGGATAAAAGTGCTGCTTCTGCCTTTCTCCCTGATTCCGTTTCTATTTTTTCTATATGTCTTTTTAGTTCTACATAAACATTGTCATCAATTTCATTTTTCTCTAATCCAAAGAGGTAATCCGTTGAAACATTAAGTGTTTTTGCCAATGGCACTACCATAGAAATATCAGGCATCCCTGTTCCTGCTCGTGTCAACCCTAGACCAAAAAAAATTAATTTTTTTGTACCCTCAAATATCACTTTCCATTATACCTGCTATCGCAGTATATTGAAAGCAATACTTATGCCTGCTGAAGAAAGGAGTGCCATATTTTTTCGGCACTCCAAACTCCATAAGCATCCATCTTACTTGAAAAATGGATCATCTGTATTCCATACAATCTCTATATTGTCCTCTCCATTGATAATCACTTTTTTGATTACCTTCTGGATTTTCTCTCTGTCAAAAGATTCCATATTGATGATACTTTCTAACTGTGTCTCAAACTTACTAGAAGAATTATCTTCTGGCGGTATTTCTGTTTTAAGCTGTTCGATTTCCTGATGCAATTCATCAATCTGCTCCACCATCGCCTTTGAACGCTTGACATACTCTTCTCTAGTGAGCTTGTCATCCTTATAATCAGAATACAACATCATTTTTTTACTGCTGAGGCTCTTCACCTTCTTTTCAAGTATTGCAATCTTTTCTTCCGGAGATACTTCTTTCGATTTACCAGCTTTCTTTATTCCTTTCTCATCCAGATAAGCTGTTGCATACATATTTACAATTTTCATGATTGCATCTTCAACCTTGGCAATTTCCACCCTGTTGCTTTTGCATGGAGAATTTTTCTCAATTCGGGACGATGAGCAAAGAAGAATGTCACCTTTTACCCTTTTGCTGGGTGCCAAGGCTCTGCCACATACCCCACAATAATAAAACGGATTATAGTTTCTCTTACCACGCTTTGGACGAATATATTTTTTTGAATTAGCGTGTGCCATATCAAATAATTTCTGAGTAATAATAGGTTCATGACAATTCTCTATCACAATCCATTCGTCTTTAGGCACATAGGTTGAAGTGTTATTGCTGCCTACCCTCTTCTTTGTTTTATTCCATATCAGTTTTCCAAGATAAACTTCATCGTTTAATATATCGCGGATAGAAGAAGTACTCCACAAGCTTTTCACTTCAACTGCATGAAAAAAGTTTTTGCTTCCTTTTCTCTTCTTATATGCGGATGGTGTATCAATACCGTGAGCATTTAAGTAATTTGCCACTTCCGTTTTTCTTTTGCCCTGTGCGGTCAGTTCAAATATCAGCTTAACCACTTCTGCTGCTTCCGGATCTACAATAATCTTATGCTTATCATTTGGGTCTTTGACATATCCATACCTCAACTGACCACTAATGTTCTCCCCATTCAGTATCCTTGTGTGCTTTGCAGAACATATTTTATTGGACAAGTCCCTGCTATAAAGCATATAAATTAAATTCTTAAACGCAACATTCATACCACCGGTGGAACCATCATAGTTATCGCTGTCATAATTGTCATTAACTGCAATAACCCGCACCTGATAAAGTGGAAGTATCTGCTCCAGAAGACTTCCAACTTCAATATAATCCCTTCCGAGTCTGGATAAATCCTTTACTACAATGCATGATATTTTCTCAGCCCGGATATCCTCCATAAGCTTCGTATAGCCTGGTCTTTCAAATTTTGTTCCAGTAAATCCATCATCACAGTATTCCTGTACCTTCGTATCCTTAAGCTCCGAATGATTTTCAATATATGCTTTTAACAATTCCCTCTGGCTGGATACACTGTTACTCTCCTCTTTCCGATTTAATGATACATCTTCATCTTCCATAGAAAGGCGAATATACATAGCAGTTATCTTACTCATTCAAATCACCTTCTCTCTTATTTTTTACCTGTAACAGTTCTTCCAGACAATCATCATAAACCAGATTTACGGAAATTCTACCACCTTCAAACACCTGTACCTTGTCAACAAATGCATCTGCCAGCTCTTTGTTGAGTTTTCTGCATTTCAGATATTTATTGATAAGATTTTCCCAGTCTTCATCAATCTTATAATTCTTTGAATACAAGTTCTGAGATATTAAAAGATTATCTATCTCCTTCTTCAAAGCTTCGCTTTTTAAAAGATACTGCTGTTTTAATGTCAAATATTCACTCTCATTAATCAAATGTTCGGAATAATCTCCATATAACTCAGAAAACTTGCGGTTTACCTTCTCCAGTTCCCTGCGCTGTCTGGTAATGGCTTTTTCATACACATCGTATTTTTTCAGTCCACTACTTCTTGAGTTTAATTCCCGTATTACGCTTAATGCGTCAATACAACAACGCATATGATTTGAAATCTGAGCAAATACAGCTTTGTTGACATCCTCCTGATCAATTTTGTGTCTTGAACATGCCGGATTAACGCCATCTGAAAAAGTTCCACAATAATATACATACGATTTTGTTGTTCTTGGAGCAAGTCTCATTCCCTTGCCACAATCTCCGCATATAATTTTTCCCTTTAGTAAATTCTTTTCGTTAGTTGGATGTTTCTTAAACTCTTTTGCAAAATAAGCATCCGAGATTTCCTTTACTCTTTCCTGTGCCTTTTCAAATGTCTTTTTGTCGATAAGCGGCTCATGCGTATTTTCAACAACGACCCATTCACTTGGATCTGTTGCATGGAGTGGAATATTATTGTATTTCTCAATTACTACTTTCCCATGCACCGCCGAACCAATATAAGGGAACTGCTCCCTGTCACATCAAGCCAGCACTCATCAATTCCATATGGCTCCTGTCTGTCCGTATATTCTGCATATATCTCATGAGCCATTCTTGAGAACCGAAGATATAAGTCCATTCTTGGTGATACAAATGTTATGTCCGGACAGACCTGCTTTGCCTGCCAGAGTGCCATTCCTGTTTTCACACCGTACTTCTTGGCAATATAGTCGGCTGTTAAGACAATCCCATGTCTTGCCTCCGGGTCACCGCCTACTGCCAGTGGCTTTCCTGCAAGCTCCGGATGATGCAGATGCTCAATCGAAGCATAGCAACAGTTGATATCTGAATGAAGTATTACCCTGTCTCCCATCTGCATAACCTCCTGCATTTAATCTGTCACTACCATAACCTTTAGTCCAAGTATATGAGTAATGTTTCTTACAGGGCATAGTATAACCCCAAGAATAATCGACTGTCAACGGACACATGTGTCCTTTTTCTCATTATATTGGATTTTTAACTTGAATAATTGGCACTATTGCTATATACTATGGAGTGAAAAGAGACATTTGAAATCAACAAAATGAAAGAAAAGAGGCGTATGTATGTACTCAATCGGAGAAATCATTTCATCATATAGAAAAAAGAAAGGCTTGCTCCAACAGGATCTCGCTGATGAACTGGCAAAGGAAGGCATTACCATTTCCTATAAAGCCATATCCAACTGGGAGAGAAATCTTGCTGAACCAAGCGTTACCATATTTTACAAAGTGTGTAGAATCCTTGGTGTTACTAACATGTATGAGGCATATTTTGGAGTAAATCCTACTGATCCTTTCTCCTCACTTACTGATGAAGGCAGGGAAAAGGCTATGGATTATATCAATCTGCTCCACGCATCCGGAATGTATGAAAAGCAGACTGCTAAGATAATTCCATTCCGTAGCATTGATATTTTTGAAAATGCCGTATCAGCCGG
>OLOZ01000555.1_pt1 | contig 33338 bp, 24 predicted proteins | sample 1673021 | NCBI WGS metagenome assembly OLOZ01 (sample SAMEA3136747, study PRJEB25190) | human gut metagenome | biome: human gut; feature: human-associated habitat; material: faeces | place: Austria | collected 2013 | reverse complement strand
CCACCCCGGCCGCTCCCTCGGCGGCAGCGGCGCCGGGCTCATCGGCCCCCGCCGTTTCCATGGCTGCCTCCAAAAGGATGGCACCCTCGCCCTCGTAGCTCGGCTCCGTGCAAATGCCCAGCAGAGCGCTGGCCGCGTCGAACAGGCGCCCGACCGAGGACGTCATGGGCGTGTTCAGCCCGCGCTCGATCATGGTGTCGCACACCTCGGCCTCATCGCCCAGAGGCGCCAAAGCCGCCGCGGCAGCTGGATGCTCCAGCAGGTCGTAGGCCCACAGCACGCCATAGGCCATGCGCAGCGGATGCTTGATGGCCGCAGCTCCTCCGGGCATGGGCACATAGGCGAAGTTGGCGAAGCGCTCGAAATTGGAGCGGTTGGCCAGCAGCACCTCGCCTCCCCATATGGCCCCGTCCACGCCATAGCCCGTGCCGTCGAAGGCGATGCCGCACACGGCATCGGTCAGCCCGTGCTCGGCCATGACCGACACAATGTGGGCATGGTGATGCTGCACTTCGGTCACAGGAAGTCCCTGGTGATGGGCCCATTTGCTCGTCAGGTACTCGGGGTGCAAGTCGCATGCCACCGCCGCAGGCTCCATTTCGAAGAGGCTCTCGAAGCGATCCTTCGTGGCCAGCCACGCGTCGTAGGTCTCGGCGTTTTCCACGTCTCCGATGTGCTGGGATACGAAGCCGTCGGTGCCGCGCAGCAGCGTGAAGGTGTTCTTCTGTTCAGGGCCGGCGGCGAAAATGACGCCCTCGGCAGGCGCAGCGCCCTCGGCCGCCACCGACACGGGCACGGGCGCATAACCCCGCGCCCGGCGCAGGAACTGGATGGCGTACCCGGGCTTCTCGTCGACCTCATCCACCTGGATCAGCCGCACGACCGAATCGTCGAAGCGCGTGAGGATGGGGCGATTGTTCCCCAAAAAGGCATCGGCGATGCTGGCCAGCTTCTCGCGGGCCTCCTCGTCGGCGATGCAGATGGGCTCGTCATGCACGTTACCCGAGGTCATCACCAAAAGCGGCACAGGCGTGCCGGGGGAGCAGGCCGCGGCCGCCTCTTCAGGATGCGCCGCCTCCCAAGCCTCCGCGAAATCGTGCATAAGCAGATGCTGCACCGGCGTGTAGGGAACCATGACACCCAGCTCGGAAAGCCTGTCGGCCACGCCGGCCCCGATGGCCCCGTCGGGGCGCTTGCGCAAGAGCACGATGGGCCGCGACGCCCCGGTGAGCACCGCTTCCTCCTCCTCGCTCACGAAGCACAGCGCCCGGACTGCAGCCACCGCCGGCGCCATGACGGCGAAGGCCTTCCCGTCGCGCCGCTTGCGCCGGCGCAACTCGGCCACCGCCGCGGCGTTGTTCGCATCGCACACGAGATGAAAGCCTCCCAGCCCCTTCACGGCCAAAATCTTCCCTTCCATGAGCATCTCCACCGCCGCCGCGAAAATGGCATCCGACTCCTCGCGCGTCTTACCGACGAGCTTATCATCGTCAGTCCCAACGCTCCACGTCACCGAAGGGCCACATTCGAAGCAGGCATCGGGCTGAGCGTGGAAGCGGCGGTCGAGCGGGTCGGCGTACTCGGCGGCGCACTTCTCGCACATGGGGAAGGCCGCCATGGACGTGGCCACCCGGTCATAGGGCAAGTGGTCGATGATGGTGAAGCGCGGCCCGCAGTTCGTGCAGTTGATGAACGGATAACGGTAGCGGCGATCGTTGGGGTTGAACAGCTCGCGCACGCAGTCCTCGCACGTGGCAAGCTCGGGCGAGACGAGCGTCGTCTCTTCTACGGCATCATCGTCGGAAAAGCGGATCTCGAAGCTGTCGAAGTCCTCCAGGGGCACTTCCTTGATGTCGATCTCCTCTACGCGGGACGCGGCCGGAGGATTGTCCGAGAGCTCCATGATGAACTCGTCCACCAGCTTGCTCTCGCCCTCGGCATGAATGTACACGCCATCGGCAGCGTTCAGCACCCAGCCGTTGATGAGGTACTTCTTCGCCATCCGGTAAACGAAGGGGCGAAACCCCACCCCTTGCACAATGCCCTTCACATGAATATCGACCGCATCAATCATAAACCGCTCCCTTGCCTTGGGCCCTTTAGCGCGATATACTACGGACAAGCGGAGGCCCGCTGCATTCGGGCACGACTGCTTCACATTACCTGTTCTAATGTGATGAAGAGCCGTTCTTCCTATGCGAGGGGCGGCTTTTTCATTGCCGCCCGCGCGGCTACTGCCGCAAGCGCGGTCAACTCAATCACCGCTACGATCACCAAACAAAACATGAGGAGTTCCATCCAGCTTACGTACATAGCTGCTCCCCTCGACGAAAGAAGCAGTCCGCTCGTCCGTGCGCGCAAGTGTAGTGTAATACAACGCGACTTTCAACGGAAATCAACCTCACTTCATCAGGATGAATTGCCCATTTGAGAGGATGCGGGGAACGCCTACGCTTCGCTGGCCTCGCCCTCGGCGGCGGCAACTTCTGCGGCCACGGCCTCAGCATCGGCGTCCTGGGACGCTTCGGCGAACTCGGCTTCCACGGCAGTTTCACTCGCTTCGGCGGCCTCCACGACCACGGTAGCCTCGGCCAGCTCTTCGTCCTCGGCCATGGCAGCGGCCTCGGCCAAGGCGCGATCGGTCAGAATGTCGGCAATCACATCGTCAACCACCTGAGCCAGCTGGCGCAGCGTCACGCCGGAGTTGTCCGGCAGATGCAGATGCACGCAGCGACGCCCGCGCTTGACCAGCGTCACCAAGTCGCCTGCGGCCTGGGCTTTCGCCAGCTCGCCGAGACTGGACGCAGATGCCCCTTCCGGAAGCGGAATATCCTTCAACTCGTCGGCCGACAGAATGAGGAAGACGCCCATGTTCGGGCCACCCTTCTGCAGCTGACCTGTGGAATGCAGGTAGCGCGGCCCCACTTCCAGGCAGGACACGCAGCCGAAGGACTCGGCCACCCCGTGGCGAATCTGCTCGATAGCCTCGCGCCGGCCCTCGCCCGTGAACGGCAGGAAGGCGTTCAACGCGAAGAAATCGCCGGGCTGAATGGAGGACAGCAGCGCATACAGCGTCTCGTGCAAGTCCTCACAGCCCTCGAACATGGGGGCGAAGGAGACTTCCACACGACCCATGTCTACCTCGTCGGTGAACACCTCAGTGAAATCGGGCTCGGGCTGGCCATTCTTCAGGATGTCGAGCACCTCGGCCTTCGCGGAGGCCACGTCGGGCTGGTCGAAAGGACACACCTGCATGAGATAGCCGCACATGGCGATGGCGTACTCCCACATGACGAAGTGCTCGGCCAACTCTTCCACGGTATCGATGCGGTAGTTCAGCCGCGGGATAGCCGGGTCGATGTAAGCGAGGCTCATCTCGAAGTTGCGGCGCTCGTCCCACAGGTCGGTCTGGGTCTGGTACATGATGATGGACCGATCGCCCGGGTCTTCCGTGAGCAGCAGCGAGTCGATCTCGATGTTCGGCAGAATGCCCTCACCGTTCTTGCCCAGCGACTCGGCCACCAGCTGCTCGATCCACAGGCCCAGCACACGCCCGCGCTTGGGGGTAAGGAATGAGAACTTGTTGCGGCCCTTCAGGTAGTTGTCGTAGAGGAACGCCGCAAGGTTGATGGCCGGGTTGTCGATGGCGTCTTCCGAACAGGCCTCCTCGGCCTCGCGGGCGTGGGCCATGAAGGCCTCCATATCGATACCCGTGAGCGCCGCCGGCACCAACCCGAATACAGAGAGAGCCGAGAAACGGCCTCCCACCGTGGGCTCACCGGAGAACACGGCGCGCCAGCCCTCCTTGCGGGCTTGGCGATCGAGGTCGCTACCCGGGTCGGTGATGGCGACCAGGTGCTTCACCACGTGCTCGCCGAGCTCCTTCTCGAAGGAGGCGCGCACGGCCTCCAGCAGCATGCGCGGCTCGATGGTGCCGCCGCTCTTCGAAGAAATGATGACCAGCGTGCGATGGGGGTCGCAAATGGTGAGCATCTCACGCACGCGCACGGGCGAGTCGGAATCCAGCGTGCGGAACTTCACCCGAGTGGAATCGTGTTTGTTGTATTTCGTGATGGTCATGGGCGCCTGAGTGGAACCGCCCTGGCCGATGAGCAGAATGGTGTCGAGACCCGCTTCCACCACCTCGTCGGCGAAAGCCTGGATAGCGTCCATGTCGCACAAGGGGCTGGTGGCCAGATCGACCCATCCCATGTAGTCGCTCGCGCACGCTTGCGCCTCGGGGGAGAAATCGTACAGCGTGGCGTCCTTGGCATGAATGCGGCTTGCCGCACGAGCTTTCACCAGGGTCTTTGCCGCCGGATACAGCTTCTCAACGTCAACGGAGAGCATGGCGCTCCTCTTCTCTCTGGGCAATTTCCGCCAGCCAGCAGAATTGCAAACGGGCCCCTTGCGCCTGGCACCGGGGCCCCTCCTCGTTAATCTAGTGGAAATATTCTAGCAAACGCCGCCGAAGCGCGCCCGCATCCCCACAACCCTATGGCGGTTCTGTGAACGAAACGAGCCCCTGGGCGGGGCTCGTCAGCGCATCATTCAGAGCGAGGCGTCCTACAGGTTCAGCGCCTTCTTGAGCGAGCTCACACGGCGGCGGGACACGGGGATCTTCTCCTCCACGCCGTTCAGCGTAAGCAGCAGCGTGCCGCCGGAGACGGACTCAATCTCCTCCACCATAGACAGGTTCACCAGATAGCCGCGGTGCACGCGGAAGAATCCGTGGCCGTCGAGGCGCTTCTCCAACTGGGCCAGGCTCACCGTGGAGAAGTAGCGGTCGGTATCGGTCTGCAGGTAGGCGTAGTCGTCGCGGGCCATGACGAAGCGGATCTTGTCGATGCCGATGAGGATCTTCTTGCCGCCCTTTTCCACGGGGATGCGCTCGGACTTGTGAGCCTGCAGGTGCAGGGCCACCTGCTCGCGCACGCGGGCGATGGCCTGGGCCAAGCGCTCGGTCTCCACCGGCTTGACCAAGTAGTCGATGGCGCTGACCTTGAAGGCGTCCAGCGCGTGCTCGGAATAAGCCGTCACGAACACCACCGCCGGAGGGAACTTCAGATGCTGCAGAGCCTCGGCCAGTTGAAGGCCAGTGGCCTCGGGCATGTTCACATCCATGAACATAACGTCGCAGGGATACTCTTTCAGCTTCTCGATAGCCTCGCGCACGTTGGCAGCTTCGGCTGTCACTTCAACTCCGCCGACCTCATCGAGAAGAAAGCGCAGTTCAGAACGGGCAGGCGCCTCGTCGTCAACGATAATTGCGTTAAGCACGTCGTCCTCCAAAAAGTAAACCTCTGATTGCATTTAATCTATTCTATAGCACAGCTGACGGGCCGTCATGTCCGATCATCAGGAAATCACGGGTTAATTCCAGATGAGAGCATCGAAAATGCCTATGCCCGCGCCTCCGCCGACGCCCAATCGCGAAAAAGGCCCTGCAGCGAATGCAGGGCCCGGGAAACAAGGTCGAGGGAGAAGCGCCTCTACACGATCTTCAACCCCTGCAGCTCGGCGAGAGCCAGCACGTAGATCTTGAAGGAGGTCTTCAGCAGCTCTTCGGAGACGCCCTCGTCGGGGCCGTGCTCGCCACCGACCCAATCGGGGTTCTCGATCCAGGGCATGTTCACGCCGAAAGACGCGCCCTTCTTGAACTCGCGGGCGTAGGTGCCGCCGCCGATGGTGAAGGGCTTGTGCTCGGTGTCGCCGGTCACGAACTGGAAGGCGTCCTGCAGCACCTGAATCTCCGGATCGTCGGGCTTCACGAGGAAGGGCACCATGAGCAGGGTATTCTCGAAGGTGGCACCGATATTGTCCGTGAGCTTCGTCAGTGCGGCCGTGATTTCCTCGGCCGTGATGGACGTGGGCCAGCGGCTATCCATGGTCTGCACGAGGCGGTCGCCCTCTTTGCGGATGGTGCCGCCCACTACCGTGAGCGGTCCGAAGTACTCGTCGGCCGTGGCGATGCCCACGCCGGCGCCGGTGGTGTCGGACACGAGGCTTTGCACGAGTTCCAAGAACTCGCGTTCTTGCTGGTTGCACAGGCCGTTCTCCAGCAGGTAGTTCGCCAACAGCATGATGGCGGAGATGCCACGCTCGGGCCAGGCGGCATGGGCATTCACACCCGTAGCATCGATGCGCGCCGTGCCGTCGCCGGCGTCTTCCACGGTAATGCGCTCGGCCGCGGGCAGCGCGGCGGCATCGGCGCGCACGACGGCCCAGGCCTCGCCGGGCACCGCGTTGGTCACCACGCCGCCAGAGATGTCCAGAATCACCGGGTCGGCGATGGGCGCGCTCGTGATGCACCCGTCGTAGCCGCCCTTCTCGCCGTAGCACACGGGGAAGTCGGCATCGGGCGTGAAGAGGAACGCCGGGCTCTCGTAGTTCTCGAGGTACCACGCCACGTCAGCCATGGAGGTTTCCTCGTTGGCACCGAACAAAAAGCGGATGGTGTAGGGGCGCGCCACATCGAGCCCCGCCAGGCACTTCACCGCGTGCAGGGCCACCACCGACGGGCCCTTGTCGTCCAGGCAACCGCGGCCCATGAGGTACCCGTCCTTTTCCGTCACCTTGAAGGGCTCGAACGTCCAGCCCGGGCCAGCGGGCACCACATCCATGTGCCCGATAATGCCCAGCTGAGTGTCGGTTTCGCCGGGCAGATCTGCGAAGCCGATGTGACCCTCGCAGTTGGTGGCGGCCATGCCCATCCCCTCGGCGATCTCGAGCGCCGCTTCCAGGGCGGCAGCGGGGCCCGGGCCATAGGGTGCACCCGGTGCAGCAGCGGCCAAGTCCTCGGTCGAGGGAATTTCCACGAGCTTGGCGATGTCAGCCACAATAGCATCGCGATGAGCATCCCAGTATGCCTCGGCGGCGGCAACTATTTCCTTGCGATCCATAGCATCGTTCCTTTCATGCATGTCGTCCCCTGAAGTGCGGCACACCATAACATGTCGCCTCCATCTTCTTCGGGCAGAAATGTCGTTCCACACATCTCGCGCCGGAGCGTCCCCGGCGCCCCTCGTTGCCATTATGGCCCTTCCCCTACAGCAGCGCGGCTCGTTCCCCCATTTGTTGCAGGGCCGTTAGATCGCTTGGCTGCGCTTGGCAGCGCTTTGCCGCGTGCCCTAATTTCCCTGCAGATATGCTTATAATAGGGGCGGTTTATGCACGAAGGGAAAGGACGCACTGCCATGGCCGACGACTCCATCATTTCGGCACCTGCCGACGCCGCCGAGGCAACCCCATCGACGCCTGACGGCGGCAGCAAGGGGGACGGCCACGACAAGCCGAAACCGTGGTTCAAGCGCCTGTCGCTGACGACCTGGATTTTCATCGCGCTCATTCTGGGCGTGCTGGCCGGCATGGCTCTGCAGGGGGCGCCCGAGATCGCCGACACTTACATCAAGCCCTTCGGCACCATCTTCCTGAACCTCATCAAGATGATCGTCGTGCCATTGGTGCTGTTCTCCATCATCGCCGGCGTCGTGTCGCTGGACGACGTGAAGAAAGTCGGCGCCATCGGCGGCAAAACGGTGCTGTTCTACCTGGCCACCACGGCCTGTGCCGTCACGCTGGGCCTTATCTTCGCGAACGTGATGAACGTGGGCGCGGGCTACACCATGCCCTCGGGCGAGCTTTCTTATGAGGCCACTGAGCCGCCGTCGCTCATCGACACCATCGTGAACATGTTCCCGTCGAACTTCTTCCAGCCCATGGCCGACGCCACCATGCTGCAGGTCATCGTCATCGCCGTGGTGTTCGGCTTCGGCATGATCGCCGCGGGGAAGAAGGCCGAGCCGGTCATCAAAATCTGCAACGCCATGTCGGACGTGTGCATCGCCATCATGCGCGGCATCATTCTGGTGGCGCCCTTCGGCGTGTTCGGGCTCATCTGCCCCGTCATCGCCAACAACGGCATCGATGTGCTGCGGCCGCTTTTGTGGCTCATCGTGGTGGCCTATGTGGCTATGATCGTGCAGATCGTTCTGGTGTACTCGGGCATCATTAAGATCTTCGCCCGCATGAACCCGCTGAAGTTCTTACGCGGCGAAATGCCGGTGATGGGCTTCGCCTTCGCCTCGGCATCATCTATGGGCACGCTACCCATTAATATGGAGTGCACCGAGAAGATGGGTGTGTCGAAGGAGGTCACCTCGTTCGTGCTGCCGCTCGGCGCCACCATCAACATGGACGGCACCGCCATCTACCAGGGCGTGTGCGCCATCTTCATCGCCCAGGTGTTCGGCATCGACCTTTCTATCGGCCAGCAGCTGACCATCGTGATGACCGCCGTGCTGGCCTCCATCGGCACCGCCGGCGTGCCCGGGAGCGGCATGATCATGCTGGCCATGGTGCTGCAGTCGGTGGGTCTGCCGGTGGAGGGCGTGGCACTGGTGGCCGGCGTCGACCGCATCCTGGACATGATGCGCACCACGGTGAACGTCACGGGTGATGCCGCCGTGGCCACCTGCGTGGACGCCATGCAGAAGCGCGCCGCCGCCCGCAAGGCTCGCAAAGCCGAGAAGGCCGCGGCATAGCCGGCACAGCTCCAAAGTCGTTTCGGCGGACTGGATCAAGGTCGCAACGCCGAGAAGGTGGCTGCGTAACCGGCATAGGGCCACCAAGCACAAACGAGGCCCCCGACCGTTCGGCGAGGGCCTCGTCCATGGGGAGGGGCTGATTAGGCGAGCATCTGGTTGACGCAGGAAAGGCCTGTGCTCATGCTGGAGACACCGCTGTTGCCGTCGGAGCATTCGCCCACGACATAGAGGCCCTCAATACCCGCACCGTCGGCCGTGAGGGCCTGGTAATCGGGACCGACGGCAACGCCGCCGATGGTCACATGGGCGGCCCAGGTACGCGGGGAGGCGTAGAAGGGAGCCTCGACGATAGCGTCTTTCTCGCTCATGTTCTCGCGGCCGAACACCGTGTCCGCCACGTCTCCACGTGCGATGGCGTTGTAATCGTCAACCGCCTTCGCAAGCACCGAGGGATCGGCGCCGATCATCTGGGCCAGCTCCTCAATGCTGTCCGCCCGGAAGAGCTTGCTCTCCTCGATGAGCTTGTCCGCACTGTAGCCCTGCTCGTTGTAGCCGTTCACAAGACCGGAGTTGAGCGCGTCGCTGATGATGAACAGCTTCTCCTCGGGCTGCTTCATTACGGCGGCGGACAGGGCGAAGCGACCGAGCGACTCGTTGATGAAGCGCTCGCCGTTCACGTTGACGAAGAGCCCCAGACCGGCATTGCCGACGATAGTCTCCGTCGAATAGTCGATGGAGTCAGCAATGGGGAACACCATCTGACGCCCCATGTTCTTCAGCTCGGCTCCCAGGCCCTCGGCAAGCACGTGACCATCGCCCGTGTGGCCGTAGCTGTTGGTCGTCGGAATAACCGTGGACTCATCCCAGGGCCACATCTCGTTGTACTTCTTCAGCAGATCGGGATTGCCGGAATAACCGCCAGTAGCCAGAATGACGCCGCGATCCGCCATAACACGATAAGTGGTGCCGTCAGCGCACTGGCCAGAGGCTCCCACCACAGCCTTGCCGTCCACGATCAGCTCGGAAACGGGCGTCTCGAAGAGGAAGGTGATCGGGAGGTTCTGGGTCTCCACCGTGTTGTCGAACACGCTGAAGAAGCCCTCGCCGTTCTCCTTGCCCACCGCATGGGCCTTGCGCGGCCACGGGAACCCGACGATGCCGACCAGCGTGCCACTCACGGTGTAGCCCTGATCGAAAAGCCAGTTGTTCAGATCGTTCACTTTGTGGGCATAGGGGAGCCAGTACTCCTTCGCCGGGCCGCCATTGCGCGAGGCGTAGTCCAGGGCGTAGTACTCCATGGAGTCGTACACCTTCGTGTTGCCCGCGGCGAAATATGCATCGAAGTCGGCCTGCACGGCATCGACGAAGTCCTTGGGAACGCCATTGTCCAGACTCTTCTGGAGCGTCGCATGGAACATGTCGCGGTTGCCGTCCGTCATGTCAGGCTTCATGTCGTCGACGCCTTCGAACACCTCGAGCCAGCCACCGCTGACCAGCGCGTTGCCGCCAGCATAGGCGGTTTTCTCGAACACCACCACATCCAAGCCCTGCTGGGCCGCGGCGACGGCGGCGGCCATGCCGGCACCACCGGCACCGCACACCACGAGATCTGCCTGGATCTCCTTGGTCTCATCCGACTTCTCCGGCGATGCGGCCTTCTTCAGCGCCGAAGCGTCTCCGTTCGCCTGGTTGACGCAATCAGCCACGCCCTCGATGATGGCCATACTCGTCAGCGTGGCGCCCGTCACGGTGTCTACGTTCAAGCTCTGCAGCTCCACGATCTGCTGCGGCACCCGCTCGCGAGCCGGGGCACTGATGCGCTCGGTGTCTTCGAACTCCACGATCTCGACGCTCTCGATGGCATTTTCGGACATGCGCACCTCGACAGTCACCGGGCCCTTCTTGCCGGGCGCGGACGCCGTATACGTCCCCGGGGCAAACGCCGCGGTCGAGGCAAGTCCCTCCCCCGATGGTTGCACCTCGGGAGCGCACCCCGCAGACACGAGAGCAGCCTGGGCGGCCGCAATGGCCGCACAGGCGACAAACGTCCTGCGCGAAAGCGAGATGTTGCGCAGCGTGGGGAAAACCTCGGCAGTGACATTTTCCTTCATTCTTACCCTCCTTGTTCCATGTTTCCTTTTCCTTTACGCAGCGGTATAATTCCGCCGCGAAGAGAATCGGGGAAAAGGGGTGGCAGTTCATCGCCCCCGATGAGCTAAATGCCCGCGATTCACTCGTTCATTTTGTGTTAAATGGCAGGTGGGGACAGGTTATTTGATGGCGCGACGCGAAAAAGGCTACGTGTGCGAACAGGACGATCCGAAGGGGTCAACCTTGCCCGCTACGGTTCGGCTCGCCTTGTTGTCCGGCCTCATTTGGGGTTGGCTGCTCATAGCCATGGGGCAGACGGCAATCGCAGGAGCCGGATCGGACGCTTCGCCGGCAATGCTCTCCTTCTCGTGGCAGATAGCTTTTATCGCCCTGCTCGCCATCTCTCTCCCTCTCGCCAAAAAAGGCCGCCCCGCTCCCTCGCTGTTCGCCTCTCTCGCGTTCGGCCTTGCAACTGCGACGCTCTTGGTTGCCCAGCCCCTCGTTCCTTCCGGCGAGCTCCTCCAATACCTTGTTCTTCGCCAAGTGCTCATGGGTGCGACCTGCGCCTCACTCCTCTGCCTCTGGTCGCGCATGGCCCGACCCCTTTCGGCCCGGCGCGGATCCTTCCAAATGCTTTGCGCGGGAATAGTGGCCGTGCTTGCGCTCACCTTCTACATGGCGCTGACCGTCCCCGCGCGCTTCGGGCTTCTCGTGCTGATGCTCGTCGCCGTCGCCCTTGACGTTCTCCTTGCTCCATTGCCTCCAGAAGAGGAGGCTCCGGCGTCGCCGGAAGATCGATCCGAATTCTCGGCGCTCGTGCCTCTAGCTATCTGCGCCTACAGCTTGCTCAGCTTCGCCTTCCGCACCGTGTTCACACCTTCGGCGGGTATTTCGATTGCCACTACATCGTTTGCGGGCGTCGTAGTCACGGGGGCTTTCGCGCTCTACTTCCAGAGAAGGCCCTTTGTGCTACGCACGGGCCTCTGGCTTGCCTCGGGCTTTGTGCTCCTTATTTGCTTGAGCGCTTTGCTTGTCATCCTTTTTCCCGAAAGCGGCTTACATCTCATCGCCTTTCTTCTCAACACGGCGGCGTTCCTCTTGGGAGGACTCATGTTCTTCCTGCCGGGCACGTTGGCGAGCGCTGTCGGAAAGCCTGCCTGTCTCGGCTTTCGCCTGGCGGCATTCCTGTTCTTCGCATCGCGCCTCGCAAGCGAGCTTCTGGTTACGGTCTTTGCCCTCGACCCTCCCTCGGCTTTGGTGCTCGCCCTGATCTCTCTCGTGATCTCCCTGCTCGTGCTGATGTTCGGGTTCTTCTACACTGGCCTCCCCCATCGATCGCCGGCCGCCAGCGCCTCGCCGCTTGAGGACAAATGCGCTCGCCTCGCAAAGAAGCACGACCTCACCGAGCGGGAAGCGGTCGTTCTCGTCCCCTTGGCCAAGGGGCACACGGTGAAGTCCATCGCAGAACAATTCACCGTCTCCTTCCACACCGTACGCTCCCAAGTGCGCAGTATTTATCTGAAGCTGGGCGTCCATTCACGCGAGGAGCTCCTGGATATGCTCGAATCGCTGTCGTAAGCGCCAACCCCCAGCTTCGCAGCACGGAGGCTTTCATCGTCACCGCGGTCACGATGTCGCTATCCACACGGACGGAAGGACCTTCGTGACCAAAAAGCGCCCCGGGTCTTGGCTGCCCGGGGCGCTTGCTGTGAAAGAGGTATGCGGTTGAGTAGCGCGCCAGCTTCCGGTGTCGCTGACCGAGACCTCTGAACGCTGTCCATCCGCGACCCCAAGTCGCTCCATGAAAGCATGAAGGAGCGGCGCCTGAGCCGAAGGAGAACAGCGGAGCGGGGGTTCGGGCGATAATGCCGGAAACCGGTGCGCGGAGGGGCGAGGTCGCCCCTCCTTTTACTAGGCGATGGGATCCTCGCCGAGGTCGCCGTTGCTCAGAGTATCCAGATCCTGCAACGTTTCCTTAGGGTCGGCACCGGCGGTCAGGAAGCTGGGATCGTCCAGGTTCAGGCCGTCCAAGTCCATGGGGCCTTCCACGCGACAGCAGTAGTTGCCCTCGGCGTCCAGGTCGATCAGCACGTGGCTGCGGTCGCGCAGCTCGCCAGTGATGACGCGCTCGGCGATGCGGTCGACCACCTCGCGCTGGATGAGGCGCTTCAGCGGACGGGCGCCGTACACCGGATCGTAGCCGTCGATGGCCAAGTGCTCCATGGCCGCCGGCGTCACGTCCAAGGTGATATGACGAGCCTGCAGGCGGTCGCGCACCTGCTCGAGCTGCAGATCCACGATAGGCTCGATAGCCGAGATGGACAGCTCGTTGAAGGTGATCACGTCGTCGATACGATTCAGGAACTCGGGGCGGAACGTCGTGGAAAGGGCATCCTGAATCTTGTTCGTGAACTCCTGCATGCGCTTGGCGGCCTGCTCGGGCGTCATGGACATCATCTTCTCGGCCATCTCGCCCATGGTCTCGCCACCGGTGGCCTGGGCCTCGTCGTAGGCGCGACCCTCGGCTGCATGCTCGCGGATGATCTGGCTTCCCACGTTGGAGGTCATGATGATGATGCAGTTCTTGAAGTTCACCACGCGGCCCTGGCCGTCGGTGAGCCGGCCGTCATCGAGCACCTGCAGCAGGATGTTGAACACGTCGGGATGGGCCTTCTCCATCTCGTCGAGCAGCACCACGCAGTAGGGATTGCGGCGCACGGCTTCGGTGAGCTGGCCGCCCTCGTCGTAGCCCACGTATCCCGGAGGCGCTCCGATCAGGCGCTGCACGGAGAACTTCTCCATGTACTCGGACATGTCGATGCGTACCATGGCCTTCTCGGAATCGAACAGGTACTCGGCCAGCGTCTTGGCCAGCTCGGTCTTGCCCACGCCGGTGGGGCCGAGGAACAGGAAAGAGCCAATGGGACGGTTCGGGTCGGAAAGTCCCGCACGGTTGCGGCGGATGGCACCGGCCACGACACCCACGGCCTCGTCCTGGCCGATGACGCGGCCCTTCAGAACCTCTTCCAAATCGACGAGCTTTTCCATCTCGCCCTGCATCATCTTGGCCACGGGGATGCCCGTCCAGGCAGCCACGACCGACGCGATCTCCTCTTCGGAAACCTCTTCCTTCAGAATGGCGCCGTCCTGCTGCTTCATCTTCACGGCTTCCTCGGCCACGTGCAGCTGCTGCTGCAGCTGGGGAATGCGCGAGTAGCGGATCTCGGAAGCGAGCTGCAGGTTGCCCTCGCGGGTGGCGCGCTCCTCATCAAGCTGAGCGCTTTCCAACTCGGCCTTGAGGTTCTGCACGTCGACGATGGCGTCCTTCTCGTTCTGCCACTCAGCCTTCTGGGAATCGAGGGATTCCTGGGCGGCCGCGATGTCGTGGCGCAGCTTCTCCAGGCGTTCCTGGGAGGCCATGTCGGTCTCCTTCATGAGGGCCTGTTCCTCGATCTGCATCTGGATGAGCTTGCGCTCGGCGGCATCCACTTCCTCGGGCATGGAGTCGATCTCGATGCGCAGCCGTGAAGCCGCCTCATCCATGAGGTCGATGGCCTTGTCGGGCAGGAAGCGGTCGGTGATGTAGCGGTCGGAAAGCTCCGCTGCGGACACGATGGCGCCGTCGGTGATGCGCACGCCGTGGTGGATCTCGTACTTCTCCTTCAGGCCGCGCAGGATGGCGATGGTGTCCTCCACCGTCGGCTCGCTCACGAGCACCGTTTGGAAGCGGCGCTCCAGGGCGGCGTCCTTCTCGATGTACTTGCGGTACTCGTCGAGCGTGGTGGCACCGATGGCGCGCAGCTCGCCGCGAGCCAAAGCCGGCTTCAGCATGTTGCCCGCGTCAAGCGACGAATCGCCGCCGGCGCCGGCGCCCACGATGGTGTGCAGCTCATCGATGAACAGGATGACGTTGCCGTTGGATTCCTTCACCTCGCGCAGCACGTTCTTCAAGCGGTCCTCGAACTCGCCGCGGTACTTCGCGCCGGCCATCATGGCGCCCAGATCGAGCGAGACGATCTCGCGGTCTTTCAGCGACGAGGGAACGTCGCCGGCCACGATGCGCTGGGCCAGCCCCTCCACGATGGCCGTCTTGCCGGTGCCGGGCTCGCCGATGAGCACCGGGTTGTTCTTGGTGCGGCGGGACAGCACCTGGATGGTGCGGCGAATTTCCTCGTTACGGCCGATGACCGGATCGAGCTTGCCCTCGCGGGCCTGCTGAGTGAGGTTCTGGCCGAACTGCTCCAGCGCTTCGAACTGGGTCTTGTCGGTCTGCGAGGTCACGCGGGTGTCGCCGCGCAGGCTCTCGTAGGCCGCCTCGATGTTCTTGCGGGTGACGCCCGCCGTCGTGAGGATGCGACCCGCGGCACCCTTGTCCTCGGACAGGGCAATGAGCAGGTGCTCGCTCGTCGCGTAGCTGTCACCGAGCTTCTCGGCGATCTTCACCGAGTTATCAATGACCTTGATAAGGTCCTGACCGGGAATGGCCATAGGAGTGGCGCCAGTCTGCTTGGGCATCTTGGCGATTTCGTCGGACACGTTCTGGGACAGCCAGACCGGGTCGGCGCCGATGCGCTTCACGATGGCGGCGAGGTTGTTCTCGTCGGAATCGAGCAGCGCCTTCAGCAAGTGAATGGGCTCGATAACGGCGGCATCGGCTTCGCCAGCAACGCCCATCGCGTTCTGGAAAGCCTCTTGCGCCGTCACCGCCAATTTATCTAGTCTCATATACGTTCTCCTTTATGGTAAACGCCTCGTCGGCGTTACGCGGACGATGGCGCCGACGGGGGTGCGGGTTTCCAATTCGCGAACGCGATCGGCGAGGCGGCGCACCCGCGCGTGCAGGTCTTCCACTTCTTCCTCGCGCTCATCCAGCCGGCTCTGCAGATCAAGGATGCGCGTGACACCGGCGAGGTTGATGCCCTCGCTCGTCAGCTCGTTGATCAGGTTGAGCCGATCGATATCGGCCTGGGAGTACATGCGCGTGTTGCCACTGGTGCGTCGCGGCGTGACCAGACCCTTCTGCTCGTAGGAGCGCAGGGTCTGCGGGTGCACGCCCGCCAGTTCCGCGGCAATGCTGATCATGTACAGCGGCCGGTTCTTGTCATCTAGGCCCATGGGCGCTTCTCCTCTCCCGTCGCGGCGAGGAAGTCCTCCATGGCCTTTTTCTGCTCGTCGTTCATGTCCGTGGGCACTTCAACGTGAATCTGAATCTTCAAGTTGCCGAACTGCCCCTTGTTCTTCAGATCGGGCGCTCCTTTGCCTTTAATGGTGAGCACCTTGCCGTCTTGCGTGCCAGCGGGCACCTTCACCTTGATCTTTTTGCCGTCGGGCGTGGGCACCACGATGGAAGCACCGAGCGCTGCCTCCGCCACATTGATCGGCAAATCAACCGTCACGTCGGCCTTATCGCGACCGAAGTAGGGATGCGCGTCAATCTTAGTGGTGATGAGCAAGTCGCCCGCCGCACCACCGTTTTCGCCAGGAGCTCCCTGGCCCTTCAGGCGCACGCGGCCGCCATCGACAGCACCGGCGGGCACCTTCACCGTGTGGGTGTCGGACTCGCTCTTGCCGGGAATGCGCACGGTGATGCGCTTCTCCGTGCCGTTGAACGCTTCGTCGAACGTCACGTTCAACGTCACGTTCATATCCTGGCCGCGACGGGGCTGAGGCTGGCCGCCAAAACCGCCGCCGAAGTCCCAGTTGCCCCCAAACGCACCTTCACCGTGGCGAATGCTCTCCAGAATGTCGGCCCAACTGCCGCCGAAGCCGCCGGCCCCACCGCCACCGAAGATATCCTCGACGTTAAAGCCTTGGCCACCGCCCCATCCCTGGGGGATCTGGTTCTCGTTCGCCGTGCCGTACTGGTCGTAAAGCGCGCGCTTCTTCTCGTCGCTTAAGACTTCGTAGGCCTCGTTCAGCTCTTTGAACTTGGCCTCGTCGCCGCCGGCATCGGGATGATGCTTGCGAGCGAGCTTGCGAAACGCCTTCTTTATCTCATCGGCCGTGGCGGTGCGCGGAACGCCTAGCGTTTTGTAATAATCGGGCGTAGACGCCATTCGTTCCACCTCCATTACCTTAGTTAGTTACTTAGAATTGCTCTTTCAAGCACGAGGGCGGCCAAGCTGCGGCCGCCCTCGTTCGTCTTACTCTTCTTCGGGCTTTTCCCTCTTGGGGCCGCCCGTGGTGATCGTCACCATGGCAGGCCTGATTACCTTGGTACCCATTTTGTATCCGGGTTGGTAAACCTGCGCGACCGTTTCATCGGGAACGCTCGGATCGTCCACCGTACCCACGGCCTGGCACTCAAGGGCGTCGAATGCCTCACCGGCGGGGCTGATCACGACCAGGCCTCCCTTGGCCAGCGTATCGGACAGCTTGGTCTGCACGGCCTTCACGCCGCCGAGCAAGCCGGTCTCGCCGTTGGTCTCGGCGTAGTCCACCGTGCGGGCGAAGTCGTCGAGCACCGGGATAAGGCTCTCCATGAGCTTCTCCGTGGCACGCACCTTCTCGGCCTCGCGCTGCTCGGCCATGCGCCGACGGTAGGTATCCCACTCGGCGTGCAGGCGCACGTACTTGTCCTGCCAATCGGCGGCCTCGGCCTTGGCAGCAGCCAGCTCCTCGGATTCCTCGATCGCGCTCGCCACCGCTTCAGCGGCGGCCTGCTCGAGCTCGGCATCCAGCTCGCCGGCCTCGTTGGCCTCGATCACCTCGGCGTCGGCAACCACCTCAGCCGCGCGGGCGTCGTCGGCAGAGGCGGTGGCCGCCACATCGGCGGCCACGTCCTGAGGAGTAGAAGAGGTGACCTGGTCCTTCTCGGGCTCAGTCATCGTTCTTACTTCCCTTCGTTCTCGTCATCGACGACCTCGTAGTCGGCCTCGATGGTGTCATCGGCCGGAGCCGTCTCGGCAGCGGCGGCCTGGGCGCCGGCGGCCGCACCCTCGGTGGAGTACACGACCTCGGCGAGCTTGTAGCCGGCCTGCTGGATCTTCTCGGTGGCCGCCTTGATAGCGTCGACGTCGGTGCCCTCAAGAGCGCTCTTGGTTTCGGCGATGGCCTCCTCGGCCTGGGCCTTGGCGTCGGCCGGCACCTTGTCGCCCAGCTCGTCCAGCGTCTGCTGGGTGGCGTTCACCAGAGCGTCGGCGTTGTTGCGCACCTCGGCCTCTTCCTTGCGAGCGGCGTCCTCTTCGGCGTGCTGCTCGGCGTCCTTCACCATGCGATCCACTTCGTCGTCGGACAGGGCGGTGGAGCCGGAGATGGTGATCTGCTGCTGCTTGCCGGTGCCGAGGTCCTTAGCGGACACGTTCACGATGCCGTTGGCGTCGATGTCGAAGGTAACCTCGATCTGCGGCACGCCACGACGGGCAGCCGGAATGCCGGTCAGCTGGAAGCGGCCCAGCGTCTTGTTGCCCGCGGCCATCTCGCGCTCGCCCTGCAGGACGTGCACCTCGACGGAGGTCTGGTTGTCGGCCGCTGTGGAGTAGATTTCGGTCTTGCGGGTCGGGATGGTGGTGTTGCGCTCGATCATCTTGGTCATCACGCCGCCCATGGTCTCAACGCCGAGGGACAGCGGGGTGACGTCGAGCAGCAGGATGCCCTGCACGTCGCCGGCGAGCACGCCGCCCTGAACAGCGGCGCCCATGGCCACGACCTCGTCCGGGTTCACGGACATGTTCGGGGCCTTGCCGGTCAGCTGCTTCACGAGCTCCTGCACGGCCGGCATACGGGTGGAGCCGCCGACGAGGATGACCTCGTCAACTTCGCCCATCTTCAGACCGGCGTCCTTCAGCGCCTGCTCCACCGGCTTCTTGCAGCGGTCGAGCAGATCCTTGGTGATACGCTCGAACTCGGCGCGGGTCAGCGTGTAGTCAAGATGCTTCGGGCCAGAGGCGTCGGCAGTGATGAAGGGCAGATTGATGTTGGTCTGCGTGGTGGAGGACAGCTCCATCTTCGCCTTCTCGGCCGCTTCCTTCAGACGCTGCAGGGCCATGGGGTCCTTACGCAAATCGATGCCGTTCTCGGCCTGGAACTTGTCGGCCATCCAGTCGATGATGCGCTGGTCCCAGTCGTCGCCGCCCAGGTGGTTGTCGCCAGCGGTGGAGGCTACCTCGAACACGCCGTCGCCGAGCTCCAGCACGGACACGTCGAAGGTGCCGCCGCCCAGGTCGAAGACGAGGATTTTCTCGTCATGGTCGACCTTGTCGAGGCCGTAAGCGAGCGCCGCAGCCGTCGGCTCGTTGATGATGCGCAGCACCTCGAGGCCGGCGATCTTGCCAGCGTCCTTGGTGGCCTGACGCTGAGCGTCGTTGAAGTAAGCCGGCACGGTGATGACGGCCTGGGTGATGGGCTGGCCCACCTGCTTCTCCGCATCGGTCTTCAGCTTCTGAAGCACCATGGCGGAAATCTCCTCGGGAGTGTAGTCCTTGCCGTCGATATCGATGACCGCGCGGCCGTCCTTGCCCTTCTGGACCTTGTAGCTGACGGTCTTCTGCTCTTCGGGAGTCTCATCGTAGGAGCGGCCGATGAAGCGCTTCACGGAAGAGACGGTGTTCTCAGGATTGGTGACCGCCTGGTTCTTCGCGGCCTTGCCGACGACGCGCTCGCCGTCCTTGCGGAAGCCCTCCACAGACGGGGTGGTGCGATCGCCCTCGGCGTTCACCAGAATTTCGGGCTCGGAGCCCTCCATGACGGCCATGGCGGAGTTCGTCGTGCCCAAGTCGATGCCAAGAATCTTAGCCATTGTGTACTGCCTCGCTTTCACAGTTTCACGTATAGATGAATGATGTTGAGATGCACTATAAAACCTTAGTCTGGTGCTGTCAAGTTTTCTCAACAACATTCAGTGAGACAAGCTCACTTCCCAGCACAATACGCGCCGAAATATGGTGCAGACACGACACGAAGCTTCTGTTGCCAAACTAAAACAATGCTGTTATCAGGGGGAATTCAAAGAAATTGAGCGCGTGCCTCTTCACTTTCCTAAGCGCCTCTCGTGAAGCGATATATGAACGATTTATGTCTATGAGTCGATCGCTCATTGCAAAACGAGCCCGGCATTCCCTTCTTCTCGCCGTCGAACAGAGAGCAGCTGTTTATATATAATGTAATGCGACGGTACTGCCAGGGTAAGAGAGGCCACTATGCTCCCATCCGAATCTTCGCTTCCTATCGCGCGCCGGGCCACTTGGCGTGACACGGAATGCCTCGAGCTGGTCTGCGGCATCGCCAACGCCGGTGGAGGTCGCCTCATCCTGGACGCCGACGTAGACAGCCGCGGCGCCGTGAAGCGACGCACGAGCCGCCTCATGAAAACCATTCCCAGGCTTATCGCGCAATCGCTCAACCTCACCTGCGCGGTGGAATTGGTGCTCGACAGCGGTCGTTTCTGTTTGGAGGTGGTTATTCCGCCGGCCAATGACCCTATCAGCTTCCGCGGTATTTTCTTCTTCTACAAAGATGGCGAGAACCACATCCTTGACGATGAGGCACTCGATCGACTCATGCAGCGCGATATGGAGGCCGACGTCAAGCGAGAGCAGCGTCCCGTGGTGCAGACCAGCTTGGACGACTTGAACATGGGCCTCGTCACGCGCTTCACCGGCGCGGCCCGCGATACCGATCTCACGGTCGACCTTGACGAGGCCTCGGCCATCGAGCAGACGCTGCGCCATGCAGGCCTCATGACCGGCGTCGGCACCCCCACCAATGCCGGCGTCCTTTTGCTGCATAACCGGCCGCACCAGTACATCCCCGGCGCCACGGTGCGCATCGGGTTTTTTGGAAGTCACGGCGGCACGCCCATCTACGAGGACGAGGTCTTCGGTTCCCTCATCGAGCAAGTGCACTCAACCGTCGAGCTGCTCTTTGAGAAGTACCTACCGGAAGAGGAGCCGGCCCCGCGCGGCACCTACCGTCTCGGCACCGCCGGTGGCCATGGTCGACCGCCTCGGGATGCGGTGCACGAAGCCGTGCTCAACGCGCTCGCCCATAAGAACTACGACAGCGGCGCCCCCGTGCAGGTGAGCGTGTTCACCGACCGCCTCTGCATCGACAACGGGGGCCGACCGCCCCGCACCTGGATCGCGGGCGCGCTCCTCGGACGCCACACATCGCGGCCCAACAACCCCAATTTCGTGGCGGCCCTGCGCTCGCTCGGCATCATCGACGGCTGGGGCAACGGGGTCTCGCGCATCCGCATGAGCTGCATGGAAGCCGGCACGCCCGAGCCCATCTTCGAACTGCGCGATGACGAGACCATGGTGTGCTTCCCCATGGATTCCGACAGCCTTTTGACCGCCTCGATAACGCACGCGAACGCCATCAACGCCGCACCGGTAGCCCGAGCTGACCTACCCGAAGTGCAGCAGACGGCGCGAGCCCGGGCGACCCAGCAGGACACGAGCCTCACGCTGAATGACGAGAAAGTGCTCGCCATGCTCGATATCGACGGGCGCCTTACCGCACCGCGCATTGCCAAGAACCTCAACATCAGCGAGAGCACGGTACGACGCAGCTTCCGTCGTCTGCGCGACTTGGGGCTCATCGATCGCGTCGGCTCGGACAAGTCGGAGTTCTGGCAGGTTCAGTAACCCGTCGCACCCTTCTTCGAACCTGCTCAATCAGATCTGAAGACAAGACTGCCCGCACGTCCTGATCCGTGCGGGCAGTCCATGGAGTTGGCCGCCGGTCGCGCGTCCTGATCCGTGCGACTCGTCGGCCTCTGCGGCCGCTTGCGCCCTTAGGCCTTATGGGCGACTCGGGCCGCGCGAGTATCTTCAGTCTCGGTTGCAACCGTGCTGGTAAGCGAGTTGTTGAAGTCGTCAATCCTGCGGGCGTAACCGAGGCGGTTCGCCACTACCACGGCAGCGTAGCCCACCGTAAGCAGAACGCCAATGAGCATCACCCAGTGCACCCAGCAGTGGGGCTCGTCGAAGGCGCCCAGAGCCGTGGCGTCGTCCTCGATGACCTCGCCGCCGACACGCGTCACCGTGGGCTCCTCGCTATCGAAGGAGACGCCTGCGGCCATGGGGACGTCCTCGTCGAGAATGATGCCCGCCACGGCCCCGAACTGCTCGGCCACGGCAGCGGCGCGCTGGCTTCCGACCATCGTCGTCACCACGCCGGCAATGGCATCAGCCGGAGTCGTGGCCCCCGCCGGCATGCCCGCGCCCAAGCTCGAACGCGGCGGCAAGAGCGGATTGCGCGGCGGCACCACCGTGGAGCCGGCCGGGCCGATGGTGAAGGTACCGGGAACAACCTGCACGTCGTAATTGGTATTGCGCAGGTAGTTGGCCGTCAGCACCTCCGGATAGAAGCCAACCTCCTCGGTATCGTTGGTACGCACGAAGGAGATGGCGCCCAAGTCGCTCGGCTGCACGAGATGCCCTTCCACAATGGCGCCCGTGAACTCAGGATCCGCGGTGGAAGCGATCTTGTAGGAGTCACCGACGTTCTCATCACCCGGAATTACGGACTGCTCAGGATTGGTCGGGTCGGCAGGCCCGCTCGGCTTGTCGCCCCCATCGTCACTGGGCGTCGGCATGGCGAACGCAAAGGGAGCATTGAGCACATCAGTGGAGAACGTGAGAGCGTTGGGATTGATATCGCCCTGAGTCGTAAGGGGCTTTTCCAACGTTATTTCAGTGACCGTGTCGGGACCATCAATGCGATACGCCTTCATTTCGCCCGCAAACATGCCATTCCACGTCACGGTAACGCGGTAGCCCATGTCAGAAAGCGTGAGCGGGTCGCCTGCCTCGTCAACAAGGCCGAGGCGGTAGATGCGGTACAGCCCGTATCCCTCTTCCAGAGCCTTCTCCATGGCGGTCTTGCCTTCGTCGTTTACCGCCACATCAACCGTCAGCCGCGCTCCTTCGGGAAGCGCGCCCGCAGCGGTCAGCTCCACCGTCACATCATCGGTGTCGACGGTCAGGACGGCCGCATTGTTTTGCAGGCCATCGGACGTCGGAGAATCGAGGGGGCCGTCGTCTTTCTGGGCGGGCGTCTCGCTGGCGCCATCATTCGTCGGCGTCGAAACGCTCTCGGACGTCTTCTCCGGATCATTTTCAGGCGGCGTTGGCTCCGTCGTCTTCTCGCCCACTTCGCCATCGAAGCCTTCGACGGCCAGCGCAGCATCGGCAAACACCGAGACGTTCAGGAACGAGAGTGCCATAAGCAGAGAGAGCGCGACCGCCACGATCTTTCCCTCGAGGCAGTTACGCGCGTCGGCGAGTCGCTGTATTGTGTTCATTTCCACCAACTTCTCCTTAACCCCGGCGGCCTTTTCGCCGCCTTGCATCCTCACATTTCGGGCTGTGAGTGCGATACCGAAAACACCGGCGATACGCGTAATGCAGAGTGATTTCAATATCGATGAGAATTCTACGCAGCTTCAAAGAGGGAAGCCGCTTTTTGCGGCAAGTTGATAGGATATTGATAGGGTAATGACATTGCATTTGATACGAATTTGTCATTCTTCTGTTCTGAAATGGAAATGACAGGCAAGAAAAAGCGGCCGAAGCCGCCATAAAAAAAGTCGTTCAGAGAAATTTGCTAAACGGCGCCGCGAACCAGAGAGGCCAGTTCATTGCGATCATGGAACTCCCTGGGGCGATCGGGGCGTGAAACCTCCACGACATCGCCCTCCCAGGTGGCTCCCGCGTCACCGAACTTCGAGGAATGCACGATGTGCTGGAAGCGCACCCGTGAGTTGGCAGGCAGCTCGGCTAATTCGAACCCATAGGTAAGGTTCGAGAGAATCGCCTGCAACGCGTCGACCACCTCATCATCGGGGCTCAGACGCACCACTCCCATCTCGCTGTTGTAGAGCAGCCCCGGCGCAACGAAGATTGTGCGGATCCGTTCCTGACGCTTCTTTTCGGCCCAGTGAATGGCAACGCAGGCAGCGGCAATAACGACCCACCAGACAACCGTCACCACAATATCGAGGGGGTTGTCCACGAGATCGAACTGCAGCGCATGCCAAATCCAGAGGAAGGCAACGGAAGCCAGCAGAAGCACAGCGGCTATGATCCAGTTGCTCTTTCGCATACGACGTGACTCCTGAATGTTGCTTCTCGTGGGGTAACTCATTTTCATTTTGCCAATTTTACCCCTTTAAGGTACGACAGGCTACCTCATTTTGCGTGTTCATTTACTCAATTCGCAAGAAAGCCCGCTGCAGCAGCAACGGGCTTTCAATGGATTTCGATAAAAGAGACTCTGGGAGACTCCGCGCTCAATCGCACTTACCGGAAATTGAGAGCTAGTCCTCGACGATCTCCGGAATAGCACCCATGGGGCACTCCTCGACGCAGTCGCCACAAGCGATGCAAGCTTCCTCGTTCACGGCGTCGGCAACGCCATTGACGACCTCGAGCACTTCCTGGGGGCACGCGTCAACGCAGATGCCGCAGCCGATGCACTCGTCAGCTTCAATTACGGGATGAGACATGGGAAGCTCCTTCGTTCTCGGGTGATAATCCTCGTCTATGAAGCAGGGACTTTCCGCCCCCGGTTACTTCACTGCGCAAGATACCATGAAAGAGCCGAAGCGCAAGTAGAAATAGAAAACTTTTCAGGGGGCGGCTAAGGAGTGCGTAACGAACTAGCAGATGCGGGGGAGCTGTTCGCCGACGAGCATGTCCAAGATGCGAGTGCTACCGAAAGCGGTGCGCAGGAACACCTTGGGGCCGCGGGCCGGGTCGGCCTCGGTCACGCGCCCGATAATGGCGGCGTCGACACCATAGGGACTCTTCCGCATGGCGGCCAACGCCGCCTCAGCCTCATCGGCGGCCACCACACAGACCATCTTGCCCTCGTTGGCCACCTGCATCACGTCGTAGCCGAGCATCTCGCAGGCGCCCAGCACGGCGTCCTTCACGGGAATGGCATCCTCGTCCACGGTGATGTCGGTGCCGGACTGCTCGGCCAGCTCGTTCAGCGTCGAGGCAATGCCGCCGCGCGTGGGATCGCGGAAGCAACGGGTGTGCGGCGCCGCGGCCAGCACATCGGCGATGAGGTGGTTCAGCGGTGCCGCATCGCTTTCGATGTTCGCGGAGAAATTCAAGCCCTCCCGGCAGCTCATGATGGTGATGCCATGGTCGCCCAAGGTGCCGCTCACCAGCACTGCATCACCGGGGCGAATTTGCGCACCACCGAGGTTCACGCCCTCGGCAAGGGAGCCAACGCCACTCGTGTTGATATAGATGCCGTCGCCATGGCCCCGGTTCACCACCTTGGTGTCGCCGGTGACGAACCGTACGCCGGCCTCGCGCGCCGCCTCGGCCATGGAAGCGCAGATGCGGCGCAGGTCATCCATGGGAAAGCCCTCTTCCAGAATGAAGGCGCAGGAGAGATACAGCGGGCGGGCGCCGGAGGTGGCCACGTCGTTCACGGTGCCGCACACAGCCAAACGGCCGATGTCGCCGCCGGGAAAGAAATGCGGCGTCACCACGAAGCTGTCCGTGGAGTAGGCGATGCGCTCACCCGGCGCGAGGGCCGGCAGCACCGCCGCGTCATCGCCGCGCAGAAGCTCGTCGGTGCCGTAGGCCTCGAAGAACACCTCGTCGATGATGCGCTTCATCATGGAACCGCCGGAACCATGCCCCAGCATTACCTTCTCGTCTGCCATTACATAAACCTTCCCGTGGTGGTAAGCACCAGCTTGCCGTTCTTCACGCCCTTGGTGCCCAAAATGAGGTTGGCCACGCTTTGCACGAGGCCCGTTTCACCGCGCATGACGATAACCTCCAAGCACATATGCTCGTCCACATGTACGTGCATCGTGGAGATGATGGTGTCGAAGTAGTCGTGCTGAATGGTGTGCAGCTTCTCCTGCAGATCGTTGGAGTGGTGGTCGTAAATAATGGTGAGCGTGCCCATGACAAGGCCCCCAGGCGTTGCGCACTCTTCTTCCACGAGGGCGTCGCGCACCAAATCGCGCACCACTTCGCTGCGGTTCTTCGCCAGGCCGCGGCGAGCCACCAGCTGGTCGAACTCCATGAGCAGCCCCTCGGGCATGGCCACGGAGAAACGAACAAGGTCGTTGCTCATCGGTCGCGCCGCCTAGACGCGGGCGACGGTGAAGCCGGCGGCATCCTTCGCGTCGTCTTCCATGGCCTCTTTGGCCTCGTCCAGGGCGGCGCGCACCTCGTCGAGCAGGTGCATCACATCATGCAGCTTCTCCCCCACCGTGGCGAACCCGGCGTCGGAGGCCAGATGCCCCAGATCGTGCGCATGGCGGCGCTCGAGCTTAATGTGGTCGTCGATCTGGTCGATCATCATTTCCAGCTGGCCGGTGTTGACTCCATTGGTGCACATGGGCGCCTCCTTGGAATTTGCTACTATATACAGGAATGTTTTATCGCGAGCGCGGGCGCAGCGCAAGAGGGAGTGTGATTTCTTCCGTGAAGAGTAACATTTTTGAGGTAACGGGCGAATCGGTACTCATGCTGTACGGCAGCCACCTGACCGGCGCGCCAACCTCCACGCTGCTCGTGCTGAGCGAGACCCCCTTGGGCGACGCAGCCTTGGAGGCCCTAGAGAAATCGGCGGTGAGCTTGGAGTTCGGCACTGCCCCTCTGGCGCAGGTGGTCGTGGAAACCGACGAGGGCAAGCTGGGCGCGGAAGACGTGCGAACTATCGTGGAAGGCCTCGACCCGGTGGCGCTTGTGGCCTGCGACGCCTTCGCCGCCGAGGCGCTTTCGGCCGCCTACCGCACACCCGTGACCCTGGATGCCGACAATCGCCTCCTCGGCCGCACCGCCATCATCTTCCAAGACTTCGAAGGCATGATGAACACCCCCGCCGACAAGCAACGGGCCTGGGCGCTCCTGAAGAAGCTGCGGTAGAGAGACCCTCTGAAAGCCGCCCACTGATCGAGGAGCTCATCGGTGACCTCTACACCGCCTTCTGCCACAAAAGGCTTTTACTTCTCTGCACTCATTTGTCTACACCTACCCAATGCCGAGTTCCTTTTTCACCTTTTTCGTCGCCGATCAAGCGCGAAGATATGTCGTCGATCTCCCTCCGGCCCTCCTGTAAATAGAACCTTTGTCGGCAAGCGATTTCAGAACCCTGCCCGCCTTGGTTTGGCTCATGCCAAGCATACCTTCCAGATCGCGACGCGACACCTCCTTGCCCTCCTCGAAAAGAGCGAGAGCTCTTTTTTCGTCGTCCGTCAGCGCCACTTCCTCAGTCACCACCGGCAGCTCAACGCAAATAGTGTTCTCGGTAACCGAGAATTTCGGCTTTGCAGCCGACCCCTCATAGGCGGCCCGTATCCTCGCTACCCCCGTTCCAAAAGCCTCAATATAGTTCAACCGAAGGAAGACGTTCGCAATTATCGGATTCCTCAAAACGGAGATCCTGTCCTCAACATACTCGTCGTAAGACAAATCGCTGGGCAGGCCGCCAGGGGAAACGATTTTTACTCCCCTATCATTCATAGAGATCTGCACATTTGCCGGCGAATCCCACAAGCGATGAACGAGTGCGTTAGCAACCGCTTCGCGGAACGCCTCTTCCGGTATCCGCTCATGCAAATTGCGCGTCGCTCCTTCTATTTTTTCATACCGGTAGTTTCTCCTGTACATAGCCAGCGCCGCTTCGAGCTGAGCAAGGACAGACTCCCCAATATGCCTTTCCCGCTCGAGAATTTCGCTTATAAAGATACGGCTTATCGGATCCTTCCCTCACATGGAGGACAACAATGCTGAGGCCATTTTCAGTTGACTCCTCCAACACGTAAGCTGGCGTTGGAGATATATCGTCGTTGATGGAGTTCTCGATATCGAGGCACAGGGCTCGAACCTCGGCGACGCCAACGGCAACCCCCTCGTCATCGACGCCGAAGAAAATATCACCGCCCCCGTAGTTCGCGAACGCGCTGACCGTCTTGAGGAATGATTTTGTCATTCCTCGCTTGAATTCAACCGTACGAGATTCTTTCATTTTTCGAGCCTTTCGCTAGAGTTGAAGAGAATAGTAATCTCTGCGCAAAGAAAGTGCAGAGAATAGTTTTCTTCGCATTGAATTTGTGCGGAGATTAACGGGACTTGCTTTCGCTCCATTCGCATCCCAGTGCCGAGAATGCGACTGCCAGGCAGCGCTCCTGGCGAACCGCTGCGGGAGGGCATAACCAGCGCGAAAGGGGCGGAAACGGCCCGGTCGGCGGCGCCCCGATCTCATGGCAAAGGTCAGAACCTGTCGCGCCGCACCGCTGAGCGGGCGGCTCATGGTTGCGCTGCGGGGCCGGAAGGGGTATATTCGCCGTAACTCTACGTCAACGAGAGAAGGAGACCCACTATGAACGGGAAGCGATCAGGGTCGCTTCTGCGCTTCGGGCTGGCGGCGGTGCTGGCGTGCGGGCTGGTGCCCGCGGCCGCCTTCGCCACGCCGGAGGTCAAAAGCACAGAGACCCCCCCCCATCGAGGTATTTGAGACCCTAGCGGACGACGCCACCATCGGCGACTCGGCCGACCCGGGCGGCCCTCCTGAGCAAAACCCCTCTCCTTCCCCTCTCGACAACCCTGTTGCGTCCAGCTCCCAAGACGCAACCTTCGAAGATGCGGCTCCCGCCGGCACCGTCGACCCCGTGGCCCAGTCCGTGGCCGCGGCGCTTCCTTTGGTAATGGCGACCTCAGATACTGATACTGCACCGTCGGCCTCCGCTGCTCCCGATTCGTCCGCATCGGTTGCGTCCTTTGCCGACACGGAGCCCGACGCCTCTCCTCTTTCCGAAACTCACCCCACACCCACCGCGGCGGGGCTCGTTGCCCTGAACACCCCCAATGCAAGCACGGCGATCCACACCCCCGACGCCGACGGCTGGGTCACCTGTGGCACCTTGCGCGTGAAAGGTGGCACTTACGGTACCGACTTCATTTACTACCCCGATCTGTTCCAGTACCCGAAAGAAGACGGGACGGTGGTCAATTACGGATTCGCCGGCTACAACGGAACCGTGAAGTCGGATCTCATTTTGGTGCTATCAGAAAAATCTCTTTCTTTCAAGAACGCAGAAGGCACCAACACTATAGACGGACGCTCCCCCAATGCCGCCATGACGAGCATCTTCATTGCGCCAGGCAACCATGCCGATCTCACTCTCGCTGGAGTGAACATCAACACGACGCCCAACAGCAATGGCAGTTCCAACATACCCATCAATATCATGACGAACGTTTACGACGCGGCCTCCGGCACCTGGGCGAAATCGAGCGAAGAGGTGCGAAACCGAACATCGCTGCACCTCACTCTTGCCGACGGCACCGCCAACTACTTGGCCGTGAACGAGATCAACATGCCCGCCATCCGCTGCGGCGAGGGAAGCGACCTCACCATAGACGATGCGGAGCGCAACGTGGATGCAAGCGGCAATCCCGTGACACCCGTAGGAGCCGTCATCAATCGCGATACGACACTTGCCAGCGGGAAAAATTGAAAGCCGGCGAGCCGCACACCACTTTGGACAGCGCAAACCCTGGGAGCCTGGAAGTGTGGGGCGGTCAGCAGTGCGCCGCCATCGGGGGCGCCAATGAGGAAGATGGCGGTACCATGACCTTCAACGGGGGCACCATCACTTCTCATGCATGGACTGGCAATGACTGGCTCGAAACGGGGGCAGCCATCGGAGGCGGCACATGGGGCCGCGGCACTGACGGCGCTCTCACTTTTAATTCTGGAACCCTGAACGCCGTAGGCAACTACCACACAAGCGGCATCGGATCCGGCTGCGGCGCGAAGTACAACTTCACGTACGACTACACCATAGCGCCCGATCACATCCCCTGCGACTCCCGCCAATCAGGCAATATCGTCTTTTTGAACGGATGGTACTACGGCATGGAAAACGTGCGTGCGGGCAACATCACTATCAATGGCGGATTCGTCAAATCCACCGGCTTCGAGCATTCCTCGGGATTCGGCAATAGTTGCGCATCCACCCCCAACACGGGCGGAGTCATCCGCATCACCGGTGGCACGCTCTACCCCACCGTCACCAGTAGCGAGGGATTCCCTGACTTCAACGCCGACGGTGGGCACGTGATTATCACAGGCGGTTCGGTGTACACTAACGGATCGTTCAAGGGCATCGGCGGCACGGCCTGGGGCAACGACGCCTGGTCAGCCGAGGGTTACAACCCGAACGACCCCGACGATCCCAACAAGGTGTTCATGGTGACCATCGACCTGTCCGCCGACCTGCGCGCGGCCGGCGAAGCGGGCGACAACCTCATCGAGAGCTGGAATCTGAAGGTGGGCGGCGAGGACTACCCCTACGGCGCCCCCACCCAGCTTTTGGACGGGAAACTGTACCTGTGGCTACCGAAGTCGGCCACCAAGCAGACCGTCTCGGTGGATCTGTCCTACCGTGGCAAGGACGGCCAGCCCCACCCCTTCGACACCCTGTTCCGCAACCCGGGGCAAGTCGACCAGCTGAAGCGCTACGAGGACTTCGAGTTGCCGAAGGAGTACCTGGCCGGCCTGGTGAAGCCCTACGACGGCCGCCCCTTCAAAACCTACGAGATAACCCCTGAGCATCCCCTGCGCACCCCCGAGGTGCTCAGTCGCGACGAGGAGGGCAACCCCACCGAGTACCGTTGGCTCACCAACACCGACGACGTCGTCTACCGCTACCGACTGTACGACAAGCGCAACGGCGCGCCGATCGGGGACGAGGTGGATAGCGGGCGCGACATGCCAGTGAACGTGGGCGTGATGAAGTTCACCATGGTGTCGCGCGAATACTCCGGATCGTCGGACCCGGCCCTGGCCGACTTCGCGAACGGCTACTGGGGACACCGCGCCACCGGTTGGTGCGAGATCACGCCCATCCCCTCGCAGGTGCACGACGTGGCAGCGACGTGGGCCGACGAGGGGGATGCGGCCCTGCAGCCCGGCGCCAACGAGCATCCCTCGAACCAGCGCATTACCGTGAGCGCCGTCATCGGGCGCGGGGAGACCGTGGACGGCAAGCCCCTGGCCGCCGACCGGTCGAACGCCACGGCCCCCACCTGCAAGGCGCCCCAAGGCCGCGTGCAGCTTTTCGTGGACGGCGAGCCGGTGGGCGAGCCGGTGGAGCTGCTCTTCGACACGAAGCTCGACCGGAACGGGAACGTACTGACCGACTCTTCGGGCAATCCCGTGCCCGACAACGCGGGCACGGCCAACGCCGCTGTGGTGCCCAACGGATCGGGTGGCACGGAGACCCGGTTCACCTACACCTTCACGCCGTCGGAGGCCGACTGGCTCGTGCCGGGTGTGGGAGAGGCGGGCAAGCACCAGGTGTCGCTGCAGTTCCTGCCGCCCTCGGCCGAGCAGCAAAAGGCGGGCGCGACCGCCAACTACCTGGAGAGCGCTGATCCCGCAAAGGATCCCACCGCCCCCAGTGCCGAGGTGGCGATCGAGCCCATCGACCCGAACCCGACCGTGACGCCGACGCCCGACCCGGACTGCAAGGACCCCGACTTCCCCGCGCCGTCGGTGGAGACGGGGCCGGGAGAGCCGGACGACCCGGCGGCCGACCCGAGCGAACCCGGCGACAAGAACTACCACGGCTCCATCACGACGACCTGGGGCGAGCCGAGCGAGGACAACCCGCACCCCGGGCGCGTGACCCTGAAGGTCGAGACGCCCTCCACGGGGAAGATCAGCGTCACGGACGCGAGCGGCAACGTGTTTACGGCCGACTTCCTTAAGGACGCCGACGGGCGCCCGGTGCGCGGTGAGGACGGCACTTACACGCTGGTGCTGGATCCGACCGCCGTCGGGCGCGGGCAGCTCGTCTTCAAGCAGGAGCCGAACGGCGCCTACACGGGCTCCACCTGGGTGTACGACGTCACCGTGAACCCCGACGTGACGGTGGCGCCGGCGCCGGGCCTGTCGAAGGAGGCCGAGAACCTCACCCACCCGGACGGCCCCACGCAGCCCGGCGACCGCATCCGCTACACCATAACGGCGGCGAACGGTGCGACCGGCTCGCTGTGGACCGACGTGGTGATACGCGTCCCGCTGCCCGCCTGCCTCGAGCTGGACGAGGACAGCGTGCGGCTGGACAACCCGCGCGGGGGCGTCGCGGGCAAGGCGCTCGCGAAGGCGCCGCTGGTCGCCGCATCCGACGTGGGAAAGTTCGCGCTGTCAGCGCCGGGTGCCGACGGGCGGCGCGTCCTGACCGTGCCCGCGGGCGACGTGCCCGGCGGCGCGACGGCCACCGTCACCTTCGAGTGCACCGTGGCGATCGATGCGGCCGGCGAGGGCGCGGCCGCCGCCGACCTGGCCAACATCGCCGAGGCCACCGGCACGCGCCCCGACCCGACCGACCCGGACAACCCGATGCCCGACCCGAATCGGCCAGGTCAGCCCCTGCCGATTAACCCCGACCCCACCGACCCGGTCACCCCTCCCGGCCCGGGCCGCGTTGTGCCGTCCGATCCCGCGATCACCTTGACGAAAACGGTAGAGAACCTCACGACCCCCGGTGCGAGCGTCACGCGCATCGGCGACAGGCTCCTCTACACGGTGACGCTAGCGAATACTGGTGCGGCCAACAGCTGCCTGGTCGGCGCCGTCATTAGCGATCCTCTGCCCGTCGGCATCGAGCCTGCGGCCGGCACCATCCAGCTCGCTGTGAACGGAGGCGCGCCCGTCCCCGTGCCCGACGGGGCCTACGACCGCGGGACGCGCACCATAGCGGTGACCTGCGGCGACCTGTGGGGCGGCGGCAGCGCCGTGCTCGCGTTCGAGGTCATCGTGGAAGCCGCCGCCCTCGGCCAGAACAGTGCGAACATCGCCCATGCCCATGGGGGCATTCCATCGGAGGATCCGGGCAGCGTGCCCTTGGGCCCGGACCCGGGCAAGCCGACTGAGCCACCAGCGGACGAGCCCATAGCGTCCTCCGATCCCGCCGAGCCGCCGACCATCATCCCCGACGACCCCGGGCGGGACGACCTGTCCATCGCCAAGACCGCCGAGAACGCCTCCCGCGACGACGGCACCACCCACGTGGGCGACACGGTGCGCTACCGCATCGCCCTCGCGAACAGCGGCCCCGCCACCGGGTGGATGGACGCCGTCATCCGCGACGACGTGCCCCACGGCCTGGAGCCTATCGCCGGCACCATCCGCCTCGCGCTCCCCGACGGGCGAGAGGTCACCGTGGACGACGGGGCCTACGACCCCGCCACGCGCATCCTGGCCGTGGCCGTCGGGCACCTCTACGGCGGCCAAGAGGCGACGCTTTCCTTCGACGCCCTGGTCACCAAAGACGCGCTGGACACCGACATCGGCAACATAGGCACAGGCTACGGGACGCCGCCCTCTCAGTGGGATCCCGGCCGGCCGGCGCCGGAGCCAGGCAGCCCCTTCCGTCCCGAGGAGGGCTGGGACGAGTACGCCCGCGACCACGAGAGCGTGACCACCGACCCTGTGTACCCGCCGGGCGTCACCTCCCGAGGCGGCGTCCTGCAGGATACGGATGACAGCTCCACCGCCCGCGAAAAGCAGCGCTCCACCATCGCCCACAAGCTCGCCCAGACCGGCGACGCCCTGTCCCTGGCGCTGCTGCTCCCCGCAACGCTCGCCCTGGCCGCCGGCGCCCTCACCCTGGCGAGCCGCCGCCGCGCACGCCGGGCAAGGTAGCAACGGGGCAATCTAGCCACTAGCAATTTCCCCGACCCGCGACAAAGGGGCCGCCGAAGCTCA
>OLOZ01000553.1_pt1 | contig 33393 bp, 33 predicted proteins | sample 1673021 | NCBI WGS metagenome assembly OLOZ01 (sample SAMEA3136747, study PRJEB25190) | human gut metagenome | biome: human gut; feature: human-associated habitat; material: faeces | place: Austria | collected 2013 | reverse complement strand
CCGCGCGCCCTGTTTTTGGCCTTCTGAACCCTCCAGTTCCGGATTTCCAATATTTGTTTGAAAACTTTTTCTCTTTCTACAAATCTTTTGTGCCCTATCTTTCTAACTTTTTCCCCGCAGATATTGCCTTTTCCGATTTTTCCATGTATAATTATGTAAGAAATTACCCATCTGTGAGGAATGCGTATGTATCAGGTTATCATCGTGGAAGACGACCCCATGGTCGCGGAAATTGACAAGCAATATGTGGAACACAACAGCAAAATGGCCATTGCGGGAATCTTCCAAAATGGCCAGGAGGCTTTGGACTTTGTCCGAACTCACCCAGTGGATCTCATTATGCTGGACTATTATATGCCTGTGATGGACGGCCGGACTTTTCTGGTCAAGCTCCGAGCAGAAGGAATCTTAGCGGACGTGATTATGGTCACCGCCGCCAGTGAAGCCCGGCACGTCAGTGAGCTCTACTCCTACGGCGTGTCCGACTATCTGATCAAACCCTTTGACTATAACCGGTTTCAGACCGCCCTGCAAAAATTTGTCTCCCGGCGGGAGGCCTTTGCCGGGGACAAGGCTTTCAACCAGGAGGAGTTGGACAAAGTCATCTCCCCCGAGGGCCAGCGGGGCGGGCAGTTCGTGGACAAAGGAATCCATCCCGTGACCCTGGAGATCATCTGTTCCTTTCTGCGGGAACACAAAAGCGAAAAGCTCTCCATTGAGGATATCGCGAAAAACGTCTCTCTGTCCCGGGTCACGCTGCGGCGGTACATGAACTATCTGATTGACAAGAACAGCGTCATCGGCGGCGTGGACTACTCCACAGGGGGCCGCCCCTCTGCAGTGTACACCTACATCGGCAAATAAGATTTTTCCCCTTTCGGAACTCCCGTGCGCAACACACGGGAGTTTCTCTGTCACCTTTGATTTCGGAAGGAGGCGCCTGCGCCATGGAAGCATTCTACACCCAGTTTATTCAGGAGACCTTTGATGAAACCGGTCAAATCACCCACTGGGCCTACACCTATGCCGACAACTACAATTACAGCTACGATGTCATAGACCCCCTGGGGGAACGATGTTCCAACCGTCTGGCCATGCTGTGGCGGAACGACCGGGGCGAGGAAAAACGGCTGACCTTCGGCGCCCTGAAAACCCTGAGCATCCAGGCCGCCAATCTTTTTCAAAGCCGGGGGCTGAAAAAGGGCGATGTCATTATGACCGCGCTGCGCACCCACTGGAGTTACTGGGTGGTGGCTCTGGCCGCCCACCGGCTGGGTCTGGTCCTCTCCCCCTCCTACTACCTGCTCACCCAAAAGGACTTCGCCTTTCGGATGCAAAAGGCAAACGTCCGCTGTGTCATCACCTGCCGGGAGAGCCAGGCGGAGGCCAGAGTCCTGGCCGCTGCGGAGGAAGCCGGCGTCCCCCTGCGCTTTGCCTTGGGCGGCGGAGATAGCTTTGAGGACTTTTTGGAAAAGGTGGCCGCGCAGAGCCCTGTCATGGACCGGGTGGAGACCCGCTGGTCCGAACCCATCCTTCTCTACTTTACCTCCGGCACCACGGGGCAGCCCAAGGGGGTGCTCCACGACCACGCCTTCACCCTGGCCAACCACTGGGGGGCGCGCTACATGCAGGACACCCACGACGGGTCCCTCCACTTCGCCACCGGAGATACTGGATGGGAAGTGGTCTCCGGCACCAAGTTCTATGGCCAGTGGCTCCATCTGGGCGCCCTGCTGGTCTACGACTATGACCGCTTTCCGCCGGAAAAGGTTCTCTCTCTTCTGGAGGAAGTCAGGGCCACCGGCATGATGGCCCAGCCCACGGTCTACCGAATGCTCACCGAGGTGGGCATGGACCGGTACGACCTCTCCTCCATCACCAACTTTGCGGTGGGAGGAGAAAAACTCTCCCCGGATCTGGCCCAAAAAGTCACCGCCCAGACAGGGCACGTGCTTTATGAGGGGTACGCCCAATCCGAGGCCGGCTTAATCGCCGCAGCCTCCAAGGCCCTGGGCCGGAAGGAGGGGTCTGTGGGGAAAATTCTTCCCAAGTACCACGTAGAGCTGCTGAAAGAGGACGGCACCTTTGCCCAGCCAGGGGAAGAGGGGGAGATCATTCTGGTGGCCGACGGTGGCCGGCGGCCGGAGGGGCTGATGATGGGATACCTGGACGACGAGGAGGCCAACCGCCGCCTGTGGGATGGAGACTTCTTCCACACCGGGGACCTGGCCACCCGGGACGAGGATGGCTTTCTGTTTTACCGGGGCCGGTTTGACGGGATCATCAAGACCAAGGGGTACCGGGTCAGCCCTGTGGAGATCGAAGACGTTCTCTCCCTGCACCCTGCCGTTTATGAGTGCCTCGCCGTGGGGGAGCCTGACCCAGACCTGGGACAGCGGGTGAAAGTCTATGTCATGCTGGCCCCAGGCTATGCCCCCAGCCAGGCTCTAGAGGACGAGCTTATGGCCTTTCACAACAACGCCTGCGCCGGCTTCAAAAAAATCCGGGCTCTGGAATTTGTTGACGCGCTGGCCCACAACGCCAACGGCAAGCTCATCCGGGGGCAGTTCCGCCCCAAAAACTGATCATCCCATTCCAAAGCGGGGAGACGAACCGTCGTCTTCCCGCTTTTCCTTGCCTGTCTCCGGGGGGAGCCCCGCCTGCCCGGAAACGGTTGACAGACTTTTGCCCCCCCTTTATAATAAGGAAAGAAAAAAATCCTTGTATCACAACTGTGGGAGGAGGCGCCCTGTGTCGTTGCTGGAATTAAAAGAGGTAACCGTGTCCTTTGCGTTTCCCGACGGCCGTCCCGCTCTGCTGGCACTGAATCAAGTCAATCTGTCCGTGGCGCAAGGGGAATTGGTGGCTCTGGTGGGCCCCTCCGGCTGTGGGAAAACCACCGCTTTGAATGTCCTGGCAGGGCAGGTTGTCCCCACCAGCGGCCAAGTCCGTCTGGCGGGAGAACCCGTCCAGGGCATTCTTCCGTCGGTAGGGTATATCTCCCAGGCGGACACCCTGCTGCCCTGGCGAACCGTGCTGGACAACGTGGCCCTGGCCATGGAGCTACGGGGCGTCCCCAAATCCCAGCGGCAGGAAACCGCCCGGGCCCTGATGAAAAACATGGGCCTGGAGGGCTTTGAACAAAGCTATCCCCGGGAGCTCTCCGGCGGCATGAAAAAGCGGGCCGCCATCGCCCGGGTGCTGGCAGTGGACCCCGCCATTCTCATGATGGACGAGCCCTTTGCCCCCTTGGACGCCTTCACCCGGCAGCGCCTGCAGGACGATATTCTCTCCCTCTGGGAGAATACGGGCTGTACCATCCTGTATGTCACCCACGACCTCACCGAGGCCATCACCCTGGCAGACCGGGTGGTCCTCATGAGCGCCCGGCCAGGGCGCGTGGTGCGGGAGTATCCCATTGACCTTCCCCGTCCCCGGCGGGTGATGGATGTGAAATTTTCTCCCCGCTTTGTGGAGCTGGAGCGGGCCATTTGGCAGGAGCTGGAGGCCCAGCTCCCCCAGGAGGAGGGCCGGAGATGAAACGCCAGAAAACGCTGCTCAGCCCGGGCGGATGGACCGCCCTGCTCCTGCTGCTGGCACTGGGCCTGTGGGAGGCCACCGCCGCAGCCGGCTATGTGGACCCCTTCTTTTTCAGCCGCCCCAGCCTGCTCTGGCAGGAATTCTGGACCATGCTCCACAGCGGCATGCTGGCCCGTCATCTGTCCGTCACTGCCCAGGAGGCCGGGTTGGGTCTGCTGCTGGGCGGCACGCTGGGCACCCTGGCCGGCCTGGGCCTGGGGCTCTCTCCCCGGGTCAGCCGGGCCCTGATGCCCCTGATGACCGGCCTCAACGGACTGCCCAAGCTGGCTCTGGGGCCGCTGTTTATCATTTGGTTCGGGATGGGCCTCTCCTCCAAGGTCCTGATCTCGGCCCTGATGGTCTTTTTTATTTTTGCCTTCAACCTCTACACCGGCGTCCAGAGTGTGGACCCCGCCTTGGTGGGGGCGGTGCGCCTGCTGGGCGGCACCCAGGGACAGATCCTGGGAAAGGTCATCTGGCCCGCCTGCCTGCCCTGGCTGCTCACCAGTCTCCGCACCGGTCTGGGCCTGTCCCTGTCCGGCGCCATTGTGGGGGAATATCTGGGCTCTACCCGCGGCATGGGCTGGCTCCTCTCCGCGGCGGGGGATGTGTTCAACGCCCAGCGGGTCCTCTGCTGCGTGCTGATCCTGGTGATCCTCATCATCCTCCTGGACGGCGTGGTCCGTCTGTTGGAAGCCCGCCTGCTGCGCTGGCGATGAGCCCCCGTTCGATCGTATCCGCCCTGCGGTTATGATAAAACGAAAGAAACCATGAAAGGAAAAGGAGTGTCATTATGAAGAAGCTACTTGCTCTGCTGCTGACCCTGACGCTGTCCCTTGGCCTGCTGGCCGGCTGCGGCGGCCCCAGTGAGCCCGCCCCGGAGGAGGAACCCACCTCCGCGCAAAGCGGAACCGAGGACAAAGGAGACCTGCAAAAGATTATCTTCACGGAACAAATCCGCGGCTATCACTGGGCCCCCGCCTACCTGGCCCAGACCCTGGGCTACTTTGCCGAAGAGGGCCTGGACGCGGAATTCCAGACCATCAAGGGGGGCGACGCCACCACCGCGGTTTTGTCCGGGGACGCCCAGTTCTGCCTGAAGGGCATCGAGACCGCCCTCATGGTCAACGAGGCCGGCCAGGGCTGCAAGGTAATTCTCTCCGCCACACAGAAGTACCCCTACCAGCTGATCGGCGCCAACGAGTCGTACTCCACCCTTGACTCCCTGAAAGGCAAGGCCATCGCCGGCGGTCTGAGTGCCAACAGCGGCCCCACCTCTTTCATTAAGGCCTGCGTCAACTCCGCCGGTCTGAACGCGGATACCGATGTCAGCCTCCCCAACGTCGCCAGCTCCGGCTATCTGGCCGCCATGGACCAGGACGAGATCCAGGCCGCCGTCTCCACCAACCCCTGGTCCGCCAAGCAGCTGCTGGACGCCGGCGGTGTGGTCATTGTGGACGGCACCGACGACGCGGAAATCGAGAGCATCATCGGCTCCTCCAGCTATGAGCTGTTCACCGTCATCACTTCCGACGCGCTGATCCAGTCCGACCCGGAGCTGGTGCAGAAAGCGGTCAACGCCATGGCCAAGGCCATGCAGTGGATGGAAACCGCCTCCCCGGAGGACATCGCCCAGAAGCTCCTCCCCCTCTTTGACGGCGCAGAGGAAGAGCTCCTCTACGACGCCCAGTATGACCAGGAGCGGAAGGTCGCCAGCTTCACCGGCTACCACACCAAATCTGGTTTTGAGGCCGCCGTATCCCTGACCAAGCTGGCCGGCGGCATCACCGGCGACCCCACGGAAGAACAGATCTATGACGAGAGCTTCCTGGACAAAGCCTGGGAAACCCTTGAGAAATAACCGATGTCCCTCCCCCTTGGGTGATCCGGTCTACCCCCTGCCCCAGACGCATACTGTGAACCAGGAGGGCGAAACAGGATGGGATTTTTAGAACTGATGCTCTTGGCGGTGGGGCTGTCCATGGACGCGCTGGCAGTTTCGATCTGTAAAGGACTGGCCATGGACCGGGTCACTTTGGGAAGGATGGTCCTGGTGGGACTATGGTTCGGGGGATTCCAGGGGCTCATGCCCTTGCTGGGCTGGCTCCTGGGCTCCCGGTTTTCCCTGTACATCACCGCCATCGACCACTGGATCGCCTTCGCCCTGCTGGCGATTCTGGGGATCAATATGCTCCGGGAAGCCCGGAGCGGCAACACGGAGGAGGCCAGCGCCTCCCTGGGTTTCCGGGTCATGTTCGCCATGGCGGTGGCCACCAGCATTGACGCGCTGGCGGTGGGCATTACCTTCGCCTTTCTGGAGGTGGATATTCTGCCGGCCGTCTGCTGTATCGCTCTGACCACCTTCCTGCTCTCCAGCCTGGGGGTCAAGTTCGGCAGTCTCTGCGGTACCCGGATGCAGTCCAAGGCCGAGGCCTTGGGGGGCGTGATCCTGATTCTCCTGGGCCTGAAAATTCTGCTGGAACACTTGGGGATCTTCTGATCCCCCGTCTCTGTCCCATTCGACGGAGAAAACACAAAGGAGAACCCAATGAAACAATGGATATCTTTGCTGCTGGCCCTGGTTTTGAGCCTTGCCCTGGCCCTTCCCGCTGGGGCCGCACCCCCGGAGCAGGAGGCGGCGGCCGCTTGGCAGCTCTACTACATGGGCCTTTTTCAGGGAACAGACACCGACGCAGAGGGATTCCCCGTCTTTTCCCTGGACCGCTCCCCCACCCGTGCCCAGGGCGTGACCATGCTGGTCCGTCTGCTGGGCCAGGAGGAGGATGCCCTGGCGGGCACATGGACCACCCCCTTCCAGGATGTCCCCGACTGGGCCGCGCCCTATGTCGGCTATGCCTATGAAAAGGGGCTGACCAACGGAAAAAGTGAAACCCGCTTTGACCCGGACAGCACCATTCGGGCCTCGGAATACCTGACCTTTGTTCTCCGGGCCTTGGGATACGTGTCGGGAACCGATTTTGCCTGGGACAGCGCCTGGACACTGTCTGACAAACTGGGGATCACCCATGGAGAGTACAATGCCTCCACCACCTCCTTCGACCGGGGCGATGTCGCTTGGATTTCCGTGCGTGCTCTGCCGGCACCCTGTAAGGACTCGGAGCAGACCCTGGAAGAACTGCTTGCTGACAGGGGCATCCAGTATAACGCCGGACGGTGCACCTGGGAGGAGGAATGCGTCACCTGTCAGAAGGACAAGATGGTCTTCTCCCTAACCCCCACCCGTGAAAGCAAAGAGGTTTACACCTCGTTCGAAGTGACCTCCGCCACTGCAAACGGCCTGCCCTGTGAGATCGAGCAGTATCCCACAGCGGCCAAAGTGAAGGAGCAGTGCCAGAAAATCAGCCGGAAAGAAGATCAGACCGTTACCCTGCCCGATGCCTTTTCCCTGGTTTATCTGCGCTATGACGAGGCCGCCGCCAAGGAGGCCGCCACGGAAACCGTCACCGCCAACCTTGTCACCTATCCGGTCATTACCTTCAAGCTCCACTGTACGGGCACCTTGCCCGACGGAACCCAGGTGGAGGAACTGGTCCGACTGGATTACTACATTGACGGGTATGACGGCATCTTCTAACCCGCACAGAAACACCCCCTATCCAGGGGGTGTTTCTGTTTGCTTCTAAAAATCACCACAGGGCGGAGTGTACTCCGCCCTGTGGTGAAAAAGGATTTGGATAGAAAGAAGGGAGGGAGAAATCAATCTCCGTCGTAGGCTTTTTGGAAGATCGCAATGATCTGGTCTTTGGTGGCCTTTCTGGGGTTGGTGGCCGCGCAGGCATCCTTCATGGCGTTCTCCGCCATCACCTCGAAGTCCGCCGGGTCTACCCCCAGGGAGCGCAGGTTCTGGGGAATGCCCAGGTACCGGCCAAAGGTCTTCAGACCATACACACAGGCCTCGCCCGCCTCAAAGGGGGACATGCCGTCCACATTCAGGTCCATGGCTTTGGCGATCACCGCGAACCGCTCCAGGTTGCCGATCAGGTTGAACTCCTGCACATAGGGCAGCAGGATCGCATTGCAGACGCCGTGGGGCAGGTTATAGTAGCCGCCCAGCTGGTGGGCCATGGCGTGGACATATCCCAGAGAGGCGTTGTTGAAAGCGACCCCTGCCAGGTACTGGGCATACGCCATCTCGGACCGGGCCTTCATATAGTCCCCGTTGGCCACAGCCTGGGGCAGATAGTGGACAATCTTATCAATGGCCTTGATGGCTGCCGCGTCGGTGAGGGGATTTGCGTCGGTGGAGACATAAGCCTCGACCGCATGGGTCAGCGCGTCCATTCCCGTGGCTGCGGTCAGGGAGGAGGGCATCCCCACCATCAGCTCCGGGTCATTGATGGCAATGGCGGGCGTCACTCGCCAGTCCACAATGCACATTTTTACCTTCCGGGCCGTGTCGGTGATGATGCAGAAGCGGGTGATCTCCGAAGCAGTTCCCGCGGTGGTGTTCACCGCCACCAGGGGAGGCAGGGCCTCATGGGCCTTATCCACGCCCTCATAGTCGGCAATCTTGCCGCCGTTGCTGGCCACCAGGCCAATGCCCTTGGCGCAGTCATGGGAGGAGCCGCCGCCCAGGGAGAGGATACAGTCACATCGATTCTCATGGTAGAAGGTCTCCCCCTCCACCACGTTGGTGTCCTTGGGGTTGGGCTCTGCCTTGCCAAACACGGCGGAATCCACGCCAGCCTCCTTCAGGATGGCCTGAATCCGGGTGGTCATGGGGTTGGAGGCCAAAAACTCGTCGGTGACGATCATGGCCTTGGTGCCGCCCAAGCTCTTCATCAGATGGCCTGTTTCCGCCACAGAGCCCTCGCCAAATACGTTTCTACTGGGAACAAAATAATAAGTAGACATTCCTTTTCTTCCTTTCTGACATGGTTCTATCGGGACCACGCCCCAACAGACTGCCAAACATTCTGGCGAGGGCGGGTTTTGATGAAACAGGGCGGAGGGAGTTCCCCCTCCGCCCTGACACAGGACTCCAGTTTACTTCGCGGGATAGAAGCCGGAGGGCGTTTCGTTGAGGTTAATCATGATATTCTTCTGCTGGGTGTAGTGCTCCAGGATGACCTTGTGGGTCTCCCGTCCGATACCGGACTGCTTATAGCCGCCGAAGGGCGCGCCCGCGGGGATCATATTATAGGTGTTGACCCACATACGGCCGGTCTCAATGGCGCGTGCCACCCGGAAGGCCCGGTTGATATCCTGGGTCCAGACAGCGCCGCCCAGGCCATAGACAGAGTCATTGGCCATGGCGATGACCTCTTCCTCGGTCTTAAACTTGATGACCACAGCCACGGGCCCGAAGATCTCTTCCTGGGCCACCCGCATGCTGTTGTTGGCGTTGACAATCAAGGTGGGCTTCATAAAGGCACCGTTGGCGCAGGCACCCTCCTTGCAGGGCTCGCCGCCGCAGGCGATGGTGGCCCCTTCTTCCTTGGCCAGCTCCACATAGGACATGATCTTCTTCAGCTGGCCCTGGTCCACCTGGGAGCCCATCTGGGTATTGGGGTCCAGAGGATCGCCCACGTTGACCTGGTTAAAGGCCTTTACCGCGGCCTCGACAAACTTGTCATAGATGCTCTCCTGGACAAAGACCCGGGAGCCGGCGCAGCAGACCTGGCCCTGGTTGAACAGGATGCCCAGCTGGAGGCCGTCCAAGGCCCGATCCCAGTCGCAGTCCTCAAAGAAAATATTGGCGCTCTTGCCGCCCAGCTCCAGGGTGGAGGGGATGAGCTTGTCGGCCGCAGCCTTGGCCACATCCAGGCCCACTTCGGTGGAGCCGGTGAAAGCCAGCTTCCGGAAGCCGGGATGGTCCAGCATATACTGGCCGGCACGGCCGCCGCCGCCGGTGACCACGTTCAGCACGCCGGGGGGCAGCAGATGACCGATGAGCTTCACCAGGGTCAGTACGCTCAAAGAGGTGGTGGAAGAGGGCTTAAAGACAATGCAGTCGCCCGCAGCCAGAGCGGGGGCCAGCTTCCAAGCTGCCATGAGGAAGGGGAAGTTCCAAGGCACAATCTGCCCCACCACGCCGATGGGCTCATGGAGGATGATGTTCATAAAGTGGCCCACATGGTCCTTCAGGACGCTGGCGGTTCCCTCCTCGGTGCGGATGGCGCCGGCAAAATACCGGAAGTGATCGGAGGAATAGGGCACGTCAATGGTCATGGTCTCCCGAATGGGCTTGCCGTTGTCCATGGACTCGATGGTGGCCAGCAGTTCCTTGTTCTCGTCGATCACATCCGCGATTTTCAGCAGGATATCGGCGCGCTTGTCAGGCTCCAAGTCTCGCCAAGCGGGGAAGGCAGCCCAGGCGGCCTGAACAGCGGCATCCACATCCTCCTTGGTGGCCTCGGCACACTCGGCCAGCTTCTCCCCTGTGGCGGGGTTGGTGGTGGTGAAAACCCGGCCGTCGGAGGCGGGAACCCACGTTCCGTTGATGTAAAGATCATATCGTTCGTCCAGCTTGACGTTCATACTCGGTGCTCCTTTCTATTCTTGCAAAACAGGGACCAAATCCTTCTTTTGCTCCATTACCTCATTGTGTTGGGAAGGTTTCTTCCTGACTCTGTTATAGCACAATCCCCGGAATTTGGGAAACACCGAAAACTAATGGGGTAATCAGAAAAACTTATACCCCCTGTTTCACCCGCTCCGGGTCCTGGCGAATCACCTGGAAAAAGTGGTCCGCGGCCACACTCACCGGCGGGAGCAGACGCAGGGCCACCGTCCGGATACGAAAAGAGTCCCCCTCTATGGAAAAGACACTCACATCCCGGGCCAGCTTCCCCTCCATCCCCCCGGGAATGGCGGCGATGCCCAAACCGGCCTGCACCAGAATGGTGGCCTCCAGATAGGTCTTTACCCGCTGGACCGGGTTCTCTCCCAGTCCCAGTCGGACGAAGTAGTCGGGGAGGGGATGTCCCTGAGGGTCCTCGCTGAGTCCCTCCACCCGGAAAATGGTCTGGCCCACCAGCTCCTCCGGGGAGACATACTGCCGCCCGGCCAAAGGCGTGTGAGGACCGGTCATAAATTTCGCCCGCTCACTGTTCAGCTCCAGCACGTCAAACCGCTGGTCCAGCTCCAGGTCATAGTCAGGGACCACGATGACGTCCAGCTCCTCCTGGAACAGGGCGTCCAGGATTTCCTCCCGTCCCCCCTCCCGCAGGTGGATGGCCGCCTCGGGGTAGAGCTGCCGGAACTGCCGGAGGTAGCCGGGAATGCTCTCCTGGGTGTAGGGTCCGTTGATGCCCAGGCGGAGGTCCTGCTTCTTGCCGTCGGCAATGGACCTGGCCTGCTTCACCGCCCCGTGGTACTGGGACAGAACGCTCTGACATTGGCGGGCAAAATACTCCCCCGCCGGGGTCAGCGCCACCGCCGTGCCCCCCCGGTCAAACAGCTTAAAGCCCAGTTCTTCCTCAAACTGCTTGATTTGCTGGCTGATGGCCGCCTGCGCCACATAGCATTCCCGGGCAGCCTTGGTAAAATTCAAGTGTTTGGCCACCGATAAAAAATATTCGATTCTTCGAAAACTCATAAGGGGGCTCCTTTCTGAGAGGGTGTCCATATCCATCCCCTTCTATTCTAAAGGGATTTCTTTTTTTGTAAAGGTATATCGGGGAAAACCCGGTATGGAACCCCGAAAAACCGGCACCTCCCTGGCGGGAGGTGCCGGTTTTTTCTCGGCAGGTTTCCTCGTTTACGGCTCCAGATAATAGTCAAAGCCGTAGCAGCTTTTTTCAAATCCGTAGATCTCATAGAACCGGTGGGCCTGGGTCCGGGGCATACCGGAGTCCAGCACCAAGGCCTTGCAGCCTCTGGCCTTGGCCAGTTCCTTGGCGTGGTCCATGAGCTTCACGCCGTAGCCCTTGCCCCGCTCGTCCTCATTGGTGATGATGCTGGAGACGTAGCAGGTCATGCCGGACAGCCAGAAGGTGTTGAAATACGCCCCGTGACAGAAGCCGTGGTAGGTATCCCCGTCCATGAGGAAAAAGGCAAAGCTGTTCTCATCGGCCAGCACATCGGCATACACCTTGCGGATGACCTCCTTGTCATAGGTATTATAGGTCCACAGTTTCTCAATGTAGTCAAAGGCCACATCAAAGTCGGCCATGGTGGCGGTTTTGAATTCCATATTGGTTCCTCCCTTTCACGCTTCCAGTAGAATCTATGGTGTATTATACTCCCATCCAGAGACGCTGTCAAACCTGTTTTTGCCATTTCCCCTATAATTTATTTTATTTCCCGCCGACGAATTAGGCAGTATCACAACCTTCTCCGCCAGAAACGGCCCTGCCCGGCCCACCGTCCGCATTGACTTTCACCGGCAAATTGGGTACCATGGACAAGATCACATGTCCCGCGCCCGTGCCTCCTCAGATTTCATTCCATCCAGGAGGAAGCACCATGAAAACGCGCATCACCGACCTGTTCGGCATTCAGTATCCCATCATTCAAGGCGCCATGCAGTGGCTCTCCAAGCCCAAGCTGGCCGCCGCGGTCTCCAACGCCGGGGGCCTGGGCACCATCAACATGACCACCTATGACACGCCGGAGGCCTTTCAGCAGGACATTCAGCTGCTGAAAACCCTCACAGACAAACCCTTCTGCGTCAACCTCTCCCTCCTGCCGGATACCAAGCCCGACGGCCCCATCAAGGGCTTTCTCCAGGCCATCACAGAGGAAAAGGTCCGCATTGTGGAGACCGCCGGCAGTTCCCCCAAGCCGTTTATGGACACCTTGAAGGGGGCCGGCTGCCTGGTCATGCACAAGATTCCCGACTCCCGTTTCGCCCACACCGCCCAGGAGGTGGGCTGCGACGCGGTGTGTATCGTGGGGTATGAGGGGGGCGGCCACCCGGGCATGGCCGGGGTGGGCTCCCTGGTCCAGTGGCCCCTGACCACCGAGCGATGCACCCTCCCCGTGGTGGGGGCCGGCGGCGTCTGCGACGGCCGGACCCTGTACGCCGCCCTGGCTGCCGGTCTGGACGGGGTCATGGTCGGCACCCGGTTCCTCATGGCCCAGGAGACGGACATCGGGCCCCGGCTGCGCCAAACGGTCATCGACGCCAGGGAGACCGACACCGTCCTCACCCAAACCAGCATCCGCAACGCCCTGCGCTCCCTGAAAACCCAGGGGGCCCTGGACATCATCGCCTTTGAACAGCACCACCCCACCTTTGACGAACTCTACCCTCTGATCCGGGGCACCGTGACCAAAGCCGCCTACGAGCAGGACGAGCCCCAGGCCGCCCAGATCGCCATAGGCCAGGTTCTGGGCCGCATCCACGACGTGAAACCCGCCGCCCAGATCATCCGGGAGATGGTGGAGGAACTTTATGACATGCATCAGCGGGTCTCCGCCATGCTGTGACATCAACCCCAAGGAGGTACGGGCCATGTTGATCTATCTGCAAGTCATCGACGCCCCAGAGGACCGGGACCAATTCATCACCCTGTATGAGACCTACCGGGGTCTGATCTTCTACGTGGCCAACCAGATTCTCCAGAACGAGCAGGATGCCGAGGACGCGGTCCACGACGCGTTTTTGTCCGTGGCGGAACATATCAAAAAATTTTCTCGTCTGGAGCGTCACAAAACCAAGGCTTTCCTCGTTACTATAGTTGAGAACAAAGCCATCGACCTATACCGCAAGAAAACCCATCGCAAGGAAGAAATTCTCTGGGAGGAGACCACGGGCCTCGCCCCCGCCTACGAACCGGAGGACGGACTGACCCGGTGCATTTTGAAGTTGCCCGCCCGGTACCGGGAATTTCTCCGTTTGAAACACGAGCTGGGCTACTCCACCAAGGAGGTGGCTGAACTCATGGGCATCTCCTGGCCCGCCGCCCGCAAGCTGGAGCAGCGGGCCAGGGACCGCCTGGAAGAACTGTGCCGAGAGGAGGGAATTTTATGATTTCAGAGGACCGTCTGCGCCAGGCCGTCCGGGACGCCGGCGCTCTGCTGGACCAGAGCCTCCCCGACCCGGACCAATGTCATCACACCTTCTCCCCCGCCTTTCTGAACAGAATGGAGGCCCTCCTGCGCAGACGAAAACGCGCGCCGGTGTACCGGGTCCTCAAGGGCGTGGCCTGCTTCTTCCTGGCCTTCCTGCTGGGGGGAACGATTTTCCTGTCCACCAATGCCCAGGCACGGGAGGCATTCTTTGGGTGGTTATCTGAACAAATTGGAGGCACCGTCGAGTATCGATTCCACAACGATGTCTCGGAGGCAACACACCGTTATCGGCTTTCTGAAATTCCGTCTGGATACTGGGAAACAGACCGTTATGAAGCTGAAACCACAGGAGATGAACTCTATGAAAACGAGGCCGGAGAATATTTAAGTTTTTCCTATCAGTATGTAACAGAAGACACTGAATCTATGCTCTCCCTTTTCTTCGTAGATGAGATGGAGCAAAAGACGGTTTCAATCAACGGAACCCCCGCAGATTATTATTTTGATAATACAGGAACCCACTCCAACACACTGGTCTGGACGGACCCTGAAACAAAAGCCTTGCTCACTTTGTCCGCCTATTTAGATGAAGATACCTTGATATACATGGCAGAAAACGTCATTCGAGAAGAAAAATAATATTTTCTGAAAAATTTTCAAATTTAGTGTCACAAATCACCTCCCTCATTCGTTACAGTAGCTGAACACGAAATGAAGGGAGGTGATTTGTATGAGAAAACAACTGCTGGCACTGTCTCTGATCCTGGTGATGCTCTTGGGCATCACCGCCCAGGCCTCCGGCCCTGCGATGCTCCCCGCCGCACAGCCGTCTCTCTCTTTTAGTGGGACCACCGCATCTTGCCGGATTATCGTCCGCGGAGACAGAAGTTCGGATACTCTCTCGGCAACCGCCAAGCTTTGGACCGGAAAAACTTGCCTAAAAACTTGGACAATCAAGGGAACCGGGAAAATCCAAACAACCAAAACCGCCACCGTCTCCAAAGGCAAGACCTACAAGCTGACCGTGGACTACACTGTCAACGGCGTCAAGCAGCCCCAGAAGTCTGTGACAAGAACTTGTCCGTGACAGAATCTTTTAAGAAGGGACGTGATTACATTACTGACCTTTTCTACTCAGCAGCAACAATGTCATACACAAAATCTTAATTGAATTGGAAGGAGCAACTGATATGAAAAAATTACTGACTATGTTTTTGTCGCTTGTTATGATATTTACACTGATCCCCAGCGCACTTGCAGTTGAAGTCCCCAAAGAACCCCAAATCTCTTCTACAGAAAGCGCCGTTCAAGAAGAAACCGACAATCCCCAGCCAAATAACCTCTACGATTACGCTTGGATCATTGATAGCGTTACTGTAACGAAAACAGGATACGGTCCTTGGCGAGTCGGCCCTACCGGCCTTGGTCCAGGAACTTTGAATATTAATGACTCGAAAACCGTTTCGAGGACATACACCAATGAAATTTCTGGTTCTTATTCCATCGGAAAATCTGCAATTGGAAGCAAGCTTGGCGTTTCTATTGGTGTTGCACAGACCCACGGCACCAGTTACTCCATCAATCTAAAGTCAGGAGAAAGAAAAACAATTATCTTCCGTCCTAAAACCAAGACCACAAAAGTCGTAACAGGATATTATAAAATCCCTGTCGGCATAGTCGGCGCTAAGAAGCAAAAGCTGAAAGAGGAAATTTGTTATGTAACCAGTTTCGTGAGCTGGGACTATTCCTGGCGATCCGGGTATTGATCATGAATCCATTTAAGATCGGAATTGGTTGGCTCTCTATTATTTTAGGTCTACTCAGTTTGTCCATGCAACTCTATCTATTGCCTGTCATTCAAGACCTCGAATATCTGGCAACGGGGCAAGCATTAACATATACCATAGATTACGTTCATGTTCCGTGCCATGGTATTGCAATGTTGCTTTCTATCATTATGATCATAATTGGTGTTATTTTGGTTAAAAAATCAAATATTGCCAAAAGTTCGTAATAGAGCAGCCTGAATCCCAACAGCACCTATCATGGTTGGAACTGGTATGTCGCCTGGTCAGACAACGGACACGGGAATATTGTAAACCAAGGACAGGGATTACCTTCCCCTTTTTCAAGAGACGTCCTCCGGCGCAGCGGCCTGAGAGGACGTCTCTTTCTGCCTCCATCGCACCGTGTAAAATTTTCCACAAATTTTCTCACCTTGTGTCACAAATCACCCCTCTCAATCGTTTTATAGTTGAACACACCAGAAAGGACGGTGCTTTTTATGACAAACCAATAGCCGAAAAACAAATGCAGTGATCAGAAATGACCGTTCAGGAGCTGACGGAATCTTCTCATGAAAACAAACAGGAGGTCGTTTCTTATGAAAAAACACCACACCATCTCCCTCATTCTGCTGGCCCTGCTACTGGCTGTCGGTTTCATCATCCTGACCCATAACTTCCCCTTTCCTGGGAAGACCTCTGACGACTTTTCGCTCATAACCGGGTCCTCCCAGACCTATACCCCCGAAGAGATACAGGATGCGGCAGACGCAGTCCTGCACTACTTCAAAGGCTTTTCCGGGGCCACCATGACAAAGCTGCGATATGTTGATTCTTTTTCTTCCAACGAAACAGATAATTGGGCTGCCGACTATGGTGCGGACAAAGGTATGGTTTTCTTCTCTGATTTCACCGTTGGAGACGCTACGAATACCACATTAAATCCCAACAGCACCTACAAAGACTGGCAATGGTATGTCATCCAAACTGATGCCGGGGATTGGAGTGTTGTAAACCAGGGACAAGGATAATTTTTTCAGGAAGCCTACCAGTATATCTTACTGGTAGGCTTCCCTTGTATTCCACAGGAGGAGAAAAAAAGCTAAAATTTTCCCATCTTGTGTCACAAATCCCCGCTTTCAATCGTTTTATCGTTGAACACATCAGAGAGAACGGCGCCTTTTATGGCAAACCAGAGGAGGTCTCATCATGAATACAAAGAAGATCGTCGCCGCATTGCTCTTATCCAGCAGTCTCGCCTCTGCTGTCAGTGCTTCTGCGGCCTATTCGGCCATGGCAAAGTATAAAAAGCATCGCATCCTCACCTCGTTATGCCTTTTGACCATGCTGGCTCTTCTGGTCGGCTGTACCAACACCCCCTCCTCTACCCCAGGAACCATTTGTGGAACCTATACCTCTGGCGAAGCGGAATTTCAAAAGATTTTAGCAGTAGACCAAAATCATCAGGTTTACTACGCGGACCAAAAAAATGACTGCTTTATACTCGGTGAGGTGCGACAGCAAAAGGGAGATTCGTATTTGATCTCCTGTCAGAGTTCCAACTATGGAGATCGTATCCCCGACCAGGAATTCACTTATGATGGCAAGGGCTTTGCCATCACCATCCAGGGGGAACGGTTCGAGTTTGAGAAAATCGATGATATACCATCTGTCATCGGGGATGTCGCACGCTACTCTTAACACAGTGGAACCGCAACATCCTGAAAACAGAAACACCGCCCCTTTTTCAAGAGACGTCCTCCGGCGCAGCGGCCTGAGAGAACGTCTCTTTCTGCCTCCATTGCGCCGTGCAAAATTTTCCACAAATTTTCTCATTTTGTGTCACAAATCGCCCCTCTCAATCGTTTTATAGTTGAACACACCAGAAAGGACGGTGCTTTTTATGAGAAACCAATAGCCGAAAAACAAATGCAGTGATCAGAAATGACCGTTCAGGAGGTGACGAAATCTTCTCATGAAAACAAAACATGTAAGAGTTTATATTGGCATCTTTTCTCTTGCCATCCTCGTTTTTTTGATTCTTTTGTTGGTCAAGAATGGCCCCTTGAATACAGTACCAACCTCAAAACTACGATTTGAGAATGGAAATACAGTGACCTTGGACTATGCTATTTCAACAGAGGCCGGTTATTTTTATTCCGTGTCTGTCCCAGACACCATAAATAGCGCGTATGCCGCTTCACAAAACAGGAGCAGCAACAGCCCCGGTACACTGTCCCACCATCCAGATCATTTGATCCGGAAATTTAGAGCCAATCCATCCTCCACCACCTACGTATATCATACCGATTTGCCGGATAACAGCTCCCCTTTCTTGTATGTATCACTTGATATGCCACAAGAAAATCCCAGCCATCCTGCCTCAAGTTTCCTCATGCGCCGCGTAAAAGAGGATGCTTTGCTGCGAAACCAGACACCTATACCCGAGGTAACTCCATGGGGGATTGTCTGTCCGGCTGAGAAATACAAATCGGTTTCAGACCTTCCCACCATTACGATTGCGTATCATAGCGGAGAAGAAATTTTGCTCAACAATTTATTAGAAGATACGGAACCCTATTTCATGGATTATCAAGGCGTCCGCTATTTTCCATTTGAACATGATATTTCCGTAAAAGAAATATCGTCCATCAAAGTGGACTCCGAGACACCATGATTTCTCTCTCAAGGAAAGGAAAACGGTTCTCTTCCTTGCATCAGGTCTTCGCGCTATCATCCATGTGCTCCCGTCCCCGGGTTCGTATCTGGGGACGGGAGTAATTAAAATAACCTTAGCATTCGATAAAAGTGGGGTGCTTCCTGTCACATTTTCCCCTCCTCATTCGTTTTATCAGTAGAACACCAACAAAACAAACAGGAGGTCGTTTCTTATGAAAAAACATCACACCATCTCCCTCACTCTGCTGGCCCTGGTGTTGGCTGTCGGTTTGTTTAGCCTGTACCAAAATATTGGGGGTGGAAAGCTGGCAGAGGACTTCCAATTCATCACAGAGCCTTCCCAGACCTATACCCCCCAGGAGATTTCAGACGCGGCAGACGCGGTTGTCCGAAGCTTCAAAGACTTCCGCGGCGCCACCATGGCCACACTTCGGTATGTAGACGGTGCTTCTTCCAGCGAAAAGGACAACTGGGCCGAACGATATGACAAGGACCAGGGCCTCTATTTCACCTGTGACTTCGTCACCGATGACACCGCCGAGCAAAGTCACCTGAACGCAAACAGCAGCTACCAAGGCTGGTTTTGGCGTGTGGCCCGGTCAAACGGCGGGCATTGGACGATCGTGAGTAGTGGGCAGGGATAACCTTTCCCTTTTTCAAGAGACGTCCCCCGGCGCGCCGTGTAAAATTTTCCACAAATTTTTCCATCTTGTGTCACAAATCGCCCCTCTCAATCGTTTTATAGTTGAACCCATCAGAAAGGACGGTGCTTTTTATGCCAAACCAATGGACGAAAAAACTTCCCCTCCTGGCCCTCTCCGCGGCACTTTTTCTCACATGCTGTGCCTGTGCGGCCCAAGCGGAGGAGGAGAAGGGGGAGACCGCTGCGAAAACTGCGGGGACGGAGGCCTATTCCCTGACCCTGCCCGCCACGATCACCGCCAAAGAGCAGGAAAACAACACCCTTACGCTGTTCCTGGACGGCACGGAGGTGGGCGGTGTGACCGTCATTGCCTATGAAAACGCAGCGGCGCTGGACCTGGATTCTCTCGGTGACGGGCACGCGGAAAAGGAACTGAACCAGATTTTGCAGCTGGTCGCTCCGGAGGGACACGTGGACCACATGTTTGAGTCCTATGGGGAGGATGGATATCTCAGCCTTTCTCTCGTTCCCTGGCCGGACAGAGACGAGCCGGAAACCATCCACTACCTCTTCCCCAAGGGCGATGCGTTCTATGACCTCTTTTTCCAGGCAGACGCAATCCCTGACACAGAAGAACAGCTTTTGCTGGACAGCTTTACCTTGACCGCCTAATTTTCTCCCGCTTTTTCAGCCTCCCTTCCGCGCCGCCTTGTGGAAGGGAGGCTGGCCGTTCTCCCGCAACGGTCCCCGGCGGGGTCCAAAAATCGAAAAAATTTCCACAAATTTTCTCACTTTGTGCCCTATTTCCCCTCCCTCATTCGTCTTATTGGTAGAGCACCCCTCAAATGCCCCTGTGAAACGGTGCTGAACCGTGCCCAACCATCACCAGCAAAGAGGGCAGGCCCCCGGCAATCCACTCTCTTTGCGCTCTATAACACACATATCATGATCATTTCCATTTTTAACACAACTGAACAGAGAAAAGGGGGGTACACCCCCTCCCCTTGGACGTCCCTTGCGCCCCCCTCTCAAACCACCTCTGCCCTGGGCAAAACAGGCGGCAGGCCCCGAGGGACAGCCCGGCTGCTGGAAATTGACTTTCTCCGGCTCGTCTCCATGCTGGCCGTCATCAGCATCCACGTCAGCAGCACCTACCTCTCCTATGAGACCGGCCACCTCTTCCTGGGGATGAATCTGGCCTTTCTCCTCAACCAAGCCGCCCGGTTCAGCGTTCCCCTCTTTCTCCTTCTCTCCGGCTTCTCTCTGGAGCAAACGGGCAGACAGGTCCCCTACCTGACCTTCCTGCGGACCCGCAGCGCCCGTGTGCTGCCCCCTTACCTTGGGTGGGTCTTGCTCTATGCCCTCGCCAACACAGGCTTTGACCTGCACACTTGGGGCGGCCAGCTGGGAAACCCTCCTTGGCTGCTGCGGGAACTGCTCACCGGCCAGGGGGCGCCCCATCTCTATTTCATCCCCATCCTCTTCCAATGCTATCTCCTCTACCCCCTGCTGCGGCGGTGGGTGAACCGGGCACCGGTCCAAAGTGCCGCCTGGGCCCTGATGGTCACCTTCCTGCTGCAAGGGGGATATCTCCTTCATGATCTGGAGCTGCTCCCATTCTCCCTTCCGGCCCACCTGTGGATGCTCTTTCCCACTTGGAGCTTTTACTTTGTCGCCGGCATGTGCTTGCAGCGGTTGGATCGCTCCCATCTGCGGGTTCAGTGCAAAAAAGCGGCCCTTCCCCTTCTGCTTATCTCCGCTGTGTTTGCCTGTCTGTACTGCGCCTTGTCCCATCGGCTCAGCATCCTCCACGCCATTCGTCCCGCTCTGCTGGCAGCCACCCTACTGGCCTTTTTCTGCGGCATCGGGGTGTGGGAGTGGCTCAGGGCATGCCCGGGAGCAGGACGGGTCGTCTCGTTCTTTTCCCGGCACGCCATGGGGATCTACTATAACCATGTGTTGGTGATCTATTATCTACGCCAGTTCCCCCGGTTCCATCTGGGCATGTCCGGGATGCTGCTGTTGTTCGCAGCCACCCTATGCCTTTCCACAGGGATCGCGGTCTTCCTCAGCCTCGTTTGGCATGGGGTTCGGCACATCACGGCAAACGTGCGTCCGCATGACCGAAACTCCCGTCAGCCATGAATCCAGGCAGATATCACCCCGGTCCGCCACAACGCCGTGAGGGAACATCAGCGTCTTGGAAAGGAGCCGTATTTATGAAAAAAGAACTGTCCGCCCTAAAGCCCCTCTTCATCCTCCTGCCCCTTTTGGTACTGGGCTTCGTTCTCTTCTGGACCCTGTTCGGGGGAACACTGTCGAAGGATTTTCAGTTCAAATCCGCTCCCTCTGAACAGTTCACCCAGGAGGAAATTCAGGGCGCGGCGGATGTTGTGCTCCGCCGTTTCAAGTACGATTTTTCCGGCTGCACGATGACAAAATTACAGTATGTTGATGCTTATGCCTCTTCAGATACCTGGAACTGGGCAGCAGAATACAATGCTGACGAGGGAGTTGTTTTTCATTCAACTTTTACCACAGATGATTTCTTTGCCCCCAAAAATGGCTTTAACCCTAATGATACGTATGCGTACCAATGGTACGTTGCTCGCTCTAATGGAGGACACTGGAAAATTGTCAATTTGGGACAAGGATAACCCTCTTGTTTCAACGAACCCCCTTCCGCGCAGCTGTGCGGAAGGGGGTTCCCTTTTCTTTGCTTCCCCTTTTTTTGAACATTTTTTCCTCCCGCCGCTATCCTTTTGCCTTTCCCCCGCGTTATACTATGCAGAAAGCGCTTTCTACTTTGACCAGAAAGGAGGGACTCCCATGGACGCAGATTTCCGGCTGCTTTCCCAGATGAAACGGGGGGAGGAAGAGGCCATCGAATGCTTTGTTCGGAAATACTACCCCAGCATCCTGCAATACTGCCACTACCACCTCCAGGAAATCCACGACGCGGAGGACCTCACCCAAGAGACCTTTGCCCGGTTCTTCGCCTCCCTGGACCGATACAAGCACTACGGCAAAGCGGCCAACTATCTCTATGTCATTGCCGGGAACCTGTGCCGGGACCATTACCGGCGGCAGTCGGAACTCCCCCTTGCCGACCTGCCCGAACCGGCGGACCGCCCGCTGGACACCCTGGACACCCGCCTGGACCTGCAGGACGCCTTTCGCGTCCTGCCGCCGGAGATTCAGCCCGCCGCGGTGCTCTTTTTCCTCCAGGAACGCAAGCAGCGGGAAATCGCCAAAATTCTGGGCATCGGTCTCCCCTTGGTCAAGTACCGTATCCGCAAAGCCAGAGAGCTCCTGGCGCAGTTTCTCAGAAAGGAGGCGCCTTGATGAAACGTCCCCCCTTTGACACCCTTCCCACACCACAGCCCCGGGAGGAGGCCGTTCAGGCCACCGTTCGGGCCGCCACCCAGGCCTTCCGCCAGCGGGAGGCCTCCCGCCCCCTGTCCCAGCTGGAATTTCTCCGCCAGCAGGCCCAGTTCCTCCACAAGCGTTGGTGGCTGCTCCAGGGGGCGGTGCTGGTCCTGCTCTGGTGGCTGCTCCAGTCCGCCGGCACCGCCTATGAGGTCCAGCGGGCCATGGGCACCCTGGCTCCCCTGTTTGTGGTGCTGGTCCTGCCCGAGCTGTGGAAAAACCGGTCCAGCGGCGCCTTGGAAATCGAGTGCACCGCTTACTACTCCCTGCGGCAAATTTACGCCGCCCGGATGGTTCTGTTTGGTCTGGTGGACCTGGCTCTGCTCACCCTGTTCTTCTCCGCCGCCCTGCTGGCCGGGCAGGCCACCCTGCGGGACCTCATCATCCATTTTCTGCTCCCGTTCCTGGTCACCGGCTGTATCTGTCTTCGCACCCTGTCCCACCGGCGGGATACCGTCTGCTACGCGGCGCTGCCCCTCTGCCTGGCCTGGACCGCGGTGTGGGTGCTGCTCATCCTCAGTGACCAGGTCTACCGGATGATCTCCCTGCCCATGTGGCTGGGGATGCTTCTGCTGGCCACCGTCTACTTTCTCTACGCCATCCGCAAGCTGCAAAACACCTGTGAAACAATTTGGGAGGTATCCCCTGTATGGCATTGATCCTTGACGGTCTCACGAAGACCTTTTCATCCTTTCCCGCCGTAAACAACCTGTCCTACACCATGGACACCGGTGTCTACGGCCTGCTGGGCGTCAACGGCGCCGGCAAAACCACCCTCATGCGGATGCTCTGCACCCTCCTCACCCCCACCTCGGGGACCATCACCTGGGACGGGCAGGACATCTTCTCCCTGGGCAGCGCCTATCGAAATCTGCTGGGGTATCTGCCCCAGGACTTTGGCTACTACCCCGACTTCTCTGTCCAGGACTATCTGCTCTATATCGCCTCCATCAAGGGCCTGCGCCCGGCCACCGCCCGGCAGAGGATGCAAAGCCTGCTGGAGCAGGTGGGGCTCACCCAGGTCCGGCGGCAGAAAATGAAAAAGCTCTCCGGCGGCATGAAGCGCCGGGCGGGCATCGCCCAGGCCATGCTCAACGACCCCAAAATTCTCATCCTGGACGAGCCCACCGCCGGTCTGGACCCCAAGGAGCGCATCCGCTTCCGCAACCTCATCAGCGAGCTGGCGGAAAACCGCCTGGTCCTGCTGTCCACCCACATCGTCTCCGATGTGGAGTACATCGCCGACCAAATCCTCCTGATGAAGGACGGCTCCCTGGTTCACCACGGCACCAGCCAGCAGCTGCTGGCCGCGGCCCCCACCCAGGTGTGGACCTGCACCGTCCCCCGGGCCCAGGCGGACCAGCTTCTCCACCAGTATCCCGTGGTCAACCTCAAAACCCTCCCCCAGGGGGTCCAGCTGCGGGTGCTCTCCCAGACGCCCCCCACGCCGGAGGCCCACCCGGCGGAGATGACCTTGGAGGACCTCTTCCTCCACTACTTTGGAGAAACGGCAGGTGAAACCGATGCTGCGCTATGAACTCTGTAAACTCTTTGCCCGCCCCAGCGGCAAGGCAGCCCTTCTGCTTCTGGCAGTGCTGGTGGCCGTGTCCACCTTTTTCGCCTGCCATGTCCGCTACACCGACGAGGAAGGACAGACCCAGTACGGCCTGTCCGCCGTGCGCCAGCTCCGGGCTGACCAAAAAGCTTGGGCCGGTCCTTTGGATGAGGCCCAGCTCCGCCGGGCCATCCAGGCCAACTTGGATGTGCGGACCTCCCCCGACGCCCAGTCCGAGGACGTCGTCCGGCAGGACATGGCCTTTCACCGGCAGCAGGCCTTTGAGACAATTCGGGACCTGCTGAACAGCGCCTATTCCGAGGATTTCCAGGCCTTCGACTACTTCACCGCCGACACCCTCACCCCGGAGGATGCCTCTGACTTTTACGCCAACCGGGTCCGTCTGCTCCAGCAGTGGCTGGCGGACAACGCCCTCGCCTTCTCCCAGGCTGAACAGGACTATCTGGTCCAGCAGTACCAGGCGCTGGAGACCCCCATGTACGTGGACTACACCACAGGCTGGCAGCAGTTTTATGAGTTTTCCCCCACAGTCATTATCATTCTGTGCCTCTTTGCCTGCTTTCTGGTCTCGGGCATCTTTTCCCAGGAGGGCCAGTGGAAAACCGATGCCATCTTCTTCACCACTTTCCACGGCCGGGGCAGAGGGGTTTCCGCCAAGGTGGGCGCCGGTCTTCTCCTGCTCACCGTGCTCTATTGGGTGCCCTTCCTCCTCTTCGGGGGAATCACCCTGGCCTTCCTGGGGGCCGACGGGGCGGGCTGCCCGGTGCAGCTGTACGCCTGGAAATCCCTGTACAACCTCACCCTGGGCCAGGGGGCTCTTCTCATTGCCCTGGGTGGATATCTCGGCACCCTGTTTCTGGGCCTGCTGTCCATGTGGGTCTCCGCCAAAAGCGGCTCCACGGTGCTGGCCGCCGTGCTGCCCTTCGCAGTGATCTTCCTGCCCGCCCTGATGCTGGGGGATATCAACACCTTACTCAGCAACATTTTGGGGCTGCTGCCCGATAAGCTGCTGCAGATCAACCGGGACCTGGCGTATTTCGACCTCTACCAACTGGGGGACTCTGTCATGGGGGCCATTCCCATTCTGCTGGTCCTCTATACCGTGCTGACCCTTCTCTTTATTCCCCTCCTCTACAAAACCTATCAACACAAACAGTTCAAATAACCAAGGAGATTTCCCCTATGAAAACACAGATCACACGGGCCCCCTCCCGCCGCCGCCAGCGGCGCTGGCCCCTCTTTCTTCTGCTTGCCGCCGCTCTGGTCATCGCCGTGGGCTTTTCCCAACTGGGCTCTGGTCAGATGCGCCACCTGAAGTCCGTCTCCCTTCCCGACTGGGTGGATGTCCAGATCATCCCCGTCAACGGCGCCGCCCGCCGGGGAGAGCCCATGAAGAAGGTCACAGACATCGCCATCCACTACGTGGGCAACCCCGGCACCACCGCCCAGGCCAACCGGAACTACTTCGCCCAGCCGGACACCCAGGTAAGCGCCCACTTCCTGGTGGGGCTGGACGGGGAGGTGATCCAGTGCATCCCCCTGGAGGAGAAGTCCTCCGCCACCAACGAGCGCAACCGGGACACCATCTCCATCGAAGTCTGCCACCCCGACACCTGGACGCAATTTTTAGCCGATGTTGCGGCCGCGTGATTCCTTCTCCAGCGCCCCTGCATCCAGGGGCGCTGTTTTTCCCTCTGCCCCCTCTTACTTCTTACAATTTTGTTAGAACTTTGTAAGAAAACCCCATACAAACGCCCGTCCCTTTCTGCTACCATGCTCTCCAGGAGGTGATTTTATGCTGTGTAAGCTGATCCTGCGGAACGTACACCGGTCCGCCCGGGATTACGGCATCTATCTGGTCACACTGATTCTGTCCGTGGGCATGTTCTACGGCTTTCTCTCCCTGTCCAGCTCCCACTACCAGGCCGCCCTCCCCCGCTCGATCCATCTGGAGCTTCTGGAGCGCGGGATGCAGGTGGCCATCCCCGTGCTCGGCCTACTGCTGCTGTTCCTCCTGAGCTATGTCAACGCCCACCTTCTCCGCGCCAAGCAGAAGTCCTTCGCCGTGCAGACCATTCTGGGCATGGAGCGGCGGACTGTGGCCCTCCTGTTTTTCGGGGAAACCTTGCTCCTCGGCTCTCTGGCCATCCTGGCGGGGATCGCCCTGGGGGCCTTTCTCTCCCAGCTGGCCAGTTTCGCGGTTTTTCGGGCCTTTGGAGAATCCTACCGGCTCCAGCCCGGCCTTTTTCCAGATACCCTTGCCCAGACTCTCCTGTTCTTTGGCGGGATCTTTTTGGTGGTGGGCCTGCGCAACCTGGTTCTGGTGCGGCGGCTTCCCGTGCTGTCCATGCTGCAGGCTGACCGGAAGACAGAGTCCTTCCCCCTCCGCACCCAGATGCGGGGATGGATTCCCGCTGTTCTCCTGGTCTCCACCGCCGCCGGAGGACTGATTCTCTCCCTTCTGAGCCGCCTGTCCTTTCCCCTGCCCTGGCTGCTGGCCCTGCTGTTGGTCCTGGGCGCCGCCCTGTGGAACCTGGTTACGGGAATTTGGTTTCTTCGGGCCTGCCGCAGCGGAGGCGGAGAGCGCCCGCTGTTCCTGCTCTCCCTGGGCGCGCTGCTGGCAGGGGGCGGCCTACTGGCTCTGTACCCACTGATGAAATCCTTGGTACGCCAAGGCGCACTCCAAGCCTATCTCACCATGCCCCCTCTGCTGGCCCTGCTGCTGGTGGTGTTCGCCTTGGTGGGGCTGTTCAGCACCCTCTCCTGGCGCCTGTCCCGGTCTCTGCGCCCGCCCAAGCCCCGGTATTACCGCAACCTCTTTCTCCTGGGGCAGCTGAAAAGCCGTCTGGGCAGCGGGGCCAAAACCATGGGCGTGATTACCGTGGTGCTCACCGCCGCCCTGGTCTGCTTTACCCTCCTCCCCCTGCTGGCGGTCCGGATTCAAGGGTACCAGCAGGTCCTGTCGGTCTACGAGGTCCAAGTGGGCACCATATACACCGCCCAGGAGGACGCCCTGCCCACCGGCCCGCTGGATGACCAGTTTCTCACCGACACCCTCAACCAGGGGGGCTACCCCGTCACCGGCACCGCCAGCGGCGCCCTCTACCTTCTGCGCCGGGAGGACCTGAAGTGCAAGGACCGGGACCTGCCTTTGCTGGCGGTTTCCCTCTCCTCCTACAACCAGCTGCGCGCTCTTTCGGGCCTACCGCCCCTTTCCCTGGCCGCGGATCAATACGGCGTGGCCTGGAGCAACACCACCCCCGCCTCCACCATCGACGGGTTTCAGCAGACAGCCCCCGTCCTGACCGCCGGCGGCTCCCGCCTGCACAAAGCGCCGGCACTGGACTGCCAGGACTCCGTGGGAATCTCCCTGTTCACCAGCCAGACAGAGGCCGTCTATATTTTGCCCGACGCCGCCTGCCAGGGACTGACCATGGCCACCACCTTCTACGCCGCCAACACGGCACAGCCCCTCTCCTACTCCTTCGCCCAGTCCTTTGACCAGATCGCCGCCGCCCACCAGCAGAGCTTAGGCCGCTTCGCCCCGGAGAACCTCTACGTCCGTCTACACACCCTGCAAGCCAACGAAGGTGTCTCCAACCTGCTCCTGCTGTCCCTGGTCGGCACATACGCCGGGGGCATCCTGATGATCAGCTGCCTCACCCTGCTGGCTGTCCAGCAGCTCACCGATGCCCGCCAGCAGCGGCGGCGCTTTCAAACTGCCATCCACCTGGGTATGGCGGCAGAGGACCGGGACCAGGTGATCCGGCGGCAGATGCTCTTCTGGTTCGGCCTGCCTGTGGCCGCCGCTGTGCTGTGCAGCCTGGGCATCTTGGTTTTTTTCATCGGGATCAACTACGAGGATTTTACCGCTTACCTGCCCCTGTCCCGCATGTTCCTTCTCTCCGCGCTGACCTATGGCAGCTTTCTTCTTCTGCTGCTCTGCTACTTTACCGCCACATATCATCTGTTCCGGCGGGCCATGGCCGCCCCATGATTTCTATCACCCCCCACGGCTGTCTTACCAACCGTTGAATAAAGATGTTTAAGCGTAATAAAAGCAGTGGGTAAGATAATAGACCAAGTATAGCCCTAAGTAGTAGAACATTTGGGGCCATGTTTTGGTCAACGAGTCAAGAACACCGGCAGAGCCGGTGGCTTACACCAGCCGCCCTATAAGGGCCTAATACAGTTGCGTCATAAGACACATGAATGGTTTGCCAACTGCAAATTTGTTACGGGCTGCTCCCTTCCGGGGGCAGTTCTTTATTTGCCTTGTATTGGGATATTACAGCCACAATGATAAATGGTCAAAACACATAAGTGCTTCTAATCATTCCTTTGCGCCTGTCTGCGCTTTGCAAAGGAGGCGAAGAACATGGAACCTAATCGCGTGGAATTTCAAAAGCAATGAAGTATAAAATAAGGGAATTTGTCTTTTGCGTTAGATTCCTTTGTGTTGTATGATAATGTCTCCATACCAGAAAGGAGGCATCACAAATGTGTGACTTACAACAGTGGATTTCTCAGTATTTACTGGACTGTCAGTATCAAAAAGGGCTTGACCCAAAGACGATAAAAGCCTATCGAATCGACTTGGCTCAATTTTTAGAACTTGCAGGCCAAAAGAACTTTAAGTTCACACGAAACGAGATTATGGCATATATCTCCAGGTTACACCAGCAATATAAGCCGAAAACAATCCGACGCAAAATTGCCAGTATCAAAGCGTTTTTTGGCTACTTGGAGTATGAAGGGCTGGTACAGGAAAATCCGTTTTCAAAACTTCGGATCAAATTAGCTATCCCGGTGATCCTGCCAAGGACAATTCCGCTTTCGGTGATCTCATCCATTTTGGCATCCGCCTATCAGCAAAAGGAAACCGCAAGGTCACAAATACAACGGGATGGAACCTTGCGGGATATCGCTGTACTGGAACTCCTATTTGCAACTGGAGTCAGAGTATCAGAGTTGTGCACACTTGGGTACGATGATGTTCGTTTAGAAGAAGGGGAAATTAAAATCTACGGCAAGGGTGCCAAGGAGCGTTTTGTGCAAATCGCAAATCCAAATGTTTTGGGTGCACTCCACTGTTATCAAGAGGCGTACAAAGATGCCATAACGCAGAGTGGTGCTTTTTTTGTAAATAGACTGCACAAACCCTTATCCGATCAATCCGTTCGAAGCATCGTTAATAAGTACTGCAGATTGGCGGGTGTGGAGAGTCATATCACGCCGCACATGTTTCGGCATTCCTTCGCTACACTTTTACTGGAAGAAGGCGTAGATATTCGATATATTCAACGGTTGCTCGGGCATAGCTCCATTTTGACGACACAAATCTACACCCATGTGGCTGGTAAAAAACAGCGGGATATTCTATTAGAAAAACACCCCAGAAATAAAATACATTTTGCGTGACAAAGGCGGGTATGCCATCGGTTTGGCATACCCGCCTTTGTTGTAGGAGTGAGGATAATCAGCAATTATCTATCACTTGGGGGAAATCCCGAATTATCTATCGCTCTGAAAGCAACGCAAAATTTGTCCGTATAGAGAAAGAGGGCGGTTGTATGTCTGAACTGAATTTGGAAAGACTATGGGCGGATGCGGAAAAAAAGATAGCGAGCAAGCATTTGATAGTTGTGTGTAATACTAAAATTCATCCAAACATGGCCGAAGACCGCGGGCTGTTCAATATGGACACGGAATATTTTTCCGATGACGAATTCGAACAGATTGTCTCTATGTTCAACTCACTCGGCCTTGTTACAGATTATTTTACATATGAAGATGACTTTTTCCGCTATGTAATAGAGAATACGCCGCCAGAACTCATAGTATATAATACGGCTCAAAGTGGGATTGGCCCAGGAAGAAAATCTCTTGTTCCAGCTTTTTGTAATCTGCATGGAATACCTTGTACCGGCTCAAATGCCTACGTCGTTTCCTTATGCCGACATAAGTATCATGTTAATCAAATTTTAGCTCAGGCAGGAATCAGAGTCCCTCAGACATGGCTGTATTCCAACGGCTGGCTCATGGAACAGCACCCACCTCTGAATATGCAGGTGTTATTTAAACCAATTTACGAGTCTGCGAGCATTGGCATTGACGATACATCCATACAGTCATATAGTCCTTATGCAGACCAATTCATTTTTCAGAGGATGGAGCAGCAGCACCAGCCAATTATTGCACAGGAGTTCATTCCTGGCTATGAGGTTGAAGTTCCACTGCTTTGTGTCAATGGTGCGATATGTCAGTTGCCTCCGGTTGGAATTTCAGTGGACGGAAAGCATGATTTGGAGCGTGAGATACTAAATTATGAACGAATTTATTTCGATCAATATGGTTTTTATGATTTTGCGACCGAAAAGTACGAAATATCCAAAGAGTTATGCCTGTGCGCTGCTAAAACTGCCCAGATTCTTGGCATAGAAGGACTGTGCCGCGTTGATTTTCGAGTAAGGCGCAATGGTTGCTATTATGTGACGGACGTATCAACAAATCCCCATTTCGTTGCTCATAGCTCAGTAAACTCTGCATTTCAAATGATGGGACTGACACCCAAGCATATTGCGAAAACCTTATTGTCGGCCGCAGTGGAAAAGGAGTAATGTGATGTTGCGTATTAAGCAGGTACATGACCAGGAGGAACTTTTGGCATTGGGAAATCTGAAGCTGGATCTGATGCAATACCATTTGGAATACGCTGACCACATTGGCATAAACGATAAAGAACTTTTGCACTATACTATAGAGCAAGCACTATCTACCGCGTTTTGCGCGACAATTTCATATTTCAGATAGACGATGGGATTGTTGGCATGGCACAGGTAGAAGAGCAGGTTTCCTCTGTGGATAACAGCCCTAGCCCTATTCTGTTTGTGCATGGCATTTACATTAGACCTCATGCTCGTCATCTTAACATAGGAAAGATATTCCTTCAGTATTTATGTCATAGGTATAAAAAGCGAGTCGAGGGTGAATGTTGGTATGGTCTTCCGGCCTCTACTCTCTATGAGAAAGCAGGATTTAAGCCAATAGTGACTCGCTATGTGCTTCCAGCATCCAGTCAACTTTATGGTTCAGACCAAAATTGAATATCAGAGCAGAGAAATCCCCTGCCAATAAAAGCCCATTGCGTTTTTGGGGGATGCCTGTCCAGAAGATATGTGTCAAAGGTTTTAGGATCCGTGATTTCAACAGATTCCATCGCAGAAATCCATCGTCTTGACCGCTCCTCCAGGTACTTTTTTTCCGTTGTCTTAAACAACCGAGGAGGCTTTGCACAATTTTCCCGCAACAGAGAAACAGCTTCTGTGCGCCTACCCTGCAGATAAAGAACAGCAGCCAGATTTGCATATATATAAAACAAATAATAATCATCGCAGAGCTCCAGGCTTATCTTCTCCAATGCACGTAGATTCTCCTCTGCCTGGTCGACTTCTCCGGCAAGAGCCATGTAAATGGCGCAATTTAATTGAAAAATGATCGTCCAATCCCCAAACTCGCTCCGCTCTACAATTGGAAGAAGCTTTTTATAAGCTTCTTCTGGAGACAGTTCTTCAGAAAGCACAGCGCATAGGCAATAATTGCTCAGCAAGTACATCCGATTGATACGCACAGCTTGAAATTTCTGGAGCGCACCTATGGCCTCATTGAGATATTTCATGGCTTCCGTATAATTGCCAAGCACGATCAGGTTCGCTGCATGATTATTGAGTGCCATTAAGTATTGGGATGGATAAAGTCTATTCCTGAAAAATAATACGCTGTCCTCTGTTTTTTGAACGGCCCTTTCCACAGAGTAAAGTGCGCTCCATTTCCGCTCTAATGCGTAAAGCCCCTTCTGGGCAAACGTTGCATAATTTTTCTGCGTGTAATAATATGTTAGTTCTTTGCAGATACGCCGCGCCGTATAAATGTCCCCGTTGCTATTTACCAAAAGGGACAGTAAGATCATTTGGCAGTCACACCAAATCCCTTCCTCGACGTTACGCGAATACTCAATAGCTGCTTGTATAGAAAGAATGGCATCCCGTTGGTGATCAAGGGTATTTCCTAATTTGTGCAAGCATAGACCGGTCAAATATTCCTTAAGAAGAAGTAGTCGTGTAGTGAGCGAACCGCCCATATTATCCAATATTTTAATACAACTTTTATAATCGAGGTTGTCCATCGCCCCATAAGCCTGGAGAAAGGAGTCCCAGTAGCTTTTCAACCCGCACTGCGTACTTAATGCGGTGATCCTATTTTCCAGATCAGCTTCCGGCACAAGTCCTTCTTGAACAATAGAGTTGTAGGCGAAAAAATACAATTCACAGGCTTCTCGAATGTTTTCAGCCTGTTCCATGTAGTGTGTGCGGGTCAGGTAATCATACGGGTCAAAATAATAGACTGCCCGTTCCAGCGTATATGCAATTTCACGCTTTCGATTCTTATCAGGGCAGGCATGGAAAAAGTCCCAAATCTCGCGACAGGCAAATTTACCGCTGTCCTTGCCGCATTTCGTAAAAAATTCCTGATCGCTTTTTCTTAAAACCAAATCGCAGGTGGGAGTATCAACGACTTGCTTCAGCAAGGGAATGTAGAAGGTACTCCCAATATTAGCAGCAAACTCCAGAACAGATTCCAGCGTGGCCCCAAGTTCCCCCATATGAGAAATTCGATCCACTAAAGTGGTATTCACCACCTCCTGAACAGAGCTATCGATTAAGACCTGCCCTTTTGAAACCAAGTACCGTGACAGAATTTCAATAACAGACAAACGCCCTCCGGACAAGTAGAATAGTTTTTCCAGTTCCTTCGGAGGTAAATGCAATTCAGGAGAGATTTCCGCAAGAATTTCCTCCATATCCCCCTGCTGAGGATCAGAGAGAAAAATGTCTATATGCTCCATTTGCTTTATGCTCTGAAATGCAACAGAAGAATCTTCGCCCTCACATATGAATAGAAATTTTGCGTTCTCTAAAAATGGAAAATCATCGTTTAATAGGCCGGAAAGCAAGAGGATTGTGAGATTCTGAGAGCTCACATCGAAAAGGGGATATTCACAGAACGAAAAAACAGGGATCCCCCCATTTGTGGCGCACTCCATCTGAACCAGAAGTTCAGCTTCAAATTGGTTTAGCATTGCGGAAAAATGCCGCTCGTTTACAATGTTCTCTACAATAGCTGCCACGGTATCAGATTGGGTGATATCCTTCACGATGCTGGGCAGAAGAGGCTTGGATGCCTGTTTTCGCTTGAAAACTCGATTTGCCGCCTGAGTGAATGGCAAGAAAGGATATGATAGGTATGGGGAAGCCATATTAAGCTCAAATAACACGTGCTTTTCTTTAGACAGCTGTGTATGAAATGAAGTTAGCACATGGTAAGGTGACTCAAAATCTCGGCCATGGATAAACAATATTTTAGAGTTCGACATAAATGTATCACAGAGCCGGCGATAATCATTTTTCTGCCAAGAAAATATGTTATCCATAATAAAAAACCTTTCAGAAGTCAGGATAATAAACGCTCCGCCCTTGGGTTGCTTCAAATAAAGCCTAATAGTCGAGCATTTAATCTGGAATACTTGGATAATAGATAATTGCTGATTATCCTTATAATGTATTAAATTTTATCATAGTAAGGCAGAAAAAGCCAGAGCTTTCCAAAAATCTTTCGTTCAAGTCAAATGGCGTTGAATGTGGGAAAGAGCCTCTGAAATATTT
>OLOZ01000542.1_pt1 | contig 33693 bp, 28 predicted proteins | sample 1673021 | NCBI WGS metagenome assembly OLOZ01 (sample SAMEA3136747, study PRJEB25190) | human gut metagenome | biome: human gut; feature: human-associated habitat; material: faeces | place: Austria | collected 2013 | reverse complement strand
GAACGTCGAAAAAAACGACATGAACGTTGTTTTTTTGACGTTCATGCCGTTTTTTATTATAATTGTGATTTTTAATTTACTGCTTCTCCATTTACATAAAGAGTATAACCGTTAAAATCAATGTTACTGTTTGTTGAGTCTTCATTGTCTAAAGATGTAACATAACTATCACCTGTTAATTTGATTTTTTCAACTTACTATCCCAGAGCTAGTCCTTGAAATAGTTAATAATTTATATAACTTATTAATATATGAAAAACTCAAATCAATCATTTATACAACAATATATAACAGAGCAAAGAATGTCGCTTGCGACATTCTACGCAACCAGCGCGTGCCTATTTAGCAATATTTTTCCATTCGTGCGAGTGCGCATCCAAAGTGGAACGTTTCTTATTACATAATAAAAGATGCAGATTAAAGAACATATCTTTTTTCTGCATCTTAATTTTTCATATTTTATATCTGTTTTTATTTTTTATCTACGGCTATTTTATTTTTAATAATATTTTGTATCTACAACTATTTTATATTTAGCTACATTTTATTTTTAACTTTTTAAATTTCCAAACCTTACCCTCTACTTATAAATATCAATCGCGAAAAGTTCTTCTCCGGCTTTGACTTCTCCTACTTTTATTACTCGGATTTTCTCATTGTCTTTTAATTCCGTACACATAACCGGTGTATCAAGAGATGGTGCATTTTTCTTCAAATAATCAATGTCAATTTTCATTATTGGCTCGCCTTTTTTCACCTTCTCACCCTTTTGTTTTAGAATTTCAAAACCTTTTCCCTGTAGCTTTACAGTATCAATTCCCACATGGATAATCAGGCTCACCCCATCATCTGTTGTAAAACCTATTGCATGTTTTGTATCGAAGACAAAAGAAATCTCACCATCTGCTGGAGCCTTAATAACACTATCTGTTGGTGTAACTGCTACTCCGTCTCCCATCATTCTGCTTGCAAAAGCCTCATCATTTACATCACCTAAATCTTTTGCCACGCCTATAACGGGACTATAGATAATTTTAGTGTCTAATAGAAACTTTCCAATCTTATCTTCATTATTTTGCTTCTCCAAACTGCCACCATTATTTTCACTACTGTTAATTCTTTCATGCCTGCTATCGTTGCTGTTTCCAGACTTCTCACCAACATATTCTATATTTTCCGCAGTTTCTAAATAATCTTCCAAATTAGATTTTATTACAGTAACTTTCGGTCCATAAATAATCTGCACGCCGTTGCCTTTGTGAATTACTCCCGAAGCTCCAGATGCTTTTAAAATATCATCATTTACAAGTTCAGATTTAAAAACTGTACATCTAAGTCTTGTTGCACAGCAATCTACATCCGAAATATTTTTCTTGCCACCTAGTCCATTGCAAATCATTTGCGAAATTTTGTCTGCTGCTTCTTCATTTGCAGATTTATCATTCTGCCAATCGTTCTTACCTTTTTTTGCTTCCACATCACTTCTGTTATAAAGCTTTACTTCATCGCTATCATCTCTACCTGGAGTTTTCAAATCCATTTTTTTAATAAGAAGTGTAAAAAGAAAATAATACACGATAAAATACACTACACCAACTACCACAATCCATATCCAGCTTGTCTTTCTGTTTCCCTGCATTATTCCAAATAGAAACATATCAATAAGTCCACCTGAAAAAGTCATTCCTACGCCAACGTTAAATAAATGCATAAGCATATATGCAAGTCCTGCCAACACACAATGTATTCCGTAAAGAACAGGTGCTACAAAAAGAAATGTAAATTCAATGGGCTCTGTTATCCCTGTAATCATAGATGTTAAGGCTGCTGACAATAACAAACCTGATACTGCTTTTCTTTTTTCAGGCTTTGCAGTTTTGTATATTGCAAGTGCTGCCCCCGGCAGTCCAAAAATCATTAAAGGGAATTTACCTGACATGAATCTGGTTGCAGAAACTGCAAATTTTGAAACAGTTGGATCTGCTAACTGGGCAAAGAAAATATTCTGAGCCCCTTCAATTAACTGACCACCTACTTCCATGGTTCCACCCACTCCTGTTTGCCAGAACGGTAAATAAAATACATGATGCAAACCAAATGGTATAAGAAGTCTTTCCATAAATCCGTACACCCATGTGCCAACATAACCTGAATTAAGAACAAATTCCCCCACAGAATATATACCGCTTTGTATTACCGGCCAAACAAAAAACATTAAAATTCCTACCAATGTGTAAACCAACGCACTGATAATGGGTACAAACCTAGTACCTCCAAAAAAGGACAACACCTGATGTAATTGAATTTTGTAAAATCTGTTGTGAAGTGCCGCCACACCTAAACCTACAATAATTCCACCAAACACACCCATTTGAAGTGAGGTAATACCTACTACATCGGCTGTTGCACCGCTAAGCATATTTTCCGCTCCACCGTTAATTGTAATCATGGCTCCAATTGATGCATGCATTATAAAAAAAGCAATTGCTGCTGAAAGTGCTGCAACTTCTTTTTCTTTTTTTGCCATACCAATTGCCACTCCCATTGCAAAAATAATAGGTAGGTTGGTAAATACAATATTCCCTGCATCACTAAGAACTCTGAAAATCCCATTTGCAATTGTTCCCGGTCCCATTAAATTCCACAAACCATAGGCTTTAAGCATTGTTTCATTTGTGAAGGAACTGCCAATTCCAAGCAATAACCCAGCCACAGGTAGTATTGCAATAGGCAACATAAATGATCTTCCTATACGTTGCAACACACCAAAAATTTTATCTTTCATAAAAAACTCCTTTTACTAAGAATAACTTTTATTCATCTAATTATTATTCTTAATAAAAGGAGTCAGTTTATACCTGCTAAAATATATTCGATTTGGAAACTTTTGTAATTATCACTTTCAACTATTTTATATTAAACTATACTTTGTTATTATTCTAATTCGAATTTTTCTTCTCTTAAATTTCTTAATTATACATCTATATTTTTTGTTTTAAGCATTGTTATTCCGTTATTAAATTTTCTTTTCTATTTTTTATATATGAAAATACATTATTAAATACATGGTCAAACAAAACTGTATATAATGAAGCAAAAATATTTGCACAAATTCTTAACAATACTGCTGTCTTTACACCGAAAATTCCAGAGGCAATATACAACGCTCCAAATGTATTGTAAACTGTCTGCCATGAATAGCCGGCTGAATAACCAACACCAATTCCACCTATAATTCCAATATATGGATGCACCCACTTAGGGAGGGCATAGTAAAGGGCAACAAATATTAGGCTGCCCACAATGTTAAATGGTGCTCTTTTCTTTGCCTTTGGTGCAATGTCACTGGAAAATGGAACACATACTGACATGCAGGCAATTCCTACCCACATTGCCCTTGGTATATTTAAAAGATTAATAATTAACATTGCTGTTGAAACTGTAAGTGTTAATTTTAAATACCAGTTATTTCTAGCAGAGTGTATATTGAATTCTCTAAAAATATCCATAAAACCTCTTTTATGAGGTCTGTTTTTCTGATTTTTATAAAAAACCCCCATACAAATTAGCATACCTACAACAAGGCTGACTACACGTAACTGATAACTTTTTCCTGCGACATCGTAACCTTGAAGTAGTAAATATCCCAGTACAAAAGTTGAATGATTGTACATTATTACATTATGGCATCCAAACATCATTAGTAAAAATATGCAAACAATATTAATAAGAAAGGCTGTAAAAGGATCAACCATGTTGCTTAACCTTGGACCGACTATTAATATTGCAAATATCCCGGCTATTGAGATTAGTCCATGGGTTGTTTTTATTCCAAAATCTGCCTGTCGCAACACAAGTATTGCAAGAAGTACCACAACTCCCGGCACACTGTTGTCATTTCCAAAAATCATGCTAAATGCTGTTACTACCAAAAAGCAAAATGCTACAACCAAATATACTTTGAAATTATAAATTAAAATGTGTCGTGTTTTTTCTTTTTTGTCTGTTGTGTTTTTTATTAATTGTTTTGAGCCTGTTGAGCTTAACTGTAATTCCTGATAAAACGTCATCTTCTATTCCTTTCATTTATGTTAAACAACTTTTAATAATCCGCGGCTAATAAAATTTAGCTATCACCAATCTGTATTTGCTAAAATTAAACTATTTCCAAATCTGCGTCTAATAAAATTACGAAAGCACGCTCCCGCTGCTTCCACCTCGTAGCGGTTCTATCAAGCCGACTACGCTGCCTTGATGAACCGACGGGTTCCAAGCACTTTCTTTAATTTTTATTAACCGCAGATTTTGTTTATATTTTCGATTTTATATTGTTGGCGGTTTATTTTGCCAATATACTATTTGCCTGTTTTATTAGTTTAAATAATTGTTCAAATTCTTCCTCCGCCATATTTTCCTTTAATGCATATAGTGGATTTAAATAATAGTAATACATATCATCAATTTCTTTTTTTCCTTTTTCAGTTATTATCAATGTATAACTTCTTTTATCCTCATTTGTGCGGATTTTTTCTATAAGCTGCTTGCTCTCTAGTTGCTCTATTAATCTGCTTATGATTGTTTTGCTTATGCCCATTGCATCTTTTAAGTAACCGGGTGTTACTTTTTCTTTGGACAAGGCAACTCTAAACAGCATATCCAGTTCCTGTGCTGATGTACTCTGACCTTTATGGGCTTTCTTTATTGCCATACTACTGAAGAATCTAAGCTCTCCATGTTTTTCTATCATGTCTTTCCAATTTTTATCTTTCATTTTCTGTTACTTCCTATTTCTTTCTTTTTAAAATAGTTCACTTTATGAACTATTTATTTAAGTAATATATACTATTTTATATATTTAGTCAAGAAAAAATTAGTGATTTACTAAAACATAATAGTTGACACAAGTCCGAAATCGTACTAGAATGTGCAAAGTATGATTTCGGACTTATATAGAGGAGTATTATTATGGAACAATTTAATAAAGCATATATCAGCCCTAATTTAATGGCATTTAATAGAATTTATCAGACTTTTGACAACATATACCACAACATAGCCTTAAAGTTGGGACTGTCTGACAATGGATTTGGAATATTATATACTATCTGTGAAACAGGAGACGGATGCCTGCAAAAGGACTTATGCACTATGCTTTCAGCATCAAAACAGACAATCAACTCATCTATTCGTAAATTGGAAAAAGATGATTTTTTAACATTATCCAGTGGTAAGGGGCGACACATGCATATTTATCTTACACCAAAGGGCAGAAAATTTTGTAAGGAAAAAATCTTTCCTCTCATAGCTATGGAAAACAAATCATTTTCCTGTATGAAGGAAGATGAATGCAATTTAATGTTAAAACTTTTTGATGACTACTGCCAGGCTTTAAAAGACAGTGTATCTAAGCTTTAACTTTATTATTATTTATTTTATTATTATTTAATTACTATTTAGGAGAAAAATATGAATATACAATTATCAGATCATTTTACTTATAAAAAATTATTTAGGTTTGTACTGCCATCAATTGTTATGATGATTTTTACATCTATTTACAGTGTTGTAGACGGACTTTTCGTATCTAACTTTGTTGGAAAAACCGCCTTTGCATCTGTCAATCTTATTATGCCACTTATAATGGGGCTTTCTGCACTGGGCTTTATGATTGGTACAGGTGGTAGTGCCATTGTTGCAGCAACCCTTGGCAAAGGTCAGAAACAAAAGGCTAATGAATACTTTTCAATGCTTGTTTATACCACTTTAATTGGCGGTATAGTTGTTTCAATATTGGGATTTTTCTTAGTTAAACCAATTGCCATTACTCTTGGTGCCACAGGTGACCTGCTTAATAACTGTTTAATTTACGGAAGAATTTCTTTTATTTCATTAACTGCATTTATGCTTCAAAATGTATTTCAAAGTTTCTTTGTAACTGCTACTAAGCCAAAGCTTGGCTTGTGCGTAATCGTGTCTGCGGGAGTTACTAACATGATTCTTGATTTTGTGTTTATTTACATTTTGCAAATGGGCGTTGCCGGTGCTGCTTGTGCAACAGTTTGTGGTGAATTTATTGGTGGGCTTGTTCCTATTATTTATTTTTCAAGAAAAAACTCAAGTTTGCTAAGACTTGGCAAACCTGTTTTTTCAGGAAAAATTTTGCTTAAAGCGTGTACCAACGGATCCTCAGAATTAATGACTAATTTATCAAGCTCCATTGTTAATTCCTTATATAATTTACAGCTTATGAAATTTGCAGGTGAAGATGGAATTGCAGCATACGGAACTATTATGTATGTAAACTTTATATTCGCTGCTATATTTATCGGCTACTCAATTGGTAGTGCTCCAATTGTAAGTTATCATTACGGTGCCAAGAACCATATTGAGCTAAAAAATCTATTTAAAAAAAGTCTGTCATTTATTAGCATATGTGGTGTATGTTTAACGATTCTTTCTTTTTCAATAGCATCACCATTGTCTAAACTTTTTGTAGGTTATGACAAGGATTTGTTTGCCCTAACAGTTCATGGTTTCAGAATTTATTGCCTTACATTCCTTGTTAACGGCTTTAATATATATGGTTCTTCATTCTTTACAGCACTAAACAACGGTCTAATATCAGCTACTATTTCTTTCTTAAGAACACTGGTATTTCAGATTATTGTTGTAATGACACTTCCAATCCTATTTGGAATTAACGGTATTTGGATTGCCGTTGCTGTTGCAGAACTTTTAACATTGTGCTTTACAGCCTTCTTCTTTATTAACAAACGAAAAGTATATCATTACTAAAAGTTAATTTTTACAACACAAAACATCCCTTGCGATGTTCTTCACACTGGATGCGTACTTAATCGCAACTAATTTATTTTCACACCTAAGTGTGTCTTTATTGGAATAACGGAAATTCTCGAAGAATTTCCATTACATATTAAAAGGGATTAGCCAATGTTTCACAAACTAACAGTGGCTAATCCCTTTTTTATAAAATACACTTTTTTGAAATATTCTTTTGCGAATTTCACTTTATGAAATACACTTTCCTTGTAGATTTCACTTCATGCTATTTTATCTTATGTAATTATTATTTGTTTGATTAAACAAATTTTCTCTATAAGTAAATTATTGAATATACTTAGCAGCATCTTTATCTACAATAACTGTTACATGATTATGTAACTGTAAAATTGATGCCGGTACCTTTGGAGTTACAGGTCCAAAGAAAGCTTCCTTAACAATCTCAGCCTTGTTGGCTCCGCTGGCAATAAGTAAAATATGCTTTGACTGCATAATTGACTTGATTCCCATTGTAAATGCCTTTTCAGGCACTTTTTCTCCCGGTTTGAAAAGTCTCTGATTTGCATCTTTTGTACTTTGAGTAAGTTCAACACAATGTGTCATCTTCTCAAATGATTCGCCCGGTTCATTAAAACCTATGTGACCATTTAAGCCAATTCCTAATAATTGCATGTCAATGCCACCTAACTTTTCAATGATGCCGTTGTAGCGTTCACATTCAGCTTCTTCGTCTTCTGCCATACCGTTTGGTAAATATGTATTTTTCTTATCAATATTAATTCTGTCAAAAAGATTTTCATTCATAAAGAATCTGTAGCTTTGTTCGTGAGTTCCCTCTAAGCCCTTGTATTCATCCAGATTAACAGTTTTTGTCTGAGAAAAATCTATATCACCTTTTTTGTACCAGTTTACAAGCTGATTATATGTTCCAATAGGAGTCTCACCTGTTGCCAAACCAATTACTGAGCCCGGCTTTAAAATCACCTGTGCTGACAAATAATTAGCTGCTTTTCTACTCATGTCCTTGTAATCATCTGCTATGATAATTTTCATCGTTTCGCTCCTTTTATAACTAACAATTAAACCATTGTTACAATTCATTTATTCCTGTTTATTTTTCTTATGTATTCTGACTTTTATCAGTTCTTTTTATCTTTTGTTCTTATCAATTTTACTCTTGATTACTACTGATTCTGCTCTTTTAGGAAATTGATAAATGTATCAACGCTACCGCCTACTACCTGAATCTTTTCAGGTCTTGTTCCTTCAAGTAATGATACGTCAAAGAAATCACCATTCTTTGTTTTTTCTGTTAGCATAAAACTGTCACTTCCGTACAAGCCTTCTTCTATGCCAACATATTCATCACCCCAAAATGAACAATCCTCAGGCAAAATGCCTTCCTTAGAAATTTCTTCAAAAATAGTATCAACATTGTCGCTTTTACATGAAATACCAACTTCCAAATATTTTGCATCACATGTAGCTGACACTTCCATGCCATTTTCTTTTCCGATTTTTTCTGAAATGTCAATTAAATCTCTTAAACCATTTTTTAAACCATGGTCACTAAGAAGTGTTTTTAATTTTGACATTTCATCTGCCTGCATAAATAACTGATCACCACGTAAATCTTCTACCATTAAATCAATTTTGCAGTAATTGGGTCTTGAAAAAACTATATCAGTTTTCAAGCCATATTCTTTTAACAGATATCTGTGAACCTGATAACATATATCATGTATTTTTAGCAAATCTTCATCCTTTGGAATACAGTCTGCAAAAACTTCCGGCTTACCATCAACCATTTGGTAATTAAAAGCACCTCTGCCTAAACCTAAATAAAGATTTTCATTTTCTTCTTTTGTAAAATACTTATGAATTTCTCCACCGGCAATCTTATCGTATGTAGTTCCACTAACAATGATTAATTTTATGCCTTTCTGTAGAAGCGGTTTCATTGCCTGAACTGTTTCTTCCACAGGTGCCTGTCTTGACATAACTGCTGTTCCGTCCCAATCGAAAAATATGGCTTTATATTTTTTGTACATATTTTTCTCCTTTCTTCAATGTCAGGCTTTCACCTAAACTTTCAAAACTGATTTCCACATCATTAAGTAACTGATAAGTTACATCCTCTTTTGTAATCTTTATGCTTAAATCACTTCCCTTATATTGAATATTAAATTCATAAGAGTTCCACTGATTTGGAATCTTTGGATTAATTTCTAAATAACCTCTGTTTGATCTTACGCCTGCAAAACCAAATACAATGCCCTGCCATGTACCTGCCATGTTTGCAGCATGGATACCTGCATAAAAGTTGTTTTGCATATCCCCTAAGTCCATTGTTGCAGACTGTGAGAAATATTTATATGCTTCATCATCATATCCAATCTGACTTGCCAAAATTCCAAAAATACATGTTGATAAGGATGAATGATGCAATGTAACTGTCTGATAAAAATCATAATTTCTCTTTAACTCTTCGTTAGTAAAGTAATTGCTGTAAAGTAACATACCAAGAATTGCATCTGCCTGCTTAGCCATCTTCTGTCTGTAAACAAACAGTGGATGATAATTTTCATAAAGCAAATGTCTCTTTTCTTCAGGTATCTTACTTTCATCCCATGGCTTTCTCATAAGGAAGCCGTCATCCTGTGGATAAATCTGCAATTTTTCATCGTATGGGAAATACATATTCTCAATAATTCTTCCCCAATACTCAACTTCATCTTCACTGAAATCTAACTTCTTAACTAACTTGTTGTAAGCTTCCTTATCTAATTCTTTTACTTTATTTAAAGCCCAAACTGCACTTCTTAAATTTTCTCTGGCAATTAAGTTAGTGTAGAAATTGTTATCTACAATTGCGTTATATTCGTCAGGTCCTGTTACTGCACAAATGCAATATTTATTATCCTTGCACTCTGCAAAACAGCCAACATCTGCCCATACTCTTGCTGTTTCAATTAAAACTTCTGCTCCTTTTTCAATTAAGAAGTCATAGTCTCCTGTAATATCAAAATACAATTTGTAAGCATAGGCAATATCACCGTTTATATGATACTGTGCTGTACCAAGTGGAAAATATGTTGACGCTTCCTCTCCATTAATTGTTCTCCATGGATATAATGCTCCCTTTGTGTGACCGAGAATTCTAGCTCTATCTCTTGCCGCATCTAAAGTATCATATCTGTAAGTTAATAACTGTTTTGCAAGTTCTGCGTCAGTGTAAATGAAAACAGGTAGTACATACATTTCTGTATCCCAAAAGTAGTGACCTTCATAACCTTCACCACTTAAACCTTTGGCGCCCATACCTGTTCTACCATCACGACCTGCTGACTGCATAATGTGGAACAAATTAAATCTGATACCCTGCTGTAACTGATCATCGCCTTCAATCTTAATGTCAGCCTTCTTCCAGAACTCCTGCATGTATTCTTTTTGTAATTTTTCTAAGCCGTCAAAACCTAATTCATTTCCTTTTTCTAATTTTTCCTGAATAAAGCCATATAACTTGTCTTTATCCATATCTAAGTCAGATGAATAAGCTATGATTTTTTCAAAAGTATATTCTTCATTCCCTGTTACATCTAATTGATATGTAACAACAGCAGTTTCTTCCTGAATATCTTTATCTGTAATTTCTCCACCACACTTACAAACACTTCCACATGCCATTGTAAATTTGTTATTTTTCACTTCTGCTTCATATATAAGTGTGTCACCCTTAACATCAAGTCCTCTTGGAATTAAATGTTTTCCATAAGGGCCATAATCAATTAATGGGTTTGTAGTGCTTGTGTGATTTTCCACTGCTCCATCAAAGAATGAATTTATCTTAACTTTTCCACTGAAATTTAATGGTGTAAATTTAATCTGTATACCCATTAAATTCTTATCACTAAAAGACACTAATCTTTTAAAAGTTGCTTTTACTTCTTTGCCTTTAGGTGATTTCCAGTAAACATTTCTTATAACTTCACCGTCCTCCATCAAAAGGCTTCTCTCATATTCTTTGATTTCTCCTGTAAATAAATCAAATGGTTCATCATCAAATATGAGAGTTGTCTTTTTTAGATTAGGAAGGTTAAGTAATGATTGGCTTTTTTTAGGGAATCCAAAATTCCACTCGCCATATCTTATATTCTCACTTTCATAGAAACCATTAATAAAGTTTCCCTCTAAACCTTCATCTACTGTAAAAGGATAACCTTCATCAAAAGTTCCTCTTGTACCGATATATCCATTAGAAAGAGCAAATGTTGTCTCATTTCTATAATTCCATTCTTTTAAAAATTTTTTCTCTGTAACTTTCCAGCTTTCTACCGGATATGTATTTTTTTCCATTATAAGCCTCCATAATTTTCTCTAAAATTTATCCCTTAACAGCTCCTGCTGTTAAACTTTCCATAACCTGTTTCTGTAATATAATAAAGAAAATAATTGTTGGTAATACTGTTATAACTACCGCCGCAAACAGTGCTGAATAATTGTTTGCAAATGTTCCTAAATAATAATTTAATGCAATTGGAACTGTTCTTGCTGTGTCTCCACTTGTGAGCATTAATGCAAAGTAGAACTCGTTCCATGTATTAATAAACTGAAGCATTGCTATTGTTGCAAATCCAGGTTTTGCTAAAGGAAGAATTACCTTTGTAAAAGACTGTATAAATGATGCTCCGTCAATATATGCTGATTCTTCAAGTGCTAAAGGAATTGTTTTATAATAACTTGTCATTACGAAGAATGACATTGGAATTCCCATGGCCGCGTAGACTATAATTAGTCCAAGTTTTGTATCATATATACCCAATGTTTTGAACATTGAGAATAATGGCTGTGATATAGCCTGTGCAGGTAACATTAATGATGCTGAAATCATAAGTACAAGCAAAGGTTTTAATTTAAAGTTGTATCTTGCAGTAACATAGGCACACATTCCTACTACAATAAGTGTTACAAGAACGCTGACACCTACTACAATTACACTGTTTAAAAAGTATTTCTGAATAGGTGCATATTTAAATGCATCTACATAGTTTGAGAAATGGAATGCCTTAGGTAATGATAATGCTGAGGCATTGATTTCCGCATAAGTTTTAAATGAACTTAATGCTGCCCATATAATTGGTCCAATTGATATAAATACAATTAGAAGAAGGAATAAATATTTAAATATGCCTAGAACAACCCTTAAGGCAGCCGGCTGTTTTTTTAATGATTTCGGTCCGCTTACTTTTTCTGCCATCTTTATACCTCCTCTAAATCTTTTTTCTGGTTAAATAGTTTCTGAATTAAAATTACTAAAACTAAACCTAATATAATCTGTACAACACCAACTGCATTTGCCTTACCATAATTGTTCTCTAAAGTAATTATCTTGTACAAATACATTGGCAGGTTCAACGTACTGTTACCAGGTCCGCCCTTGGTTGTCATATAAATAATGTCAAACTGTGATACCATTGCAACTGAAGCTAAAATTACACATGTTCCAAATGCATTCTTCATTAATGGAATTGTTATGTATCTGTCAGCCTGTCCCGGTGTTGCTCCGTCTACCTGTGCTGCTTCGTAAATGTCAGGGCTTATTGCCTGCATTTCACCTAAGAAAATTAACATGTTAAATCCTGAATAAAATACCCATGTTGCTGTTACTGTCCAGAATGCATATTTTGAATTACCAAAAAGGTTAATTACCATTGTTGTGTCAATTCCTAATTTCTCGTATATCATTTTTACTACACCGAATGTAGGATTTAATAATAATGAATACATTACTGCTGTTGCAGCTGTAGGTATAATGTTAGGTATTACATAAGCTACTCTTGTAAATTTCCAGCCTCTTGGTTTTCTTCTTAAAATAAGAGCCATAATAAAACCAATAGAAACATGTAATGTTGACTGTATTAACACCCATTTTAATGTGTTAATAATTGCGACTTTGAAATCCGGATCTGCAAAAATTGTTTTAAAATTATCCAATCCCTGAAATACCGGTGACTGTGCCACTGAATAATTACAAAATGATGTAACTATAACCATTATCAAAGGTATTGCATACACTATGCAAAATAGAATCACACAGGGTAATGCAAATGCCAATATCCATCCTTTTTTATTTTTTGTAGACATTTTCTCACTATCCTTTCACAAAAAAAGACTGTCCCATATAATTTTCTTTGTGATTATTTATATGAGACAGTCATCAACCTTAATTTACTTTAATTTTTCTTAGCTGCGTCTGATAATTTCTTACAGAATTCTTTTGGTGTAATGTTTCCATAAGCTAATTCAGGCAACTGATTTGAGAATACATCAATAACATTCTGATACCAGTAAGCTTGGTTCTGACCGTATGTGTACTTAGCTTTTGACTGAATCTCTAATACGTCTGCCATTAATGGATCTGAATCTTTAAGAGACTGTGGTACTTCAATGTTGCTTGATACTGGCTGCAATCCTGCCATTTCTAATGCTTTAATCTGATTTTCAGCAGATGTTTCGAATTTTAAGAATGCTACTGCTGCTTTAATCTTATCAGGATCCTTTGCACCTACCATGTCACCAGGTGTTGGAACACTTTCCATACCTGAACCTGGAAGAAGCATAATACCAACTTTGTCATAGAAACCTTCAGGAGCTTTGTCTGTGCTCTTGAAATCAGGAATCATCCAAGGTCCATTTGGAAGCATTGCAACTTCTCCGTTAAAGAAGTGTGTAGCCATTGTGTCATATTTTCCGCCAAGTGCATCTGATGTTGTATACTTCTGAAGCATTTTCTGAAGTGTTGCTGTTGCATCTTCAACAACTGATGTATTATAGTCTGTTGGGTACTGCTTGTTCATAAAGTCGTTTCCTTCTTTTCCTGCTGTACCAATTAAACCGCTGTACCAAAGATTTGATAACCAGCCAAGGTCTGCGCTGTCCATACTTACAGGTGTAATTCCTTTTGCTTTCAACTTATCACATGCTGCAAAGAATTCATCCCATGTTGCATATCCTGTTTCAGGAGCTTCAATTCCTGCTTTCTTAAATAAGTCTTTGTTATAGTAAATGTATGAAATTTCTTTTGATACTGGAATTCCATAAACCTTACCTTTGTATGAGTTAAACTCAAGGTCTGTATCACTAAACATTGCTTTCCATTTTTTGTCATCTTCAAGATACTGTGTTAAGTCCTGAACCTTACCTGACTTAGCAGCTAATGCTGTAATGTTGTTTCCACCATTTAAAACGATGTCCGGTAAATCACCACTTGAAATTAATAATTTAATCTTCTGGTTAAATGCATCTGTTGTAGGAATTTCTTCAAAATTAAATTCAACGTTCTTTCCTTCATCTGTTTTCTTAAATGCATCAAATAAGTATTTGTAGTAATCTGCTGCGTAATCTGTACCTACATGATAGTTAATTACGTTAAGTACTACCTTTCCGCCCTTTGATTTTCCTGAATCACTCTTTGATGTGTCCTTGCTTGAAGAACCACATCCTGTTATAAGTCCTGCTACCATTGTTCCAACAAGTAACAAGCTTAACAATTTCTTCTTTCTCATAAAATATTCCTCCTTCGCTCTGTTTGATGATTACATTATATTTGTTTTTTGTGTGTTTCTGAATAGAATATTTTTACTTAAACTTGTGATTTTTTTACATATTTTTACATTTTTTTGTAATTTTTTGTCTATTTTCCATAAACACAACTTTTATTATTTTCTTATGTTATAATTAACATAAACAAAAAGCAATACAAATAGGATTCTATTTTATACATTTATACAGAAGAGGTTTACATGACTATTAATAAAGAAAAAACTAATAATGTGAACATTACCGAAATAACAAAAGCCGGCAAAGCTCACACACACAGAAAAAAAATCAAAACACAGGTTACTGCTCTTATTACCATTACAATCGTAGTTGCCCTACTTGTAAGTGGTATTCTTCTTTCTTACAAAACTGCTAAGGAATTTACCAAAAGCTATCAGGAGCAGATGTTACAGGAAGGCCGTTCCACAATTGATGCCATTTCCAATAATATAGATACAATAGATTCTGTATACAGAATACTTACTTTAAATGATTCAGTTTATAAATGGCTGGAAAAAAACTATGAATATAATGCTAATTCATCAGTAGTTTTAAAACAAATGACTTCTGTTCTTATTATGAACAATATATGGGAGAAATCCTACATTAATTCAATATACGTTTATAATAATCAGGGTAGCCAGATTCACGTCTCAAAAGATGAATCTGTTTTATCCACAACAGAGACAACAACAATATATAGAACTTATAATGAGGAAACTCCAACTTTAACAATACGTTCTTTGGATAATTCCAATTGCCTGTATTTCATCAGATCCATTTACAGTTCAGATAGTGGTGAAATTCTAGGCACAGTAATTATTTCCATTGACAAAAAGGAATGGCTTGCTGACTTAACTCAAAGTATTTCTAACGGTTGGCATATTTTTCTATATAATAAAGATGTTGAACTTATTTCCGGGACCGATGGAAATACTACTAAACACGAAATGAATGCACTAAAAAATTCTATTATAAAAAACAGTGACTGGGTATTTTTTGATACAACTTTTAAAGATAATAGTTATCTTGCCCTATCAAACAATATAGAAAAAATGGAACTTAACACTGTAGTTATGGCACCTAAAGCTCAAATATCAAAACAATTATTTAATGTATTACTTCCATATACAGTTGTAATTATTTTAATAATTGTTGCCGTAACAATTATTGCTTTCTTATTTAGTAGGGTTATTACCCGCCCTATAACAGTTATGAAGGGATATGTTGACAGAATAGCTGATGGAAATTATTCAGAACACATTTCTTCCCTTGATGATTACGAAGAGTTCTATTCTCTTCAATTATCAGTTAATAATATGTTAAGCGAAATCCATTCATATCATGATGATATTTTAGAACAAAACATGCTTTTAAAAGATGCAGAAATCAGAGCCTTACAGTCACAGATTAATCCACATTTTCTATTTAATGTGCTTAATACAATGGCTTGGAAAGCTCAGATGTCAGATAATAATGAAATTTATTCCATGGCAATTGCTCTCGGGGAACTGTTAAAAGCCACAGTTATTTCAAGAGATAATTTTGAAGCTACTGTTGAAGATGAATTGTCTTATGTTAGATTTTATAACTATTTACAGAAAATGAGATTTGAAGATAAAATACAGGTATTTTTTGATATTGAACCAAATCTTGATAAATGTCATATACCAATTTTCTCAATTCAAACATTAGTTGAAAATGCTTATGTACATGGCTTGGAGCCAAAAGAAACATCAGGTACTTTAACTATTTCCATAAAGAAAATTAGTGACAATGTTTGTATATCTGTAGTTGATGATGGTGTTGGTTTTACCAAAATTCCAACTTTTGATACCAACGAAACACAGGATGTACAGATTGGTGGTCACACTCATGTTGGATTAAAAAACCTAAACAGACGTTTATTTCTTATGTATGGAGAAAATTCCAGCTTACATATAGAAAGTATACCAATGGAAAAAACTACAATTTCCTTTATGGTACCATTTAACTTTGAAGATACAACTTTGTAAGGAGGAACACACTATGAAATTTCACTTGTTAATTGTTGATGACGAAGTTGTCATTAGAAAAGGCTTATCTGATTATATTAATTGGGATGCTTATGATTGTCAGGTTACTGCCACTGCCAGTAACGGCAAAGAGGCAATCGAAATTATAGAAAACAACAATATTGACATTGTTTTAACTGATATAAAAATGCCTGTTCTTGATGGTATAGGGCTGGCAGAATATGTTTATGAAAACCACCCTGATATTGCAGTTATTATTTTGTCAGGTTATTCCGAATTTGAATATGCCCAGTCTGCAATTAAATATCAGGTAAACGAATATATATTAAAGCCTGCGGCAAAAGAAAAAATTATTGAATCTGTTCAAAATGTAGCCCAGAAACTGATTACCTCAAGAAGCAACAAAACAATTGATGAAAAGGAATTTGCTTATTTAAAAGATACTGTTTTTCAGGAATTAACAGACTCTTCTGTTGTAACTGAGGATATAAAAAAACGTGCTGCTGAACACGATATTAATTTGAATGGCTTCTATGTTGCGGCCTTTCAATTAGTTGATTCAACAGATTCAATTAATCTGCTTAAAGACACAATTATTGATTTTAAATCCAACGGCTATTGCTACAGATATAATAATCTGATTATAACTATTTATTATGAAACAAACGAAAATTACATAGGGCAGATAGTAGACAACTGTAACCTTGTTATTAACGAGTTTTATAAAGAATACAACGAGCCGGTGTTTGTTGGCATAAGCGAACATCATAACTGCATTGAAGAATTTGCAGCAGGTGTTTCACAGGCTATTTCGGCTTTGTCGCTATGCTTTTATTCTTCTTCGCACATTGTAACTTACACTGCCAAAGCCGCTGATGGTAATAACAATCTTTCAGCAGAAACTACATTACTTTTACATGATTTTGAAACAGCCATAATACAACTTGACTTTAAGAAATCTAACGATATTGCCTCTGACATTTTCATTAAACTGCAAAGCTCTTTTGCTGATGAAGATACTGCTGTAAATATATGTTTCCAAATTTATTATATTTGCTACAGAGTAGTTTTGAAGTCACATTTGATTTTGCCTGAAAAAGATTACAGTGGCATGATAAATAACTGTTCAGATATTTTTCAGTTAAAAACTTTCATAGGAGATTTACTTAATACCGTTAAACAACTCCTTACTCAATCCACTAAGAAATACAGTGATTTTGTACAGGAAACTATTTCTTACATTCAGGACCATATAGCTGAAGATTTATCTTTGGAAGTTTTAGCAAAAATTGTAAATTCAAATGAATCTTACCTTAGCAGAACTTTTAAGAAAGAATGTGGCATTTCAATAATCAATTACATTACTACTTTGAGAATTGCCTTAGCAAAAGATTTGTTAGCAGGCTCTACTCTTAGAACTTTTGAAATTGCTGATAATATCGGTATACATGATGCGGCTTATTTTTCTTCTCTTTTTAAGAAGAATACAGGACTTAGTCCAAAAGAATATAGAAATCAGTTTATACATCAAACCAATTAACAATAACTAAAAGAAAGGACTTTCAATTACATTGATTGAGGTGAAAATAATGGGACATATTTTAGATTACGACGGAAAATTTATTAACTTTTTAAACAAAGCTACAGACACTCTAATTGCTACTTTACTTTGGCTTGTATGCTCAATACCTATTATAACCATCGGTGCTTCTACTACAGCCTTTTACTCTGTAATGCTTAAACTTGTAAAAGATGAGGAATCCTACATTACAAAAAGTTTCTTTAAGGCTTTTAAAGAAAACTTCAAAATTGCCACTATTGTCTGGTTAATACTTGGAGTAATCGGAGCTGTTTTACTTACAAGCATTTACATAGTTTTAAATACCAAAACCATTGGCGGTGTATTTCAATATGCACTACCTTTGTATGTGATTATTTTTCTATTCTATTACATGGTTTTAAGTGCTGCCTTTGCATACATTGCCCAGTTCTATGACAGTGTGAGAAGAGTTCTGAAATTATCCTGGCAGTTTGTAGTTAAATATATATGGTCATTCTTAATAATGACAGTTGTAGATATTGTTATGTGGGTAATAGTTATTAAAGGCTTTACAGTTTTTATTGTATTTCTACCTGAAATATCAGGCTTTGTACATGCTTATCTGTTAAATAGAATGTTTACTAAAGAAATCAAGAACTAATTTATGACAATAAAAAACACAGGTAATTTAGATATTTGCTATCCTTCTCCCTGTGTTTTTTTAATCAATTTAAGCTTTTGATTTTTTCATAACAAAATTTACAATAACGCATAATATAAGTGTTATTACCATATCTGGTAATGTGTTTCCTACAATTATGTCTACTGTCATTAAATATCTATATAGCGCAAATCCGATTACCCAAATAACAATGTTTACAGCATTGAAGCTTTTATCTTCACTAGATCCTTTAATTACAAAATAGTCTGCAATCTGAATTGCTATCATTGGGGCAAATACTGAACCTATTAAATATAAGAAATCTGTAATATCGTCCATTGGATAGACTATTGCGCCAACAGTTCCAATAACTGTAATTATTATTGCCATATATTTTCCATTAATTTTTTTCCAAATTGACTCGCTTGAAATACCTGCTGAATAGGCATCAAGGTATGTAGTTGTAACTGTTGAAAATACTATAATAAGTAGTCCGGCAATACCTAAACCTGCTTTTAACATAATCTGGTCTATACCGGCATTTTCTGCAAAAATAGCTGCTCCCATACCTATTATGTACATCCAGCAACTTACCAAACCGTAAACAATGGCACTTGCCGCTGTTGCCTTAACAGGCTTCTCTGCTTCTCTTGTATAATCACTGATTAAAGGTAACCATGAAAGTGGCATCGCTACTGCAAGCTCTACTGCTGCCCCAAATGTAAGTCCATCTGCTGCCACTGCTGTAGCACCTTTCCCTGTGAAAAATACAACTCTACATAAAATAATTGTTAAAACAAACAATGCTGTCATTGCCACAACATTTATTTTTTCAATATTTTTAATTCCAATAAAAATCCAAACAATAATTAAACAGCCAATTACAATACACCAAATAAGACGACCTGTGCCAAAAATTCCATTAGCTGAAACTGCGCCGTCATATATCATAATTGCTGTCCAACCTGCCAACTGAATTACATTTAAAACTGCAAAAATAATACTGCCTTTTTCACCGAAACTGATTTTTACAGTTTCCATGGCACTTTTCTTTGTTTTTGCACCAATTAATCCTGCAAGAAAAAGCAAGCCACACCCTATAAGATGTCCTATAATAATTGCTGCGATTCCCTTTGCCATTCCTAGCGATGCAAGATATGTACCTGTAACTATTTCTGCAATTGATACTCCTGCTCCAAACCAAATTAAACTGTTGCTAAATACTGATGTTCCTTTTTTATCCATTTTGTACCTCCCATTAATTCTAGTATTCGCCTTCTACTGCAAATGCATGATTCATTGGTCCACTACCCTTTCCTAAATCAAGCATTGCTCCTAAAGCACCTGAAATATATGCTTTTGCTTTCTCAACTGCCTCATCAAGATTTCTTCCCTTGGCAAGATTTGAAGCAATAGCACTTGAAAGTGTACATCCTGTTCCATGTGTATTTGGATTGTTAATTCTTTTCCCCTTAAACCATTTGTATTCACCATCTCTGTACAATAAATCATTGGCATCATTAATGCTGTGACCACCTTTGCACAAAACTGCAACATTATACTTTTTGCTGATTTTTTCTGCTGCCTTAATCATTTCCTCTTCATTAGTTATTTTCATTTCTGATAAAACTTCTGATTCCGGAATGTTCGGTGTGATTACAGTAGCCATTGGAATTAAATATTCCTTCAGTGTTTCTATTGCATCATCGCTAATTAATTTTGCTCCACTTGTTGCTACCATGACCGGATCTAACACAATGTTCTTGCCATTGTATTTCTTTAGGCTCTCGGCAATTGCTATAATCAAATCTTTTGAAGATACCATTCCAATCTTAATTGCATCAGGTGTAATATCCTCAAATATTGCCTTTAGCTGTGCCTTTAAAAAATCTGCTGTTACTTCGTAAATGTCTGATACGCCGGTTGTATTTTGAGCAGTTAAAGCTGTAATGGCACTCATGCCATACACTCCATTAGTTGTCATTGTCTTTAAATCTGCTTGTATTCCGGCGCCTCCACATGAATCACTTCCCGCAATGGTTAATGCTGTGTTCATTTTGCTTCCTCCTTATGTCTTCTATTGTGGTACAGTATTTCTACTGTTTTTTATAGCGGTAAAAAGTGGTGCCCCCGATTTACCGCTTTACTAACTTATCATTTTAGTAACTTATCAACTGTTAATTTTTGTTATTAAACACTCTTTTTGCTGGTAAACATTCTTTTCCCCTGTGTCAACAACGGTTCATCATATGTTTATGTTTTACTTAACAGCCTTAATTACTTTTTCATATTCATCCCAGCTTGTTATATAAACATCTGCAAGGCTCTTAACCATATCCTGATCCTTATCACTAGACTTATCATATATACCAACTGTGTGAATACCCATTTTCTTTGCTGTGTCCATGGAATAAGCTCCGTCTTCGAACAGCCATGTTTCATCAGGTTTTGTACCTAATGTTTCCATTGCTCTCATAAAAATTTCCGGTTTGTCTTTTCCTGAACCAACCTCTGTAGTTGTATATATTTTCTTAAAATATTTTCCAAGATTCAACCTTTCAAAAGCCGCCTCAATCATAGGACGGTCTGTTGATGTTGCAACCACCATATGTATGTTATTCTTTTGAGCATACTCTAAAATTTCAATTGACTTCCCTTTAAGTGGAGCTTCTTCTTTATAAAAACCAAAAACCTTTTGGTTTATACCATCGCAAATTTCCTTGTCAGAAAGATTAACCTTATATGTTTTTCTGATATACTCTGCTCCTTCTGCCATAGTCAGGCTAAACATAATGTCTCCTAAGTTTTCCTCAGCCTCAATACCTAAATCCTTTAAATACAACTTAGCTGCATCCATCCATATTTCCATAGAATCAAGTATTGTCCCATCAACATCAAAAATAAATCCTTTTGCCATTATTCACCTTTTTCTAACATTTTGATTGTTTTTTCTTTTAATTCCTTAGTTGCTTCTTCAATATCCTTTGCTGCAAAAATAGCGCTAATAACTGCTATACCGCAAATGCCACTGCCTGCAAGTTCTAAAACATTGCCTTTTGAAATTCCACCAATGGCAATAACAGGAATTTTTACTGCCTGACATATTGCTTTCAGTGTTTCAAAAGTAACTTCTTCTGCATCATCTTTGGAGCCGGTTGGAAAAACTGCGCCTACTCCTAAATAATCTGCTCCGTGTTTTTCCGCTAAAATTGCCTGCTCAACAGTTTGCGCTGACACACCAATAATCTTATCAGGACCAAGCTTTGCCCTTACATCTAAAGCTTCCATGTCACTTTGTCCAACATGAACGCCGTCAGCATCCATTTCCAAAGCAATATCAACATTGTCATTAATTACAAATGGTACATTGTACTTTCTACATAATTCTTTTATCTCAATGGCTTCCTTCAAAAAACTTTCTTCATCAAGTTTCTTTTCTCGAAGTTGCATAAAAGTTGCTCCGCCTTTTAAAGCTTTTTCAACCTGACTGTACAAAGTTTCGCCATTTAACCAAGCTCTGTCAGTTACGCCGTATAAAAGCAATTCTTCCTTTGTTGTATTACTTAACTTCATATTTAGCTCCTTTTTCTAATGTTTCACCATCCATATTGTAGATGGCATCAATAATTCTGTTTCTGTATGTTGAGTTTCCATCGCCTTCACTCATTCTTGACCATGCAATTTCTCCGGCAAGTCCCATTGTACAAACTGCTGCCGCTGCTGCTTCCAATTTGTTTTCTGGATTTGCAACTAAAAACGCTGTCATCAAACCTGATAACTGGCATCCTGTTCCTGTAATTGAACTCATTTCGGCTCTACCATTTCTTATAACATAGCATTTTTCGCTGTCACAAACTAAATCAATTGCGCCTGTTACTGCGATAATGCTTCCTGTTGCCTTTGAAAAACTCTTGAGCTTGCTAATAGTGTCGTCTAAGTTTTCATCTGTTACTTTGTCAGAAACATCTGCATCTACACCTTTTGTACTTCCTGTACCCAGCATTAAAGTCTTAACTTCTGAAATATTTCCTCTTACAACATCAAATTTCACTTTTTCCATTAATTCATTTGCTGTATTAGTTCTTAACTTGCTTGCCCCTGCCCCAACAGGATCAAGTAAAACAACATGTCCTAATTCATTTGCTTTCTTTCCTGCTGCAAACATAGATGGTATGGTGTTTTTATTTAATGTTCCAATATTAATGTTCAAACCACCACAAATAGATGTAATATCTTCCACATCATCAATATCATCTGACATAATTGGGCTGCCGCCACAAGCCAGTAAAACATTAGCCACATCATTTACTGTTACATAATTAGTAATGTTGTGAACTAAAGGCACATTATTTCTTACGTTTTCTACACATTTCTTAAACATATTTCCTCCTTATCGTTCTGCTGAATACTTTTTACAGCAGAATCTCATCATAATTGTTACGTTAAAATGAAAAACAGACAAACCTAATCTGGTTTGTCCGCATTAAATCCTATACTTAATTCCTACGTTGGCATTATCCAAATCAGGTTTAAGGGTCGAAGTTGATTACTTCCTCTCAGCCTGCCTACAAGCTCCCCTATATTTAATTTCCTATAGCATTGTATCGCTCAATTCAATATAATGCAATAGTGGATTTGTTATTGTTGTATGCAATTAAAATTCAAATGCCTGCACAAAATCAATCTTTTCATCTAGATTGCTTGTATAATGACTTGTTGCTTTCCCTTTTCGTCTGACTACATACTTATATGTCCCGTCATCCTTACAATTATCTTCGCCTTTAACAAAGATTTTTCAAACAGGTCTCTTACGGACATTGGAATGTACTGCATTCATCCGCTGGTTAAATTATTCGGACTTTCTGAGGAAATATCAGATATTCTCTTATGGCATTGAAGGTTATGGATAAAATAAGAAATCAGCAGGATATTGTTTTTCCTGCTGACTTAAAATAAGTGAGTTATAAAAAAAGAGATAGGGAGTTATCACTATTGTATCAGCCCCATCCCGGAACCTTTTTAAACAAAGTTTTCTTTCCCCAGCTTGACATTTTCTTACTTAAGAAAATCCATCCCTTCTTTCCGGCTTTGGTTTTTACATACGCAAAACCGTTATCCCTCTTATCAAGACCATATTTTCCCTTAGGGCGTTTTGCTACATTCTTTGCCGGCTTGATTTTTATAATTCTAAGCTTATCTCCCTTTTTCAAAGTAAATTTATTCTTTGATTTTTTAGATGCAGTTTTGTACACTTTCATATTTTTCTTTACAGTATACATATATTTTTTTGAGCTTTCCACAAGTTTGTAAGTTCCCGTAGCTGGTACAATTTTATCACCTTTTAACTGTAATGGAATATCTGCGTAAAAACATCCTATTGGCAATGCGTAAGGTGTATCCACAATAATATGGAACCTTCCATTACCTTTCACATTCTTGAACCGATATCCTCTCCCATACATCAGTGCCTTGTTACTGCTTGTTTCAAATTCTGTAATTTCTTTTCCGTTCCATCTTTGAAAAGAACTGTAATCCAATGTATACGAATAACTGCCTATCTGAAAATTTAACTCTATTGTCTTGTCAGAAGTGTCAAAGTCAATTACCTTATAGCTTGCCCATACGTCTGTTAATTTTTTTGTATATACATTTTTGTCATTTATAAACAGACTTACACTGTCAAAAAACTCATTGTCTTTAGCGCTTACATGGGTCTGGTAATATATCTTTTCCTTAGTGCCATCTCCATCCAAATCATAATAGTATACCTTGTCCTTCTCCAACAGTCTGTTGGTTGCCGCATAGGCATTGTCACTCTTTAGTATGGTAAATAAACCACATAACGAGATTACTGCAATTACAAAAGTTAACATCTTCTTCATGATTCTTTCCTCCTTCTACTTACCATCAAATTTATTAATTACATACACTCCAAGTGCCACAAGCATTCCTGCTACAAAGTACTTAAACTTCATTGGCTCTCCTAATATTATTGCCGAGAATATAACTCCCAATATAGGAATAAATGCATTAAAAATTGCTATTTTGCTTATTGGGTTACTCATGTCTCTTTTCCTATCATTAGAAAATCGTATTTCAGTCTTTTTAATTATATTCCTTCATAAGTTTCACATACTCCATAGCATTTTCTTTATTAGCCATTATCTCTTTTGATGTAAGTTTTCTAATTATTTTTGCCGGATTTCCAAAGGCCATTGAATTATCAGGAATTTCCATTTTCCCCGTAACAAGAGTTCCTGCTCCTATAATACAGTTTCTTCCTACTTTGGCTCCATTTAATAAAATACTACCCATTCCGATTACTGTATTATCTCCAATATGGCATCCATGTACAATAGCATTATGTCCTATGGTTACTCCCTCTCCAACAACAATTGGAAATCCATTTCCTGTATGCAATGTACAATTATCCTGTATATTAGTGTTGTTTCCAATTGTAATACTTTCCATATCAGCACGGACTACTGCATTGTACCATATTCCTACATTTTCCCCAAGACTGACATTTCCCACAATATGGGCTCCAGGTGCTAAAAATATTTTTTTATTATCCATTCTCAACTCCTTAAATATCCTTTCATTTTTATTTTAACCTAAAAAAACCCTTTATGCCACTGTTAATAGCATAAAGGGTCATTAAATATTTTTCTATCTGTTATATAACTGAAGTTCGTAAAGTCTTACAGTACCAACTCCACCATTATCTGAATTAAATATCTTAAATACAATGTATCTTGCTGTCTGTTTTCCTATGTCAAAGGATGAAATTGCATCATTCTGATTTACTTGATAATCTACTGACTTCCATTCTTTTCCATCGTTTGATACAAGAACTTCCCATTCAGTAGTATTACCAAAACCTTCCTTACTTTGTGTATTGTAAAGAGTATAGGTATTAAATGTCTTTGTACTTCCAAGGTCTATCTTTACAAAGTGCTGAGCACCTGATAAAGCATATGCCTGGTTTTCGACGCTTCCAGATGTTGCACACCATTTTGTTGACAAATCGCCATCAATAAGTTTAGATGAAGACTCACCATCCTTTGTGTAACCTGATTCACTGATAATTGTTGCACCTGACAATAAATTTGTTCCGCTTGTTACTGCTGAAGACAGTTTTGTACCGGTTGTATTTCCATGATTTTTTCCTACGTAAGCAGGATAATCAATATTAGGTACTCCCGGCAAATCTGTAGTGATCCAATTATCTGAATAATTTCCAAATCCGGTAAATGTCCATGTACCGTTTTTAAGTTCATCTACATAATGTAATCTAAGAGCTTCTATACAATCATATCCTGTAATCTGTTTTACTAACTGATTCCATGGTGTTGATGTATCATATGGATTATCATCATATGTTGTACCCTTATTGTCCTTTAATAAATGGTTGAGACTATCAATAAGACCGTATTTTACATTGCCATTACTATCCTTTGTTGTTGGATATTTTGAATCCATATATGAGAAGAACCATTTATTATTTCCATATGCCTCATAGCCCCAGTCCTGAAGGGATGTATCGTTGGCATAATATACCTGCGCAGTATCTTCATGTGCCCAGTGATAGTAACGGAATCCACCGTAATTTGCCATATTTTCTACCCACCATGCTTTTGATGATGAAGATACATTTCCGTACTGCTGTACAGCATGTGTTAACTCATGTGTAAAATATCCAATTCCTCTTGGATTATTATTCATCCAATCAACTGAAATTACTATTGAAGAACCGGATGTGTATGCCACTCCATCATATCCCTTGTCAGCTCTTACAAATATTTTTTTAGGTTCCGAACCTGTTCCCCAACGTTTATACTGTCTTGGGTAAACCTCGTAGAATGCATTATACAATGCTTCTTTATATCCCTTTGCTGTAACCTGTTCCCAGTCACCTACAAACAAAGCTTTGAACTCACTATCAGTTACTGAATTACCCCTTAATGTAATGTCTGAAATCTGGAAACTATTTCCGTACAATTCTGTAATTTCCATTTTATACTGAGTATATGTTCCTATCTTATCAACAAGATATGTGTAATCAGCATAATCCTGATCTGCCATTCCGCTTTCATTTACCGTATCAATTAATTCCCAGTTTTTTCCGTCAGCCAAGCCGTATAACTTCCATGCCTTAATTGTTCTGTTTGTATATTTTGAATTATCGTTAGCAGTTGTAATTGTGTAACTGTAAAGTGTTGTATTCTGTTTCATTTTCCATACTATATTCCCCGGTATCTGAGATGTAGAATATAATTTAGTTGCTCTCTTACCATCAAATATATTTTCCACACCTTCATTTGAATTAAATCCGTTTATTGTAGTAGCCCCAGTATCTATTCCACTTACCTGATCCGTAATATCACTTCCTCTACTTTCTGTAATTCTGTCGACATCACCTTTCAGATAAATTTCAGACATCTGTGAACCATAATACAACTTTCCATCATCACCACTATTTTTAATAATAATCATAAAATATTGTGCTGACATCTTTGTTGTACAATTAAATGTGTATTCACCATTATTTGTGTGGGTAATTCCACCATTATCAACATCTGAAACAGTTGTCCAGTTTTCACCATCCATTGATGCATATACTGCCCAGCTGTGAGGATCTCTATGCTTATATGTGGATGCATCCCCTGCTAATACAAATGTGTAACTCTTAAGTGTAACTGCTCTCTTCATTTTCCATGCAATAGTGATTGCCGGAGCATCATTTGTAAAGAACTTTGTATTAACATTATTGTCAAATAATTTTTCTATTCCTTCGTTGTCACTTGTATTTCCTTTGGTTGATGACAATTTATCATCAATACCATCCCAATATGGTGTAAGTGAAATGTCACTTGCTACCTGAGAATCAGCTGCTTCCTCCTGAACCCCCGGATTCTTTACTACATGAGATGCATCTTCCGGTGCCTTAGTTGGAGCTTCCGTTGGTGCTTCGGTAGGTGCTTCTGTAGACGCCTCTGTTGGTGCTACCGTTGGTGCTTCTGTAGACGCCTCTGTTGGGGTTACCGTTGGTGCTTCCGTAGACGCCTCTGTTGTAGCTACATTATCTTTTGTTACTTTAAAATCGATTGTAGCTTTATCTGACTCATATCCATTTTTTTCTGCTGTTACGGAAATTTTATAATCTCCCACTGTTGTAAAATATTTTGAATCACAATTATAGAATCCTGCAACAATTCCTGATTCAATTTTTGTATCATTTATGTAAAAATTATATGTAACTCCTTCAGTAATTGCCCATGCAAAATAGAATGGTAAATCCTTGCTTCCTGCAAATGTTAATCCTATCGGTGCTGCAGGTTTATTAGGATCCGCTGTTGATGGTGCTACCGTTGGTGCCTCTGTTGGGGCTACTGTCGGTGCCTCTGTTGGGGCTACTGTCGGTGCCTCTGTTGGCGCTACTGTTGATGCCTCTGTTGGCGCTACTGTCGGTGCCTCTGTTGGCGCTGCTGTCAGAGTTTCCGTCGTAATCTCTGTTTTTGATTCTACAACTTTAGTTGTAACTACTACACCATTTGCAGTTGTAGGAGCAACTGTTGTAGATGTCTGTGCATTTCCTGATGTTTGCTGTTCCCCTTTACTATTTTTTACCGTTACTTTTACTTTGTATTTCTTTTTCTTATATGTAGCTTTTATTACTGCCTTTCCGGCTTTTTTAGCTTTAATTACAATTTTGTTTTTTAATTTTCCTTTTTTCTTAATGGAAACTACTTTTTTCCCTTTTACTACTTTCCATTTAACCTTTTTCCTTACATTTTTTAATTTAATAGTTTTCTTTTTCCCAACTTTTAGACGTACTTTCTTTTTACTCAGCTTTACTTTTTTAGTAGCTGCATAAGTTGGTACTTCTGAAATTGGCATGTAAGCTCCTGCCACGGCAATTACAAGTACAATTGCCAGTATTCTACTTTGTAACTTTTTCATTTTTTAACTCCTCCTCTTTTTTGTTTACATTGTTATATTCTAACATACAAAAAAAACTTTTCTAGATACCATTTGTTATAAAGGTGTCATAATTTTATTTTTTACTTTGTAATTTACACCATTATATATTCCCTCAACATTTCTTTCACATTGATTTCTATTTCATTTGTGCTTTCAATACATTGATTTTTTTGAGTCCTCCATTAGTACCAACTTCAGCCTTCAATATTAAAGACTAACAATTTTATCATCTTACATTCCTCATCTACTAAAGAATATTTCCCAAGAAAAAAGTTCCAAACCAAGCCATTTCTACAATCAACTTAATTGGGAACTTTCTATATTTATTCTTTTAATTATATTTTCAAATATTTGTACTAAATCAAGTTTTCCATCATAATTTACAGTTTATGATATTTCCTTCCGTCATGCTCATACTTTGGTTCGCATGTAAGTTGGATTCCTAATTTTTTAAATATATTCTCATCTACTGATGACAATAATACTGTTGAGTGTGCATCACATCCTTTTAATTTATGTAGCTGGCTCATTGCTTTCTTTGCGTTTTCGTTATGAGCTGCTGTTGATGATAATGCAATTAGGATTTCATCTGTATGAAGACGTGGGTTCTTGCTACCAAGATAATTTGTTTTCAAAATCTGTATTGGTTCAATTGCTTCTTTTGCAATTAATTTCACATCGTCTTCTATTTCCCCTAAAGCTTTTATTCCGTTAAGAAGAGCTGCTGCCGCTGCTCCTAACAAATCGGATGTACTTCCTGTTACTATTTTTCCATTTGGAAGTTCTAATGCCACAACAGGTTTTCCATCTGTTTCTTTTTCCTTCTTTAATGCTTCAACAATTACTTTTCTGTCTTCTACGGTAATCTGCGCCTGCTGCATTAAATTCTCTAACTTTGAAATATTCTTCTTTGTTTCACCGGCTCTTCTTTTTTCACAAAGTGCCTGATAGTATCTTCTGATTATTTCCTGCTTTGAAGCCTTGCAACAAACTTCGTCATCTATAATACAGTTACCTGCCATGTTAACACCCATGTCTGTAGGTGACTTGTATGGACTTTCTCCTGATATTAATTGGAATATTGCATTTACAACAGGGAAAATTTCAATGTCTCTATTGTAGTTGACTGTTGTTTCACCGTAAGCTTCAAGATGATATGGGTCAATCATATTAACATCATTTAAGTCTGCTGTTGCAGCTTCGTATGCTAAGTTTACCGGATGTTTTAATGGAATATTCCAAATTGGAAAAGTTTCGAACTTGGCATATCCTGCGTTAATTCCTCTTTTGTGTTCATGGTACAACTGTGAAAGGCAGGTTGCCATCTTTCCGCTTCCAGGTCCCGGAGCTGTTATAACAACTAATGGTCTTTCTGTTTCAATGTAATCATTTTTACCATATCCATTATCACTAACTATGTAATCAACATCATTTGGATAGCCCGGAATCTTGTAATGTCTGTAAGACTTAATTCCTAATTCCTGCAATCTGTTCTGGAATGATTCTGCTGCAGGCTGTCCTGTAAATTTTGTTAAACATACACTTCCCACATACAAACCTACTGACTGGAATTCGTCAATTAATCTTAACACGTCCATGTCGTATGTAATTCCGTAATCTCCACGAATCTTGTTTTCTTCAATGTCTTCTGCGCTAATTACAATTACAACTTCTGCATGGTCTTTTAACTGTAATAACATTTGTAACTTTGAGTCTGGCTCAAATCCCGGCAACACTCTTGATGCATGATAGTCATCAAAAAGCTTACCACCAAATTCCAAATACAACTTGTTCCCAAACTGTGCAATTCTTTCCTTAATATGCTCTGATTGCATCTTTAAATATTTCTCATTATCAAATCCTTTTACCAAAACCTTAACCTCATTTATCCTATATATTTTATTTTGTACTCATCTTTGTTGTATTCTTTCCAGAAAAAAGAACTTATAATAGTTTTTGCATTTTTTTCAGCATTGCTCAAAAGTCCATTTGCCTTAGCATCTTTCTTCGCTGTGGCTTTTAATTTTTCAAAAGACTTATTGTTATCCTTTAGTGATATTTTTGTAAAAATACTTTCTTCCTCATGGTAAACCTTAAAAGAATCCGTCTTTACTTCACAACTTAAAATTCTTCCTAGGAAATAAAGTACATTAGACTTATTTTCTCTTTTGTTTTTTTCCATTCTTTCTCCTTAAAGTCCGTTTTCCATTCTATCATATTGTAGTTACTTTTTGTATTATTTATTTAAAATGAAACAACTAATTCCATTTTAAATCTTTTCTCACCAAATACTGCATGTGGCACATCTTTTGGCATTACGATTGTGTCCCCTTCTTTTAAAAAATTACCATTCTCATTTTTCAACTATTTTATGCATCCTTTAAAAATGCCTTATAGCACTTATATGCTTCATAAACATCTGCCTTGTTTGTTACTTCCCATGGTGCATGCATGCTTAATACTGCAACACCACTATCAATAACTTCCATACCGTATAATGCCATAATGTAAGCGATTGTACCGCCGCCACCAATATCTACTTTTCCAAGTTCAGCCATCTGGTAGTTTACATTATTGTCATCCATGATCTTTCTTAAGGCTGCAAGATATTCTGCGTTAGCATCATTTGAACCAGACTTGCCGCCACGTCCTGTAAACTTGTTAAATACAACACCTTTTCCCATAAATGATGAACTGTTCTTCTGGAAAGCTTCTGCATATAATGCATCGAATGCTGCATTTACATCTGATGATAACATTCTGCTGTTAGCAAGACATCTCTTTAATTTGATTTCACTGTAATCATCAAATAAATTTAATAATTCTGCCACTGTATTTTCAAAGAAGCGTGACTGCATTCCTGTAGCACCAACACTACCGATTTCTTCTTTGTCTACTAAAAGGCAACATGAAGTCTTATCAACCTTCTCCATTTCAAGCATTGCTACTAATGAAGTGTAAGCACACACTCTGTCATCCTGACCGTATGAAATAATCATGCTTCTGTCAAATCCCATTTCTCTTGCTCTTCCTGCCGGTACAACTTCAAGCTCTGCAGACATGAAATCTTCTTCTTCCATGCTATACATTTCTTTAAGAATTTCAAGAACACCTTTTTTAGTAGCTTCCTTTTCTTCATCATTAAGAGGTATTGTTCCAACTAAAATATCAAGATTTTCTCCTTCAACAACTTTTGCTGCTTTCTTTTCCATTTGATTAGCCGCAAGATGAATAAGTAAATCTGTAACACAAAATACAGGATCCTCCGGTTTCTCACCAATATTTACATTAACTGTTGTGCCGTCCTTCTTAACAATTACGCCATGGATTGCAAGTGGTAATGTTACCCACTGATACTTCTTAATACCACCGTAATAATGTGTGTCAAGGTAAGCCATACCTTCGTTCTCATATAACGGATTCTGTTTTATGTCCATTCGAGGTGAATCCACATGTGCCCCAAGAATATTCATACCTTTTTCTAATGGTTCCTTACCTATATTAAATAAGGCAATTGTCTTGTTCATACAAACTGCATAAACTTTATCGCCCTGTTTTAATTTCTTGCTATTTGCAATAGCTTCTTCTAAACTAATATAGCCTTTTTCCTTAGCTCTTTTTACTGTTTCGCTAATACATTCTCTTTCTGTTTTGCATTCAGACAAAAAATCTATATAGTCTGCATTTAAACTCTGTAATTGTTCTTTTTCACTATCATTATATGTTTTCCAAGCGTTCTTTCTTTCCATAATACGTCTCCTTCATTTTCAGTCTTTTCTCCATCTTAATTCAATTATAATGTAATGTCAAATTAACCATTTTACTATTTTAGTATAAACAAATATACTATTTTTATATTAATCAAAGATTATTTTTGTATAAGTTAATTTTTCCTTTTCGTAATATATAAGAAACAATGTTGTTTAAAAGAAATACTTTTAAATACGGAAGAAACACAATGAATAAGAAATATATTTTTTTCGATATTGACGTAACTTTAGTTGCCGGTGGTTATGGTATAACAATTGATAACAAACTAATTGATATAAAACCACTTCCTAGAGAAGATATGATTTCTCTTATAGATGAATAGATGAATGTCAAGCTAAAGGGTACACTTGGGCTATTCAAACAGAAAACTCTGACATCAGATTTGCTCCTGATGAAAATTTTTACAACCTGACTCATCACATCTATATGAATACAAGAATTGTCCTCAGTTTGGATCCTAAAAACTTTCCTCAAATTTACAAAGCTTACATTGCCTGTTTATATCCTGATGAATTCAAGTTGGATTCTATCAAAAATTCACCTTGGTGTCGTTTTCACAAGGAATATTTCTTTGTTGAACCTTCTTACAAAGCTTACGGAATCAAGCAGATTATGTTACTACCAATGTAGATGACAATGGTATTTATAATGCCTGTAAACATTTTAACTTGTTTTAAATTAAAATATATTGTACTTTAATATTAAGAAAGGAATAACTATTTTAATAGTTAGAAAGGTGATTAGTATGAGAAGAAAAGATCGTGAAATTACAGATTTTGATGAAATTGTTGAAATCATAAAAAAATGTGATGCCTGTAGATTAGCATTTAATGACGGAGACTATCCTTACATTGTGCCTCTTAATTTTGGTCTTAATGTAGTTGACGGAAAACAGGTTGAATTATATTTCCACTGTGCAACTAAAGGAACTAAGTTAGATTTAATTAGAAAAGATAATCGTGCAACTTTTGAAATGGACTGTAACCACAACTTTATTCTATATGAAGAGCGTATGTCATGTACAATGGGTTATGAAAGTGTTATTGGTCACGGAACAATTGAATTCATTGACGATGAGCATAAATTCGAGGCTTTAAAGATTTTAATGAATCAATATCACGCAGAAGATTTCAAATTCAACACAAATATGATGAAAGTTACAACAGTATTTAAACTTGTAGTTTCTGACATGACAGGAAAAAGACGTAACAATATTCATTAATTTTCAAAAAAAGTTAAAATATGTAGCTTCTGTAAAACGAGAGTGTGAAAGTTTAAATTCAACATACAGGAAACTTAATCGTCAGAGAAGTGTATTTCCA
>OLOZ01000533.1_pt1 | contig 34079 bp, 28 predicted proteins | sample 1673021 | NCBI WGS metagenome assembly OLOZ01 (sample SAMEA3136747, study PRJEB25190) | human gut metagenome | biome: human gut; feature: human-associated habitat; material: faeces | place: Austria | collected 2013 | reverse complement strand
TTCTCCAATTGCTTCTGTTGAAGTTTTACTCTGTGTTGTAGGCGCCATTGTTGTCGGTGCCTCTGTCGTTGGGGCTACTGTAGTAGGTGCCTCTGTTGTTGGGGCTACCGTTGTAGGTGCCACCGTTGTTGGGGCTACTGTAGTAGGAGCAACCATTGTTGGTGCCTCTGTAGTAGGAGCTACCGTTGTTGGTCCCCCTGTCGTTGGGGCTACCGTTGTTGATCCCTCTGTTGTTGGCGCAACCGTTGTAGGTGCTGCTGCTGTTGGTGTTGTTGATTCCTTTGTTGTTGAGGCAGTCGTATCTTCAATCTTAATATTTTTAAAGTTAATATTTGTTCCTGCATCAACATTCTGTCCTAACTCAAACATTACTTTTATCTGGTTGTTTGTTACTGTGTATGTTCCTGTTAAAGTTCTTGTACCACTTGCCGGTATATCTGTATATACCTGTGGATCCTTTTTATTTGAAAGATCTTCTTTTATACCAATTGAACATGCTTTTGATGCAGTAACATCTACTGTTACTTTATATGTATGTCCGCTTGTTACGTTATCTGTATAACTTCCCTGTACTGACCATGCTTTTCCTTTGTTTGCCTTATCAACATAAATATTATAGTCTGCGTCTGATGCCCACTTATATGATCCTGAAGCCGTTCCACTCAAGTTTCCAAAGTAACATTCCCATTTACCTGATGGTGTCCACTGATTAACTGTTGCTTCTGTATATCCTGATGGAATATTATCCTTTTCCCCAACACGTTTTACATCAAAAGCAATATTGTCAACATTTGCCACATATTTATGTGAGCCATCATTCTTAAATACAATATATACATTATGAAGACCACTTATGGATTTTTCAAGCTGCTGACTTACAGTAGTGTATGTACTCCAATGATCTCCTGTAACCGGAAGATTAATAGTTGCTACAGGTTCTCCTACCTTGCTGTCTATATACACCTGTGCATATCCGCCTGCATCACTCTTTTGTCCCGAATAGTTAAAGCTTACCTGAGATGCCGAACCGTTAAAGTACACACTGTCATATCTTACCCATGTATTATTTTCCACTCCACCAATGTTTTTGCCATCATTAACTATATGGCCGGACTTTGCATCAAACTCTTCTGCTTCTACTTGGCTTGCATCATGTATTTTAATTGTCTTCTTCTCAATGTCCACAATTCTACCCAATGACTGATAAGCTTTTAGAATTTCATCATCTGATGCTTCTTCATTAGCATACACACTGCTTGCCTCTTTTAAATTATTTTCAAGACGTTTTGCAATAGGCAGATATTCACCTGTAGTGTCTATTGATTTTGCTACATCAATGGCATTTTTTAAATCACTCTTTAATATTCCGTTATTCTTATATCCCAGCATCTCAACTTCTGACAAATAAGCATCTGTTCCTGTAAGAACAACTTTATATCTTGAGTATTTGCCCACTTTGTCTGCACTTATTCCAAATGGTCTTGTATACTTGCCCCAAATATTAAAGAACAAGCTGCCACTGTCATGGTAGTCTCCCAGTAAAACCCAGTTATCATCTTCATTAGCGCCATACACCTTTGCCCTATCCGGTGTTCTTCCTGATTTTGATGATGTAAGAGTCAACATTCTTACAGCTTTTTTATCGGTAAACTTAAACATAAGTGTAGTTGTATTATCAACCTTTGTCTCTGTATCTGAATTATCATCAAATAAGTTATCCAATGTAGTCACTCCTGTACTTGAAGACTTATTGGCATCCTTTGAATAGTCCGTATATACTTGCGGCTTATTGTCATCTGTAGTTATGGATGTAAGGCTATCCTGTTCAAGTCCGCGCTCTTTATTAGGTGTTGAGGACATATTAAATTCAATTGTTCCACCTTTAATTAAATCCTTGTATTTTATAAATGTTTTATCATACTTTTCTCCATTAACGTACATACTGTCTACATACACATTTTCCCTACTATTGTTATTTGCCTTAATTACCAGTTTTTTATTTCCTTCCAAATTAACAGTTACTTCTTTAAACTGTGGTGAACCGATAGCAAATTCATCATTTCCCATTGCCAATGGATAAAAGCCGATGGAAGACAATATATACCATGCTGACATTTCACCATTATCTTCATCACCAATATAACCCTGCCCAAAGGTACTTCCTGCATAACATCTTGCAAGAATATCTCTTACATACTTCTGTGTCTCCCACGGACGGGATGAGTACAGATACATATATGGAATATGATGGGACGGCTGGTTGCTGTGTCCATACTGACCCAGTTTTACTTCTCTTGCTTCCCTCTGTTCATGAATACCACCAACACCATCCATGGCGCCATATCCAATATATCCTCCATCAGTTGTAAAGATTGTATCAAGCTTGTCTGCAAGCTGGTCGCGACCGCCATATAAGTTTGCAAGTCCAATTCCATCCTGTGGTACAGAAACTGCCATGTTAAATGCATTGGTTTCTGTATAATCTGCCCCCCACCAGAATGGATTAAATCCCGTATTATTGTCACTGTTTCCTAAATTCAAAGAACCGTCAGCTTTTCTTCCTCTCAACCATTTTGACGTGACATCCTGACCAGAATCGTCAAATAAGAGGGAATAGTTCTTTGCTCTGTTTAGATAGTAGTAATATTCAGACATATAGTTTGCTTTCTTTGTTGCATCGTTCGTCTGATTTGCCAATTTCTTTGCCATCTGAGCAATTCCGTAATCGTTAATATATCCTTCCATGGACCATGAGAAATTTTCATTTTCATCAGCAGGTACATATCCGATAAAGTTCGAAATATTTAATTTCTTTCTTCCTCCATTTGTAAGGTTATCGGATACAGTAGCTGCATTTCTCAATGCGGACTTGTATGCATTTTCATAATCAAATGATATGCCCTTCACCATTGCATCGGCAAAAATAGCATCACTGCTTGTTCCCACCATACTGTTGGTTCCACCTGGTGCAATCCATCTTGGAACCCATCCTTGATCTTTATAATGCTGTACCAAACCGTTTAACAACTCTGTTGCTTTGGACGGTGTAAACAGTCCATACCCTGACCATGCAGTACGATATGTATCCCAGAAACCATTATTAATATAAATCTTTCCCTCCACAGGATCTGCATTATCATCTTTGTAAGGGCTCTTGTATTTCCAAACCGGATTACTGTTTGACCCTGTATTTTCTGACATAAGATTTGGATAACAATACATACGGTAAATACAAGAATACAATGTAACTAACTGTTCATAATTTGCGCCTTTAACATCTGTGATAATTCCAAGCTGATTATCCCATTTAGACTGTGCCTTGTTATAAACCGTTTCAAAACTGTCTCCCCCAATTTCAAGCTCCAAATTCTTCTTTGCCTGATCATAGCTGATGTATGATGTGGCAAGTTTCATTGTAACTCTATTGGAATTAAAGGATGCAATACTTTTCCTGTCATTTATTTTAGTTCCCTTAGGAGTCTCACTAAATTCTCCGTAAATGTACATACGCTTCGAACCATTCCCTGTATGGTCAGAATATGTTTTAAATGTATTTCCGCTATATTCGGTCCTACTTCCACCATTGGCACAATCAAAGATAACACTCTTGTTTGCCGTGTTATTATAAGTAAACCGTACCACTGCGCCATGAGATGTCGGTGTCAGCTCTATCTGTGAATTTGCTGCATCGCCTCCATTGCCATCAAAAGAAACTTTATAATAATGCGCTTTTGCTACCTCATTATCATGACTAAAGTTTGCTTTTAACGTTCCCAATCCATAATCGTCATTTGTATTATAATCTTTGCTGGTATTTACCATAAATTGCCAGGTTCCTCTATCACCAACCCATATAGACGGTTCATGGCTTATTCTCATACAACGAAATTCATCTGTTTTCTGATATTCATAAGCCGAATTACTGCTTGCGCTGGTTGCAGGAATCCAAAAGTTGAATCCGTTTGGCACTGTTACTGCCGGAATTGTCAACCCTCTGGAGAAGTTTCCTGTATTGTTCGTTCCTCTTAGAATATTTACATAATCTGATAAATGAGAATATACCGGATAATCCTGATTATATATTTCAATATCATCAAAATATGTCTGGAATTTTGCTAAAGCCCTCGCATTATGAGCTTTCATATCGTACACAACCAAAATCTTTTCAATGACTTTTCCCTTTGCCACATCACCAATTTTGCTGTAAATTTCATTCCACTGTTGTGCCACCAGTGTACGACTATCTCCCTGAGACTGTGCATCCACCTTATTTCCATTTTGATCAATTGCACCTAGCTCACTTAAATAAGTTCCATCCTTAAACTTTAAATCCACCGCCATATGCATCTGTGTATATTCATAGTCATATTCGTCTCCATTAGACATGGAAGGAAAAATTACATATCTTAAATTTGTATTATCACTTACTGTAAGATTCAAGTTGTCATAAATAACATTATAAGAATATGCATGACCAGTTCCTACATGAGTTCCCTTGCATACAAGAGAGTGGTTTCCTGTCCAACCCACATTGGATTTTTGATTCCATGCATCGCTCGGTCCGGAAGTAATATTACTATTCATTCTGCTAATAGAAGCACCAACTTCCTGACACTTGCCTGTTGCAAGAATAAACTCTGAAAATTGTGTCATGGAACCACCATTTTTATTTGCTGTAATCCGCAATCTATACTGCCTATATGCTTTGCTGTTATCCAATTCAAAATAATTTTGTTTATATCTGCCATTAAACACCTGATTTGCTTTATTGTCGATGGTTACCCAGCTTTCATTATCCGAATTTCTACCCTGAAGACTCCAATTCTTAGGGTCTCTTCCGGGAGCATCATTCGCAGAAGTTATCGCATAGGATTTTATAACCTGTTGACTCTTTAGTTTTACAATAACTTCCGACGGCTTTACCTCAGTTAAATATTTTGTTCTAGAGTTTCCGTCAAACAAATTTTTCAAAACTTCATTATCATTTTTCGCGGCACTTCCCGAGTAACTCTCGATTTCACCGGATAAATTTCCATTTATCTGATAGCTTAGTTCATTTGTTGTAATATTGGCTGTGCCCTTCTTATCATCTACTGTAGAAGTTTTAAATCCATCTGCTGATTCAAAGGATGTAGACCATAATTCTCTTTTTGTTGTATCTGCGTCTATCACTTTTCCATGCACAGTTTCGCTTTTCGTAACGAATCCCACAGGGAGAGCCATACATACTGCAAGTAGAATACTGATACCCTTTCTTAGTTTTCCTTTCTTTGTCATAATGTCCTCCTTTTCAACTACAACATAACTGTACCTAACATAAAAAATGCCATATCACTTATGCCATATAATAATTAAAATATATTTCATTATACCAAAAATGTTGTTTGCCGCATATACTTTCTAAAATTCAGATACCACTAATAAAAAACATTCTTCGCCTATTCAACTCCCCGCGCCCCTCAATCTTGAGGGGTGGGCTTTTCTTTTGCTTCATTTTTCGGCATAATAGACATATGAATATCTTACAAAGAATCTTTACCGACTATTATGAAGAAATTAAATATACTCTTCATCCCAGAGCTTCTGAGATAGAAAATATCGAAAAGATGATAAACTGTGGTGATCCTTCTTTGGGTGGTGCTATGTACGGCTACCCACACTGTGGAAATCTTAAGTCCGTTCCTTTTCGCTACCACAGCCGTTTCTGTCCCTCTTGCGGTAACAAGTATTCCATGGAACGTACTACATCTATGTCTTTTAAACTGGTTAACGTTCAGCACAGACACTGCCTGATTTTTTAAGGTGGCTACAGCTATGATGGCGTGTTCGTTACCTTCCATTACAATCGTCACGAAGACGAAAAGTATGTCGAAGAAACTCTCCCTGCTATGGATTTCATAAAACGGTTAATCAGACACATCCCTGAAAAGCACTTTAAAATGATTCGATATGATGGAATCTATGCCCGCCTCCCGGCAGGCTGTTTTCAATTTACCAGAACGCCAACTACGGTCTTTCCTATAAAGAAAAAAAGACTCCAATTTGACTAATTAATCACATTGGAACCTTATTCTCCTATATTTGCCGAAATTGTATCATATTGGTATCACTTCGGTAATATTATATACAATTATGTGGTTCAAAGCCCTTTATTTAAAGGCTTTCTTTAATTTGAATTTAAAAAAACATCTATTCAAAATCGGCGTGTACCGAGCTTAACTTAAACATATTTGTTTAAGTTAAGCGTTCTTTCAGCCGTTTTTCTTCCTATATTATATAATTTGTATTATCCTTCTGATTTCGTGTTGCCATAGTGTTGCAACGCGATTATTCTACCATCTTTATATTCATATTTCTACTCTTTTTACAATTTCATTAACCTCTTTTACTAAAGTAGAAATTCCATGAACTTATTTAAAAAGGACATCCGAAGAAGGATGCCCTTTTAACTCTTTTAAACATAATGTGCTATCATACATATTTTGATATAACCAAGATGCTCAATGCAATAACCAGTATTCCTAAAGCAACTACAGCAATTAAATCTTCTTTATTTCGCAATTTTTTATAATTTAATATGTTTTCTACCAAATAAGAAACAGCATCTATCAATAACAGTTCATATGGTTTCTTCCCTAATAGAAACATAATAATAAAAACTATTGCTAAAAATGCTCTAGCAAACAATAAACATTTTGATTGTGTATCTCTGTAAATCTTAATATCTTCAAGTAATTCACTTTTTGCCATAACTCTTCTCCCTATTTACCAAGTTTTTTCTTCACTTTCTTATATGTCGATTTTATGCCAGGACAGTTTTCAATAATTGTATCTACCCCCAATATTGCAGCACACAGCTTTCCCAATGCTTTCGTAACTTCTGCTCCTTTTCCTGCAAAACTTGTAGCTCCCATCATCAAAATAACTGCTTCACGAACTCCGCCTAAAGCTTTTATCTATTTTTTAATTTTTGCAATCTTTGCAACTGAAAAAATAGTACCAACGATTACAGCTCCAACTGTAGCGACACACTTAGTTATCTGCCACCATGATGGATCTGCTACAACTGGGAAGGCTGTATTCTCATCAAAATCCACAACCTGAATCAAAGAATTGCCTTCTATTTTATAATATGAATTTAAGCTTTCACCATTCGCATCCTTAGCCCACGCTGGCTCAAAAATATATTTCATATTATTATCTTTATCGAATACAAAAACCTCTCTAGTATCGTACTTTTCTCCTAAGAATTCCTTCGCTGTTACAAATCTGTCTCCATCTTCTAATTCGAAAGTAAACTTATATTCTTTAGGACAATTAGCATTGTCGATTATAATACTCGTTCTCAAACCTTCGATAGTTTGCTCATTTTTTCCCACAACCTGCAATGGCTCAACATTAAATGCAACATCAGATTCTCTATTTATGGGCTTTTTGATGGATATTTTATTCAAACTCCGCAATTTCCAACGTCTTGGATGCGGACCATATTTTGTTATAATGTTTTTTTTGCATCATTTTTAACCTCATTTATGTATTTTAATGTGATTAACCGCTCAAGTGGTAGCCAATTGGTAGCCACCCAAGCTTTCTTTTGTTGTTATCTGTATCTATTTGTTAAGCACTTCGTACAATCCATTCTTTAGTACATCTGACATTTTCAAAGAATGTTTTTTGGCATACATTGTAAGTCTTTGATGTTCTTCTTCTGTAAGCCTTACAGCAACAATTTTATCTTTGTTATTGTCTGATTTTGGTCTTCCCATCTTTGACATATGCATACCTCCTATGTTGCTATTATATTTTTTTGTTTAACAAAAAGTCAAGCTTATATTATTTTTCGGTAGCGTAAATTTGCTGTCGGAAAATACATGATAGAGAATTCCTCATGTTTGTAACGAAGTACCTGAACACTCCATTGATAATCCAACTGGACATTATTGTCAAAATATCTTTTTGACCTGCTTGGCGATATTGTATCTGACTGCCTTAATAAACTTATTAGAGGCTACCTTTTCGCAGAATACAAGACATACATGACATGTCCATCTCTTAAAAAGCCAGCCTCTTTAATTACTTTTTAATTATTTAATTTTAAGTTTCTTCTTAAACAACTTAATGGCTTTCTTATTTCCTTTAAGTTTAGTCTTCTTAGACTTAATATTTTTCTTTGCTTTCTTGCTAAATGCATTCTTATTTACAGTCTTAAGTTTTTTACCTTTGAATGTAATCTTCTTAATCTTGTTATCTCCTATAAATGCCTTAGAACTTATTGTCTTAACTGCTTTTCCAATTACTACTGTTTTAAGTTTTGAGCACTTCTTAAATGCATTTTTTCCGATAACAGTTACCTTGTTACCTATTGTAAGCTTCTTAAGGGCCTTGCAGCCGGCAAATGCATCGTTACCAATTGTTGTAACATTCTTAAAGCTAATCTTGTTTAACTTCTTACAGTTGCTGAATGCATTCTTTCCAACTACTTTTACATTTGAGCCAAATGTTACCTTCTTAAGTTTCTTCATAGACTTAAATGCATTGTCTCCAACGGCTGTTACATTTAATCCATATCCCTTACAATCTGCTCTGTCCGGAATTGTAATCTTTGTTATTTTATTCTTCTTAGCAGCTACTACACCAATAACCTTTGATTGTCCTAATGTTGCAGTATCAATTGATGTAATCTGGTATATGAAATTTCCTGCCGTATATGTCATTCCAACGTATACGCTATGGCTAGGAGGCGCATCCTTATAGGTGGTCTCAATCTTCACATCATTACCGGGCATGGTGAAGGTGGTGGTGGCGCTGGTCTCGTTAGCCAACGTTACGCCGCCTGCCTTAACGACCCACTTATCAAAGACCTTGCCGGTCTCCGGTGCGTCTGCCGTAACGGTGACCTCAACGCCCTCCTTGGCGCGGGTGATGGTTGTGCCTGCGGCAACGGTTGCCGTGCCGCCGGTGACGGTAACGGCGTAATCCCGCAGGACGGGGATCTCGGTGTTCTCGCTGCGCTTAGCATGGCAGCCGGTGCATTCCTCATGCTGCAAGCCGGGCTGATTCAGCGCCGCCTCCTGATCCACTACCCATACCCAGGTATGCTCGGCGGTTTCGGTGTAGTTTGTGGCTTCGCCTGACTTCTTGCACTTGGAGCAGGTACGGCTATGGGTGCTTTCATCAACCTTCGTCCATGCGGAGAAGTCGTGGGCCTCCACCTTGAAATCGTCACCTGCAGTGCAGGTCTTGATATGCGTACCTGGGTCCATGTATACCCAAGGCTGCGCGTCAGTATCGTGGGTATGGGCGATAGGCTTATAAGTAGCGACCACCATCACATCATGGCTTGGCATGGTGAAGGTGTTGTCGGATGCGACAGTAACATTACCCGCCCATTTGTCGAACTCCTGCCCGGATGGGGCGGTGTTCGCAGTCAGAGTAACCTTTGTGCCAGGGGCAACATTTGTACTGTAATCAGCACTGCCGTCGGTCACGGTGACGGAATAGGTCTTTGCGGGAGCATAACCGCAGTACTTGCACACGCCATTTTCCATCGTATGGGTTTCCGTGATGCTGTCATCGCAAGCGGTGCAATACTTGGTGTGACTGGTTTCATTAAGCTGGGCATAGGCGTAGGTATGCGTATGAGCCGCAGAAACATGGAAAGTGATATAGGCCGTGCTTGTCGCTTGGTTTCCATATCCTTCCCCAATTGTGTTTTTAACCCTTAGCACAACATAGTAGGTATCAACCCCACTCGGAATCGTGAACGATGCATGAGCGTCCGTACCCAAAGAGGTGAAATCACCCGAAGTTGCCTCCCACGGGTTTTTTGTAGTTCCCTCCCACTCATAGCTAATGGTTCCAAGCACAGGCGTCTTTTGAATGTTGTTGTAGCTGTCATAGTAAATGTCACGGCCATTCATGTTAAAGCCCGTCGGGATCGTAGAGAATGTTGCAACGCCGTGGAAAGTATCGCCGGCGGTCACATCGTACTCAGCTTTCAGACCCAGCCAGCCGTTAGGCGTTACATCTTTATCCGGCCACAGTTTGGCAGGATCGGGTGCATCGCCATTGACGGCTGCCAGAGGGATTGCCGGAGTGAGGAACGAATCAGCGACCTCTGTCACTGTAACCGTCATCTCATTAGTATATTCGGTTGCGCCATATTTGTCCGTAACCTTGCAGCGGTAGGTCTTTTCGCCAACATTGGTCGTTGGGGCGGCATAATCATAAGCTGTTTCACTGGAAATCGCGTTCCAAGCGCCGCCATTCTTGACCTGCCACTGATAGTTCACACCATGACCCACTGCCTTGACAAACAGGCGTGCGGTCGCGTTCTGCTTTACGGTCAGATTGCCAGACTGATTTGCAATGGACAGCCCAGGGGCGTTGACCGTTACGGTGAAGTGGTCGCTGGTGATGGTCACATTGCCGCGTGTGGCTTTGAACCAGCACTCATAGCTGCCTGTATCAGTAAATCTGAGAGAAGCGGAGAAACTGTCCGTCGCGGAGGCCGCAACCGTTGCGGATGCCTTGACCGTTTCCGTGCCGTCCTTTTTCGCAATCAGCTTATAGGTGATGGGCTTGCTGCTGTCGCCTCCCATTGCCTTGGCATTGAACGTCAGCGCGCTATCCCCGATGGTATAGGTCCGGTTAGTTTTATCAACGCTATCCCACTTGAGAGCAGAAACAGCCGTTCCCTTCACAACAAGGGTCAGAGCGGAACCGTCCTCTGCAACAGTAGAGTTGCCAACAATAGCGTAATTATCGTTGGGGTCATCGCAGAAGAACAGTGCGCTTGCAGAAGCCGCGAACTTATAGTTCTCTGCGGGCTTCAGTACGATTTTGCCATAGTATTCCGTTCCTGCAACGAAGGCGCTTGCCGGTTCAGTGCAGCTATTGTCCGTATACCAGTTGATGCTGTCCACGGTATAGCCGCTGCCGACAGCCGTAGCGCTGGGAGCGGAAGTTCCGGGTTTCAGCGCCGCGCTCAGCTGAACGGGGGCACTGGGAATCTCCGTTACCACCGGTGCTTCGTTCACCACCAGCTTGACGATATGCTGGTTGCTGAAAATGCCGACGGAGCTGCCGTTCTTATCCAGATTCAGCTGCAAATCATAGGAATAGACCTTTGGGTCTGCGCCCGCAGGAATGGTGACCGTATGCGAGGTTTTATCGGCAGCGATGGTATCTGTCTGCTGTACTGCAGTAGAACCGGAGATATAATGCTCGCACGTGGTTCGATAGGTATAGCCCGCATTTACCAATTCACTCGCCAGAGGATACCACTCGAACTTGAGAGTATGCGCCTCGTCGTTGTTCATATTCTCAACGGTGCCCTTCCAGTCCTTGAAGTAGTCGATCTTTTTGCCATCCAGCGTGACGGACTTCATGCCCCATGCGTTGGGGATGATCGTGGTCGGCTGGTTATTCACAGCCTTGATAATAAAGGCATATCCTCCCGAATCGTGTTCCGATTTCCTGTAATTGGTAATGTACTTGTTGTAGCTGTTGTAATCCTGCGCCGCAAAAGTGCCGTTGCCCGTCTGGATGGCGTTTTGCCCCAGCAGCTTGTCGGCCAGCTGATAGATTTCGTAACCCTTCAAGCGCTGTTTCACCGCAGAGGCGCTGTACAAATAATTCCCGTAATTTTTATCAGCAGAGAATCCTTCGTGGAAGTTGCCGCCGTTCAGCTTGGCCGCCACGTGGTACGCCATTCCCCGCTGCTCTTTATCATTCACCAGAGGGAATTTCGGTCTCAGCCAGAATTCCTTGCTGAATTCGCCGCCGCTGATGACCATTTCGGGCGTGGAAAAGCTGCTTTCAAAGCTGGCAGCCGCCCATGCCTGTACCTTTCCGAGGAAGGTGCCGCCTTTGATCTCGGCGAGCGTCACTTTACCGTCGCCCGTTGTGCTGCCTGCGCCGTTGAGCACGACATCCTTTTCAAAGGTGCCGCCGGTGATGATGACGCGCGAGGTCGTTTTATTCCACTTGCTATTGCTGGCATTCATACGCACAGGCCCTTGGAAGGTACCGCCGTTGATGGTCACTTTGGAGTTATTATTTGCAATCAGCGTGTAGCCACAGGAGCCGTTGTGCAAATCATCAAACTCGTCAAAGAATTGGGTCGTGTATGCGTTGCTGTCTTCGTATGTCTTCGGCGGAACATAGAGCGTACCTCCGTTGATGACAACCTCTCCGCCATAATGGCAATCGATAGTCCTTCTCCACAGAACACCTCGGAGTGATCCTGTATATACTTCTACCTCCAGCTTTCCGCTGTTCATCGTGAACTTGCCGTTTTCCCACACATTGATGAGAACATCGGCGTCGCCGCTCGTGACGCCGAGTATGCGTCCGGTTTGGGCTGCGCTGCTGTCCGAAAGCGTCAGACTGCTGTTCTCTACCTTAATCAGATCTCCCAATGCGGACTTTTGGGTGAACAACCGCAGCGTATGACCGTTCAGATCAAGCTGCTTCTGCCCTTTCACAGCGAGCGTGTCCAGCAGACCCATGCCGCTGTTCAGCGTGCCGGTGTCGATATCGCTGCCCAGCTTGATACTGCGCTGCCCCTCGGCAGTCATAGCCGCCTCAAATTGCTCATAGGAATTGACGGTCGTCCATTCCGCCGCATTTACCGTCACGGCGGTGATGGGTACCATTGTCAGCAGCATCACAAGCACCAGCAGGATGCTAACGATGCGACTTCGTGTGTTTGTTTTTGTCATATTATCACTTCCTCTCTCAATATCATTTTGAAAATTTGTCTATGCATTTTGTGTTGCCTGATTTAAACACTGTCGATCACCGAAGCAAAATAGTTTTCGGATACCGAACCGAAGAGAAAAGCGTCTATCAGACCCTCGCGCTTTGCCTGCCGTACCTTTTCGGTCAACTCTCCGTCTGTATCGTCATCCACAAAGAGAATGACCCGGCAGTTTTCCGTGTTCCGTTCTACCTTGTCACGGATTGCCATTCGTTCTTTGAACATCCATGGCGAATACGCCTTGACATCCATTAAAAGCACATCCGGTCGATGCGTTTTGCACCACTCGACGGTTGCGTCCGGCGACTCGGAAATCACAACTTGGCAATCGTCCAATTTTTGCATCAGCATTCGCTCCATGGTGTGCGCATGGATATCGCTCTGAATGTCCAAAATGATTTTTTTCATCATTCATCACCACCTTCTAAAAGCATAACTCCAATCTTACAGTATCAATTGTACTGATTTTGGGGCGCTCGTCACTGGCACTTGTGCCAGTAACAGAATAAAAATCTCGATTTTTTCAAAAAATTTTTGCCTTTTGGGCGCGAAAAACCCCTTGACCATACAGCCAAGGGGTTCAGTTTTGCTTATTTGTCTTTTAAGGTGGTTACCATGAGCTTGTTTTCAATGGCGGTTGCAACCAGTGCTTCTCTGCTTTCAAAGCCGCCCTTTTCCACCATATCGTCCAGGTTCCAGCGAACGCCGTTTTTGGAAATGCCCAGCTTATCGGCAATTTCCTGATAGGTAAAGCCCTTTATGTAAAGCCGCAGAATGTCTAACTGCCGTGGCGAGAAGGCATCGGACATCGTACCCTCCATTTCAATGGCCGGAGCGATATCGGGGAATACCTTTTCGCCTGCCAGGGTGCGCTTTACCACGCTCATCAGTTCCTCTGTGCCGTGGTCCTTATACCACAGGCTGTCGGCAGCACCCATTTTGGCTCTTTGCAAAACTTCGGGATCGACAAGCGAGGTAGCCACAACGATTTTGATTTGCGGAAAAGCCTTTTTGATGCGCTCTGCGGCGGCAAGACCGGAGTGCTTGTGCTGCGTCTGCACATCCATAAGGACGAGCTTTACGGTAGCATCGCAATGCTTTTCCGCTTCAAAGGCGTCACGGAAAACGCCGACAAGATGAAACTCGCCGTCTGCAGCAAGACGATCGACAAAGTGCTTTTGGATGTATAAATCATCCTCTACAAGTATGGTGTTTATCATAGGCTAATCTCCTTTGCGGGAATCGTAATCAGAAGAGCAAATCGTGGATTGTGCGAAATATGCATTTCACCGCCGGAGCTTTCAATACTGCGGCGAAGCGTTGACAGGCCACTGCCTTCCTTTATCGGCTCTGTGGGTATTTTGCCGTTGTTGGTTATGGTAACATCATAGCGTTCGCCGCGCTGGACAATGCGGATATATACCTCATTCCCGTCTGCGTGCTTGATGCAGTTGGTCACGCACTCCTTGGCGGCAGCAACGGTCAGCTCCTCGGCTACGGTATCACGTGGCAGGTAGCCGTCGATTTTTACAGCCACGCCAAGCTGCCGTGCGGTTCTTTTTACCTCGTCCATTGTGCTGACAGAGGTGACACGGTTGCTTGCCAGCATACCGATGGCATTTTGCAGCGCCTCAAGCTTTCGCTCGGTATCCTCTCCGCTGTCTATGATGTCACGGATGATCAGGAGGCTTCGCCCGATGGTATCGTGAATATGGACCTTTAGGTCAAGGCTTTCCTTCTCCTTGACATCGTCCTCCATGCGAGCGTACATATTCCTGAGCTTTCGATTGACTTCTGCCAATTCTTTATTTATTTCCTCTTGCTTTTGGTAGCCGTTATACAGCTCGGTTACATTGTGCGCCGTTATCTGCTGCCAGCGGTCATCGCTGTCCACGGTGATATTTTGTGTGCGAAACTGCCAGACAGTCTTGTCGGGCAAGATGTAGCAATCATCCTTGACGGTTACGGATCTGTCCGGCACGCTCAGGGCATTTTCCATATCGCTTTTGATTTGCAGCTCGTGGCCGCAAAGGGCAAAAGAGAGCCTGCGCATACGGTTGTTGCACAGGATGATCCTGCCGTTGGGGTCGGCAAAGCAGATGCCCATAGGCAGCTTATCGGTTGCTTCCTTAATGGAGAACGGCGAGAGCTCGTTCTTTTTACGGCGGTATTCCCGCGGCAGAGCAATGGCAAAGTGAACTGCCACAAGGAAAATGGCAGCGGCAAATATCAGCCACGGTGCATCCAGCAGAAATGCGTCCCCAATATTATCGGGATCTGCCTGGGAAACGGAGAACAGCAGTGGAATCATCACCGCCATAACCGCCAGACTCAGCAGGCTGCACACCGGCTTATTGCTGCGAAGAAGCTGATACATAAACAGCCCGATTTCAAGGACGATCTCCACAAGCATGATAAACGGCAGCATAGTCTGCCAAAATTCAGAAATGGAAGAAAATGCACTCATTTCCTGTCACCTTCTTTCGCTTCAAATACAAGGCGCTGGTATTCCTCGTCATCCTCTTTTTCACAGCGGATACTGTCTCCGCTTACCAAAGTGGAAAGGTCGGCCTTGCAGCACACATTCAGTGACAAGCGCAAGCCGTCTGCCTTTATGAGGCTTACCTGTATGCCTGTTAAATTCAAAATATCGGCTTCAATAACCGATTCATAAAAATCAAATACAGCGGTCGCCGTTTTGCCGGAGAGCATGGAAAGAGACTCGTCCACATAGAGCGAGCTGCGAACGCCCAACAGCTTCAGCGTTTGGAGGGACTCATTGAAGGCACGGTGGAGTTCCGTTGCCGCTATTTTAATATCTCGGTCGGTAAGGAGCGTCAGATGCTTGCGGCGTTTAATATAGCTGCACAGCACGGCAATCTCGGCAAGGAGCGTTTTGGCGCTGTCGGGATCGGTGCTTGAGATTCGGCGGTATTCCTTAGTGAGCTCCGCAATGCGGTCGATCTGCGTCTGCGTAGTGGAACGCATGAGATCATACAGGCGGTTTTGCTCCTCCACCTTGCGGCGCTTGGCTTCACGCTTGTATTCATAACGGAGTATTTCGTTCCTGTCGGCAAGCTCATCTGCAAGAAGCTCGGAGTCCTCCTTGATGTCACGCAAAGCCGACACATCCTCTGTCCATACGGCATAGCCGCCGTCAATGGGCATGGTGTGAACGGTCAAGCCGCCCATCGTGACCGGGCTTTGCTCGGCTTTTTTCATCGTTTCCTTTGAGATAGGTGCAGTGTTTACAGCTGCATACCGAACGGTAAAGTCCTTGTCGGTGATCTCTGCCGATGTGCCGACAGAGGAGGCAAACAAGTCCACATAACGGCTGTTTGAATGTATATATCCGCAAGCGATGCAAAACTCAAAGGTCAGAATATACATCACACTTTGGAATGCAGCAATATCGCCGAACAAGTGGAGCAGCCAATCCGCACCCGCATAGTAAAGTGCGCTGTAAACAATCGCCAGCAGCATAGGAACAATGGGCAGAAAGTGGAGCCTTCCTTTTTGCACGCGGCATTTTAAAAACATAATTATGAGTGCAGCAAAGGCACATAGTACCTGCCAGCCCACACTAATGAAGTAGCCTATCGAGTAACCGTTGTTTTTGTCTGTCCACACGGTGGCGTCCTTCGGAAAGGTAAATACGAATTGGTGCAGGTCATTTGTGAGCACGAGCAGAAGCAATACACCGGAGATGATCCACAGAGCCGACATTCCCTTGGGGAATTTGTATTCGTCCGGCTTTCCCAATGACATGGCAATCAGCAGTGCCAGCATAGGCACAAACAGCATGGGCAGATAGAACAGATACCACAGGTAACGGACGGCGTCCGGCTGCCAGAATATAAAATACTTTGCCGAACGGACTCCCATCCATATGATGAGCAGTACTGCGGTGACCGTCATAAACCTGCACACCTGCTTTTGCACGATCCGCTGACGGACGGAGAGCCCCCAGGCAGCGAACAGACCGATATAGATAAAGCTGCGCAGATAGGAAAACAGCATCGGGTAGAAACTGCCCCTGCCTACAATTCGGAAGCAATATGCCAGTATCACGGCAAGCACAGCGATGCCGCTTGTTATGATAGTATTCTTTTTCTGTTCGGTCATAAACATACCCCATTTCGCCTTCATTCGTTTTTGCTTACCCTTGGGTATAACTTTTCAAATTAAATTATAGTATAAATCCGTCTATTCCTCAACTGCGTCTTGCGAGACTTCAGGTTTTGTATTCCTGAAGGTTCTCCAAAAAATTATGGGAAAAAACTATATTCAAATATGATATGAACTTCTAATCACGCGAAAAGAAAAATAGTTCATATCGTCTGTTTGTCTAATTAATTACATCCTGTTCTTTTATCTGATTAATCATTGCTCCAAATAGTACGGAGAGTTTTGATTTCATCTCTAATGGAAGTTCATTACACATTCTAATGCTAATCCTCGATTTTAAGGATTCTGGTTCTTTCCTGAACCTCTTTTATCTTATTATTGTTATAACTAAATTACGTGGGAGCACCACTACTACTTTTTTAGTGTTCCTCATCCTCAACTACAATGCATTTCCTACCTGTAACAATGTAATCAATAGTAGTATCAAAATACACTGACATTTCCATAAGCGTTATAATACTTGCTCCATTTTTTCCCTGCTCAATATTTCTATATCCATCTGTAGATATTCCAATGTCATATGCTGCTCTCTCCTGTGTTACTTTCTTTGCCTTTCTTAATTCCTTGATTCTTTTTCCACTTTCTTTGTTATCGTAATAAATCATCTTTTTCCTTTCTGGAAAACCAGAAAGGTTCGTTGTCTGCACCTGACAATTTAGTTACATATATGTTTTTCTATGCGAAATCAAAAAAGACGCAAGGAAAATCCAAAAGAATCCACATATCTATAAGATACATACCAATTACCTCGGCTTTTATCCTTATATACTCCCATAAATCCTCCTTAATCCTGATACATTAGTTTTTTGAAAAAATACTTTGTATTTACTTTTCCCTGAACCACCATATATCCTTGCTGCTTTAACTCTTCGTTTAACATTCTCATGATTTCATATGCCTTACCATCTGACACTTCAAGAATTTTTGTTACATCTTTTACATCCATAAATAATTTATCTGTCATATTTCTAATCTCCTTTTTTTATAAATTGTTATTTTATTTTCATTGACCACAGTTTTAATATAAATGTATTTCTTCCCAAAGTCGTGGTAGCACCGCTACTACTTTAATTGCTTATAAAACGAAAAAAAGACTCCAATGTGACTAATTAATCACATTGGAGCCTTATTCTCCTATATTTGCCGAAATGGTATCATATTGGTATCACTTCGGTAATATTATATACAATTATGTGGTTCAAAGCCCTTTATTTAAAGACTTTTTAAAAACTTGAATTCAAAAAAACTGTTACTCAAACTCGATCTCAGTAGCTATATATTGTGTCTATACAAAACGCTCATTGCCATATTTTGTGTAGCCATTCTTGATATTCTATATATTCTTTATCATCTTGGGGATTTTTGCAAGCGAAACGCAAGCACTATAATTAAACCTATATTTGATTTATATTTAGACATGTATCGTTCCATTCTCTCTTAATACTATATCTTTAATTACAGTTGCCACTATTGTAGGATATACCCTCGACGTTTCTTCTGAGACTTCCCAAATTTTTCCGCCCTCATCAACGTCAGCTCCATGATCAGCAGCGTTTCTAACTTGTCCAATATAATCAATCATTCCCCTATGTTTTTTTGATAATACATTCCCTAACGCCGAACTTTTTTGAAGTATTCCATTTTTACCAACTAATGACACACTATGTTCATCCGCAATTTGTTGTAGAAAAGATTCGAAAGCATTCCCCGAGTATAAAATAATAGTTTTTCCTTCTGTTAATTCATTTTGTACCTTGCTAAATGCATCCGAGAGGGGAGTATACACTTTATCGGCATCTATGTAATTATATGTGCTTTCTCCCAATAACGTTTTCAAAGCATTATCATCATTTGCTTTAGATCTTAACACAACATCTAAAATTTCCAGATACGTCACTTGGTCATCATTCAAAACAAATTGATTAGCGCCATCACTTATCATCGCCTTAGCATACGTAGCTATATTAGTAATTGTATTCTTAATATCCCTATATGTTGTTGTCATACCATATAAGACTTTCAATTGCTTACAAGCCAAATCTATCGATTGTGTAAATATATATCTATCCTTAAATGATTTAAACGGTTTATATTGCTCTAATATAAACCTCATAATTGTGGCCTTTTGTAAATCATTTCGTGCAGAAACCAGCAAATGTGATAGTAATGAATCACTTTTATACGATTGTGAAATACTATCAAAATACAAGAGTTCCATATTAACAGCCATTTTTATCGCATTCTGTGCCTGTTGTTCTGATATATCTGCGAATTCACTAATATATTGTATATCACAAATATCTTTTCCTGCCAAAGCAGCGTCAACAACACTAACAATATCCTCAGCTGTGGTAAGAACTATTTCATATTGCATAATTCCACCTACTCTCTATTCATTGATTGAATTTAATAATTGCTTGATTTTTTCACTAAGTTCATCTAACTGATCAACCGATGCATCGATATTTATATTTATATTTACAACAGTGCCATTTTTTATCTTCTTATCATCATATATTTTTACAATTTGCTCGGTGTCTTTAATTTGATTATTTTGTTCTATTTCTTCATTTGTATCAATAACATTTTCTTTTTCAACGGCCAAGATTTTTCCATCTTCTTCCCTAACCATTCCTGCATCCTTAAAAATTTCTATAATTGTATTTGCACCAACTTTTGATGCACTTGTAGTCGACCCCGCTGAATACAAAATATGATTAATGAGTGCTGTCTTATCCATACCATTTCTAATCTTAATAGCAGACATCATTCTTGTGAGAAACTCATTATTTTCAATCAACATTTTCCATATTTTTTGTACTTCTTCTCTTATATTTAGAGAATATGCCCTTCCTAAAGAAAAGCACTCACTAGTAGGTGTTTTCTTAGCGCCCTCCATCAACAATTGCATTTGTAATAAGAAGCCATTATTTCGGCTAACAATTGTCCTATCAATTCCTGATGCTTGGGCAATTGCATCTAATGGTTGAGCTTGCCCTTCTTTTCCACTTGAATATGCCTTAATTATTTTTTTATTTCTTCATATGAAGAACCTGGTAACTTAAAATTATCTGCCATCTTTTATCTTCCTTTCATAACACAATTTAATATTTATTGCTTTAACATTAATTTTACTACCGACTTTATACTTCAATTCTATTATTTATCTCATATATCCATCCGACATCACCTCCTTCAAACAACTCTATAAACCTTCCAAAATTGCTACCTCCTGTAATTGTATCGATTGTCTCCAATTTTTTCACTCGTCGACTCATATCTTTGTAATTCTCCGCAGTAACATGTTCCATAACTTTTTGAATCTGGTCTGCTCTTCCTTTGTAATTCTCCACCCCGGTATATTCCTTTATCAAGGGAGCATTCACTGGTTTTGCTGGAGATTTCAGATTTTCATCGGTCCAATGTTTAGATATAATCTGCATCGTACATGGATTACCAAATATAATCACTTCATTCGCAGCACTATCCACACCATGAAACTCATTAATTTTGCGTTTAATGTCCTCATACTGCTCGTGAGGTTTCTTTTCCGTATCACAGAACACAAGCACAAGTTCATCTGCCCCATTTTGATATCGGTCCTGATACCTCGCCGGGATATTTCCATTTCCACCAGCATTGACCAATGAAATATCATATTGCTCATTCCATACTTTTAAATTTTTTAATCGATTTAGATACTCATATTCCTCATTACCTTCACAGATAATACAGATTTTATGGTTATCCAAAAACTTAGGGAGCTTATTTGGCATCGGCATCATCCCCCTTTACACCACTTTTAATACTAAGCAATGAGTTAATCAATTCAGGATCAGGCAAAGCTCCAAGCGCACCTTTCCGATATTTTTCCATAACATCTGTCGTATCTCGTACGCCCTGCTGTGCTGTAAAATCTGCAAGTGAATATACATACACACCTTCTTCATCCTTATGAACAAACCAAATCTGCTCCTTTCGAAACATTCGCTTGCAATCCATAAGATTTATATCATGTACTGTAAATATCATCTGTGCACTTGTATTTAATTCATTATTAAACATCGCAACAATCGCCCTGGTAAGCTTAAAATGAATACTGCTATCCAACTCATCCACGACTAAAATCCTGCCTTGTTCAAGTGCTTCAATTACATAGCTGGCAATAGCTGCAATCTTCTTTGTTCCTGTGGAGTCAAACATCATACTTGGCACATGGACTCCCTTATAAGTAGAAACCAATCTGATTTGATCCATAATGTTCTCCGGAATATCAAGCACTTTCTCATCTGGCTTTTCGTCACCTTCACCAGTTTTCAGCTGTATCTTATCCATATCCACATATTCAAAATTATCCATATATAAGTCAGCATTTTTTATGAACTCAACAACTTTTTGCTGTAACTGATTCTTATTTTTCATAAGTTCAATCGTGTGCTGCATAGGTATGTTATTCATATTGATGATATCAATTTTTTCTGCAAATCCGACAAGAATCTGCTTCATCTCATTGATATGTTCGAATTTGCTTGTATCTACCACATAGCATAGCAAATTATTCTTCGATACAACTGAAATCATATTCTGAACAGCTTCATCAATACACTCATATATTTCACTAACAGTATCTTTTTTTAACCAACAAACTTCCTTTTCGTTGTTGTACTGATCTTTAAATATCTCCGAAAATGACTCATATATATATTCTTCTTTTTCTGAATCATACTTAAAATCATAAGAAAACTTTCTTCCAGATGCCATAAATGTAACACCTAACTCGCATACATCACTATCAGTAAATATATTTGGCATCAGTCCATTCTTCTTATTTAAAAGTACATTTCTTATTGCCCTAATGCACTTGATTAGACATGTTTTACCGGCATTGTTTGGTCCATATATTCCTACCGTTTTAAGGACATTAAAATTATTCTCTTTGTGAACATTTGCTCCAAATTTTTTATTTCGCATATCTGCTTTCATCGAAAATGTAATGTCATCCTCAAATGCATAACAGTTTTTTGCTCTTATCTCTATAATCATGGCTCATTCCTCCAAGTCACTTTTCTTCTTTACTTATCATTATTATATCATCAATTATTTTTTATGCAACTTTTTTTCACAAAAACTATAATTCAGAGATTAATTAAACTTAACATAGCAAAAAGGACAGCCTCCCAGGGAGCAGTGCGACTGCTCCGTTTTGTTATATGTCAAGTCTCTCTGGTACTAATTTTTTCCAATACATAGAAGGATGACGAGGATACAAGTAATAAGTTGTATTGTCGGCACATCCCTCTTTCACAATTTCATAAATACTATTATCGAGTTTTCCTAAGAAAATAACTATCTCTGGGTTAATTATTTCAACTTCTTTTACAATAAAATCTCTATACGTTTCAGCATACGTTTTAAGCCTATTCATGTCACACGTACTATCTCCACCCCGTTTGTTTATATTTATATATGCACATTCATCAATAGTTGATTTCAATTTCAAATCTTCCAAACATTTAATTGGAAGGTTATAGTACTCCGTACTTTTATTTTTCACAGCACATTCCTTTACCCAAAAGAATTTACCATTCTTCTCATCTTTACTTTTTTCCGTATCATAAATATGTGGCTCCCTGCAAACAAATAAAACCTTAGCCTTATCCTCATTGCCAAGAAAACCATCTTTAGAAAAGATATATTTCCTACTAACATCATAATTAAAATATGTTTTTTTAAAAGACTCATCACATTCGTCAATTTGGGCTTTTTTCCAAACTTTAAATAGTTGGTCCAAAGTATTACATCTATCAATTTCTTCTTTATACATTTTTCCTTCTAAATGAAAAACTAATCCCTATACTTTTTCCAAATATAGAAAAATATTTTCTCTGATTTTACAAATAACTCATAGGTTCTATTCTCGTCTCTTTGAAGTCTCTGTGCAATTTTTTGAAATTGTCTTTCGCTTTCTCTATTATTATTTATATATACAAAATCCAGATAACACTGATGGCACCAGTAATTCCTTATTTCTCTAATATCATCAATCAAATCATAATCATCGTCAGACAATTCTGGACGATCATCACTATAATCTAAATTTTCTAATTCTCTAGCTATTTTTCCAAGATTGCTTTTTTCTAATCTATTAAAATTATCATCAAAATTCCCCTCATGCATTGCGGCATAGGTTCTTCTTAGATTAAACTCAATACATTGTACTTGCTGTATCAATTCACTATGTATTAGTTTAAATGTATCTCTATCCATGCAATTATTCTCCAATTATTACTGTTTTCCTGTAAATAGAATCAAAATAGAATCACATTAATATAAAAACACCCCACAGTGCCTATAAATAAAGGCATTGTGGGATTGTAGTGTCTACTCAAACTCGGCTTGTATTAAGTTTAACTTAAACATATTTGTTTATGTTTTGTGTGTTTTTATCTGTTTATTTACCTATACTATATTATTTGTATTATCCTTCTGATTTCGTGTTGCCATAATGTTGCCACGGAAGTATTATAACATAAGTCAGATTTTATTTCATTAAGTTCTTTTAATGTCTATAAAAATATATTAAACATTTTCAAATTCATTGAATGTTTTTTCAACTATTTTTATATTTTTTCTCTTAAAAATAATAACAAATTTTTTTGAACTTCCTATTTTTTTCCAAGTGCCTTTCCCATCTTGTTGATTCAATGTTCTCTGGTATAATATATTCTTGTAATAATATTCTTTTATTTTAACTGGTCTATCTAGAAGTGTTTCAATGAAAGAATCTATAATTTCAAACATTTCCTGCTCACTACGATAGTCAAAGGAAAAATAAATATATTCAAAATTCCAACACATTATTACGATTTCATCTTCTAGGAATTCCACTTCTATGTTCTGCGTAATGCATAACTTCGATTTATTATTACATATTTTATACTTTTCAGATAACATTCTTTTTACAACGCAAATATCTATCATTTTCCTAACCACCACTCCTTAAAATAATTTCTACCATTTGTAAATCATCTTACTACGAAATGTATCGGTTTATTATGATGTGTGGTATGTATTTCAAACTGTACTTTACTCATAACTTTTATTCCCATATACACCCCATTACTTCTGAAAAAGTATAATACTGGCTTTAATGCTTTATTAATTGCATTTATTATACGAACTCCCCATATCATACCAACCACAACCCCAAATGCTACACACGCGACAGTAAAAGCAGTTAGTTTTTTTCCATTTAATCCGCATTTTTTTCCTATAGAATATGCAAGTGCTCCAAATATCACTCCACTAGCAGCTGCAATTGCAGCTCTAAAAAACCATTTTCCTGTTGGATCTATATTATTAACCGGATTTCCATTACAATAGCAATACAAATTATCTTTATACACACTATCACTTTCTATTTCTAATACACTGACATCATCTGCATTTATAAATCTTCCCACCTCTGCATCGTAATATCTGCTCTGCAGATAATAAAGATTTGTATCGCTTTCAGTATCAGTGAAGCTTCCGTCATAGTAGTATCCTCTGTACAATACATGATTTAACTCAAAGGGGACCTCATATCCTTCATAACAAAAACTCTTTTCTGTATCTGTGATGACATTTCCCCATGCATCATATGTATATGAAGCGATTTCTGCTCCCCCGTCATCAAGCAGACCTGTCACATCTCCCTGCAGGTTCTTTTCATAATAAAGTCATATTTATGTAGATTATATATTTTAGATTAAATTAAATTAAATTTAATCTAAATCTGTCACACTCCCTTCTTCATCTAAATAAATTCCAATTTGTGTAATATATATATTGACTCCAACAATTTTGAAATAACATTTATAATATACTTCTTTCTTCCCTTCACTAGTCTCAAGATAAACAGCTACTTTAACATGTTTATTAATCCAGTTTTCATTGTCATATGAACATTCTACTGATTTTACTATGTGATTTTTATCATCCCAATATATGTTATTTAGGATTTTTTTACTATCTTCTTCAGAAATATATTTGCTATTACAATTTTCAGTCAAAATTGTTTTAGTAAAAATATCTCCTATTTGATCTAAATAGAAAAATCTTACAGGATATACAATAACTATTGTTATTATTGATATTATTAATAACGTAACACATATTATCTTTTTTTTATTCATACAAACTTCCTCTCTCCTTTATGTGGCATATCTCAACATGATCGTAATAATCCCCTTGTAACGGTTCTCGAAGGTCCTTATTAAAATGACTGTCTGAATGTGCAGCATAATTAATTTTATCTGCTGTTACCGAAGAAATTATGGCTGTATGAGAATAACGTTTCTTTTTACTGGAATAAAAATATATCATATCACCAACTTTTGGATGAAATCTATTTATATAATTTTTCATTTGTTGTTTTGTTACTTTTTTTACAATTTTAAATGATTTATTACTAAAGTATTTTTTTACATACTTTCTTTGTTCCACAACCGTTGTCCAACTCTTTGTGTATGCGAATCCAATTCCCTGTATACAAGGCATACAATACCAATTACTGGTCATGTTAATCCCTCCAGTCCACAAGCACTGTGATGCAAAATTTGCATTATTCAAACTCGCAAAGTCTGGTTTGATTCAGATTATTTCAATGTAGTTATCTATACTATTTTGTATTGATAGCTCATACCTTTTCCACACATTATTTTTCGTTTCACATATTTTTAGTACCAATCCAGTACCATTGCATTTTTTCATTATTGTGTGTAGTTCAGGTGGCTTGCAGGTTTCTTTTACTACTCACAGAATAATTTTCTGCTGGCTTGCTTGTCCACCTATGGAAATTATAATCTCCAGGCAATATTTCTGCAAGAAAAAGTTTTGTGGTACCAATGCTCTGTATCTGCAACTGCTTGAAATGCAGAAATCATTCACTATCATAATATCTATGTAATTATTTTATAATCGGATTCATTTTTATAAAACTGATTTCCGATTATTTATTTCGATGTAACTAGCTTGCTTTCATACACAATCTGATTCAAATCATCAATAACTAAAAATGAATCTTTTGATCTTAAATCAATATTATTCAACTTAATTAACTGCATTCGAACATTTTCTAGTAGCACACATTTTTCAATCACCTGTGAATATTTTTTTATAAATTGTCTAGAAGCATTGCGTAATGTTTTTATTTTAGTATTAAGTTTATCCTTTAACTCTTTATTTTTATTGCTTTTATATTTACCAACTAATCCATAACACTCTTTAATCAAACTGCAAATTTCAGTCCAACCATTTTGATACTCAATTCTATATTCTTTACCATTGGCTATAATCATCGATAGTTCTGTACTAATATATTTTTCTGCATTAATAACATCTCTATACTGTTCTACACTCGATTGAAACACACCCCTATGGGCATATCTATGTCTATTTCTGATAAGATCATCATATTTTGAAATTTCATCTCTATTTTTATTGATAATAAATTTAAAACTATCGCACAATTCATCTCTTATACTTTTTTCCAAAACAATATAGCTTACATTTGGAGAAAACTTCTCAATATCCAATTTTTTATTAATGAAATTTCTAGCATATAAATTTTCAGTTCTATCTTTTTCAAGTAATTCATAATAAAAATTTTTTACAAGTTGTTCTGCATAAGTATATACACCAATCAGTAATGCCCTTTCATATGCATCAATACAATCGCTCAATGCTGAAAATTCAACATTAACTTCTCGAGAAAATTTTCTATATTCTGCTGTATGATCAGCAAAACTATTTTTTATGAGTTCAACATTTTGCAGGGCAATCTCATTTTTCTGAATTTCATCTTCTACATCAAAGTCATATATTTTCATATTATCTGTATCCTAATATTCCCTCACATATTTCAAATCTTTTTCTTATTGACTGTAATGTTCCTGTACTTATGCTAAATGGATTTTCTTCTTCTCTCTTAAAAGATTTTTCCAATATACTATACATTGTATTTAAATACTGATTTTTTATAACTTCCGGATCAATATCTGTTAATGAAATTTTTTTCTCTATTATAACTCCCAACATCGCCTCAAGTATACTAACATTTAGATTTCCAACAAACCCCAATTCATCTTCATTTATTTTTTCTACCTTTCTAAAAATATTTTTGCTTTTTCCAAATATTGAATACATCATTTTTATTGCACTTGATAAGTCTTTTATATAGTTTTTACTTATTAACTTATTCTTGTTATCCTCACAATAACTATTCAAAATATTATTAATTCCAGATTTTTCAAACTTATATCCTCTATAAAAAACATCTGACATTACAATAACTCTAAGAAGAGCTTCCACATGAGCATCCTTTTTTATTGCATTATTTGAGAACAAACTTTTTAATTCTTTACACGAATCTGCCGTCTCATAAAGTGCATTTATAAATTCACCATATGCAAGCGATTTTCTTATCTGCATAGAATTTAGTTTGACAGATCCAGTATTTATTCTCTCAAATATTAAGTATTTAGAACTGTAATCGTTCGGTCCAATTTGCCTAAATTCTATTAAAGGTATAGTACTTCTCTTTATAATTCTTTGATATTCTGGTTCTAACTGATCAAAACTTTTTCCAACAAGTTCTTCCATTATTTTACCTGATAGTTTTGACTTTCTCTTCTTTTTTCCTTCCTCAACTGCATTCCACGGTTCTCCATTAACATAGTTTGTAACAGTTGTAAGTCTTTGAAAACCATCTATTAATTCATATTCATTATTTCCTACTTCCAATAAAAATAATGGTGGAATTGGAAGTCCTAAAATAATTGACTCAATTAATCTAGAACTCTTTTGAGCATCCCATATAAATTCCCTTTGCATAGCAGGTTTTTTTATTTCTCCACAATTAAACATATCAATTAATTCGCCAAATGATCTATTACTAACCCAATGTTTAATATTATAGGAAGTTAAAGACTCTTTATTAACTTCGCTTTCAAACAATTCACTTATTTTATTTTCGGTTTCTTCATCTATATTCCCTAGTTTTTCCAGTTCTATAAACATTTCATCTAATGAATTGGCTTCAACTTCTTCATTGCAAACATTATTTTCCTCAACATCTACATAATTAATAAAATTATTTTCAACACGAATATATAATTTCATATTTTTTCCTTTCTTCAAATCATATATCCTCCAAACTCTTTTTAAATAGGATATACAATTTATAGTAACATCATTCTTGTAAAATTAATATTTATTCTTACATTATTTACCCAAATATGCTATCAATTTTATTTATACTTTTTCAGCCTTAAACTTTTATTTTATATAAAGTGCATATTATTCAGGCAATAACCTTGCTAATCACATCTTGTACTTCCTCTGACCGTATCAGCATCCTCATCTTCTCATCCCCACCTTCAACCTCAGGCTTACCACACCTAACATTATCCGTATGCTCTGACACACAACAATCTTTATACCAGCATTCACCCATAAGAGTCCCTTTAACAGACCACTTTTCATTTTGTGTAAATTCACCAACCAATGACTTCATCACACGTTCTGTAGAATATCTCTTAAATCCAGCTATGTACTGTAATGTTTTCTTATCATCAATCCTTGATAAATCTATTCTGTGATTCTCAACTGCCGCCAAAACTTTATCACGGATTTTTATTTTATCGGTCTTTCCAGTGCCTGTCCATTCTACCAACTTATCAAATGCAAGAATCAGGTACTCAAAACAAATCATATCCAGAATTACAATCTTTCCTTCCGACTTATCTGTTATTGATTTCAACATACGATACTTATTGCGAATGTCTTGATTGTCAACCACATAATCAAATGCAATATAGTATTTATCGTCATCTTTAATATCCAAGTCTATTAATGCATCCAATAATCCCTGATTGCTCCCTTTACTCTCAACTACAAGTTCATTGTCAGAGAAAATCCGATTAACTAATTTCCAGAAGTGAAGTCCTGCACCAGTATCCTCTGTCCATAAATATCTCATATCACAACTCCTCTTCTAGTGTTATCCTATTATTATCAAACTTCAACACCTTAAAGCTCTTATCAGACACATTAAGTCCGTCACAATTTCGCAAGAAGAGCATATACTGATTTGATAACTCAAAATTAATAAATCTCCTAACATCATCATTAATCAAACAATCTGCATTATCTATCACAATAAAACTATCTCTGCACTGTTTGATTGCCACTAAAAAATCATCTGATTTATAATTAAACAGCTTGATAGCCTTGTATTCGTCTGTCAATCTTATATCTTCAAGCATTTCATAAAGTACTGTTTTCCCGGTACCACTGTCTCCACCAACAAGTGTAATTCTGTCATCAAATTCCAAATCGTATGAAAATGGATCAGCTTTGAATCTAACATTTTTATAAATCATCTGCCTCTCTCCTTTCATATTCATTACTCCACCATGCATTATAACCTCTGCCACCGATAACTATATCAGAATCATTAAATCTGATTTTGGCATCATCTGGAATATCAAAAAGCGTTGGTCTTGACATATAAATCTTAATATTATCCATAGTAAAAAGTATTCTAAGTACATTCGGTCCACATTCCTCAACATTTACCACTTTATCAGGATGCTTTATAATATTAAGTAATGTCTTGCAACCTGATGATAAATTTCGAATTGTACCCAAGCCATATTTTGTTTCTATATGCTTGTCTGGCGTCAGCTTAGCCGCATCCACTTGTTGAATCAAATCAATTTCTTTTTGTGACATCTCTTCATTGCCTGTATTCAGGTTAAAATATAGGTCATTCTGAAATATCCAATCCTTTAAATTCTTTTTTTCTGTATAGACGTTTATCATTGATATTACTCCTTCAATTTGCTATCAATTTTGTACCAATGTCTTTTCACCTGATTCCGAATACCACTCTCAAGCACCTTACTTTGACTAAATATCTCATCCGCTTTATATGCATATGTTAAGAAATTCCCATGATCCTTAGAATACTTACTTGCCCCTAAATGTGTATACGAATGATAAATTGCTTTCTTTCCAGCATTAAACGATTTTTCATCCGTGTTCTCTTTAATTCTTTTAATTTTTCTATATGCTCTACAATAAAACTTAAATAAACTTTTATCCCTTATATGAACAATTCTACCATCAAATGTAAAACCAAGATAATTTATAAGGTTACTTTGCCCCTTTATTTTTTCTATTTCCCCATTATTGTAAAAAAAATGCTCTGTTTTATCCTCATTTAATTTTAAATTAGGAATACCTTCTCTGGTATCATATATAAATTTTGAAATTTTCTCATTTCTTCCACAATTTATCTCGTTACGGGTCATCGGAATACCAACTATTATATCATCACAATACCTTCTATATATTCCTTTCTGAGAAGTAATAAAATCATTAATTCTTTTATCAAAATCTATCATATATACATTAGCATATACAGCACTTATAGATGAACCTTGCGGAATCTGATAATCTTTACTATTTTTATGAAGATGCTTCTTTTTAAAATCATGAAATTCATCTGTCTCAAAATATTTATCCAACTCACGCATATCTCTTCTAAATAACCCTTTTTCAGCCTCTATATCATCAGCTTCAACATATGTAAACTTTGTAATATTCTTATAAATTGCATAATCAGCTACATCCAACGACTTTTCACCAACCACACATTTAATTTTTTCCTTTAAATATCTATGATCAAGATTATCAAAAAATTTACTAAAATCACCAACAAAAATATAAGCTGATTCACATTTAGCAATATACTCAAACACTTCTTTTGCAAAATCAATATTGCATTTTCCTGGTGAGCAGTTTCTATATGCTGTTGAAACACGACCTATTCCTTTTGACTTAATATAATTATTATATTTGCTATTAAGACGATTTCCATAGTACTCATAAATAAATCTGTCAATGTGTGCTGCATAGTATATATCCCGATTTTTTTCTTTAATAAACTTATTTCCTTCTAAATCGTTTGTGTATTTGCTGCAATCCATTTGAAAGTGGATAAACGGATAAAAACCGTGCCTACTAACCCAATTAATATTTTGAACACTTTGCTCATAGTTAGTATGGTATTTCTTTTTATCAAAGTGAGTATAGAATTTATCTTTGTATATTTGTTTGCTCATTTTTTCTCCTAAAAGCTTACTGATTAACGACCGGTAGATATCAAATATCAGTAAGCATTAAAATCAATTGGACCTTGCTTTCGCAAGGAACTCTACCATCCTCCAAATACGATGTATTGTATAATATTATTAACAGCTACTTTAATTCACTGGTAATAGGAGGTCATACAATGGACAATATAATTCTTAATATCATCAACTGTATGCTATTAATTCTGGTCAAGAATATTCTTGACATAGAATACGTAAAACCCTTATAGCTATTTCTATAAGGCAAAAGCTATTATTAATCTGTCACTTGATAATAGTATAATACTACTTTTTATATCCATATGGAATAGACTCCTCAGCAACTCGCAACATACTATTTTCTGAAATATAATCATATATATGTCTATTAGAGCCTTTGTACTCTTTAATTGAAGCGGATACATCTGAATGTTCCTCAAAATTCTCCACATGCTCCATAACTTTCTTAAATACTTCCGGGCTATATTGTGGTGGATAACCATTCTTAACTAGACAAATCTTTATTTCCAATTTCAACTGGTCTCTTACATTTTGATTGTTAAGCCAATCAGCAAAGGAAGATTTTGTATCAATGATTTCCTTTACCTTTATTGCCAAGTTTTTGCACTTATCATTGATTACAATACCATCAACCTCTTTATCCGTTCCATACTCAAAATTATATTGGTCACGCATAGAAATCAAAATATCATAAAATACCTTTTCCTCAAAAGTAAGTCCTATTTTTCGGAAGCTTTCTCTATTTTCATTCATTGCTCTAAGAATAGCTAACGCCTGCTCTGTTGCAATTTTAATAATATCTTCTGAAACCTGTTCCTGTGCTTCACCTGCTTCTTCCGCAGAAAGATGTTTACGTCTCTCATGGTATTCTGCAATAGTCTTTTCCAACATTTCCTGATATGTCTTTGCAGCTAATCTGTTAACTTTCCCATACTCCTTAATCTGTTTACGAAGCATTTTAACAAGAAGTTCTAGCTTAGTCACCGGCATCTTAACATCGGATAGCTTTTCAAAATATTCTGGTGAAAAGATATCTTCTTCCTCACCACTTTCAAGGACACTCTCAACCTGATTATATTTTAACGCTTCCTCCACCATCTTAGAAACTGCACGATTCATACTGTCAGTATCTACTTCACTTGTCCCACTCATTTTACGGACAAAACCTGCTATTGCCATAAAGCATTGTGCCAAAGCAGATTCTTCTTCTCCAAGATACCCTGAAGGCTGACATATATCAAATGCCATTCTCATACGTTTAACAGTCTTCAGAAAATATGTTTTAAAAGATACTGTCTGAGGACCATTTTTTCCTTCTGACTGCAACTCCTGAATTGATACAAAAACATACTCTGCTGCTTTGGCAAGAAGCCTGTATCGGTCAATCGGATTGCATTCCATATTTATAAATGGTGTTAAATCATAGCCTATAAACATATTTTTTAGCACTTCCAATTCTTTCCTAAATACCGATGTAGCCTGCTCAACATCATCAGAAGTTGGTGCAACCGATGTATTTCCACCATATAATTTCATGGCTTCACGCATATTATCACGGATTCCAATATAATCAATCACCATACCATATTCTTTTCCCGGATACTTTCTGTTTACACGGCTTATGGTCTGTATTAACAAATGCTTTTTTAATGGTTTATCATTATATAAATATGTGAGACACGGAACATCAAACCCAGTAATCCACATATCTACAACAATGACTATACGGAAATTTGACTTTTCCTGCTTAAAAGCAGCATCTAACTCTTCGGAACGTTTATCATTCTTAACGCCACCAAGATAGTTATACATATCCTGCTCATCATTTTTTCCAACACTAGATACCATTGCAATAAGTGGCATAGGTTTCAATTCATTTAATTCTTCATCTGTTACATCAGTACCATCCGACACTTTCTTTTCTTCAAACCATTCAGGATACTTATCTTTAAATTTCGACAATAAAGCATAAGCAATCTTTCTATTAGAACAAACCACCATTGCTTTCTGTATTCTATTTGGATCTGCATCACAGGCTGAAACATAATGATTATGAATATCTGTAGCAAGGCGCTCTAATCTGGAAGGTTCCCCAAGAATTATTTCCATAGAACTCATTGCCTTCTTACTTGCTTCGACATCTTCAAAAGTAGCACCATCATCAGCACACTTTTTATAGTAGTCCTCAATCTCTTTTACCTTGTTTTTATCAAGTAATACTTTTGCAATACGAGGATGATATTTAATAGAAACAGTAAGTCCATCTGCAACAGCCTGATCCATCGTATATCTATCAATTTCATCACCAAAAGTCTGATATGTTTCTGCAATAGGTGTTCCTGTAAATCCTACAAATGTAGCCTGTGGAAATGCCTCTTTTAACACCTTTGCATATGGCTTTGATACCATAGCTTTCATATTCGCATCCGCATCTTTACTGAATTGAATTTTTTTAGAATGTTCAAGCTGAGTTCTATGTGCTTCATCAGAGAAGCATATAATATTCTGTCTGTCATTGATAAGACCTATTTTGTCATCTTCCCTATCACAAAACTTCTGAATAGTGCATATGTAGAATCCACCACTTTGTCTTGCTCCAAGTTCCTGTCTTAGTTGTGTTCTATTCTTAACAACAGAAACCTCTCCAAGATTAAGGAATTCTGTACTCTTTGTAAAAAGCTTCGCCCCCTGTTTTTGCAATTCATCTCTATCGACAATCAATATAATCGTTGGAGAACCTATCTCTGAGATATCTGTACAGCGTAATGCCAACTGACGTGCCAAAAATGCCATCGTATAAGTCTTACCACACCCCGTAGCCCCAAAATATGTACCGCCTCTTCCACTCTTGGTAACAACAGAATCTACAATGCTTTGCTTCAGAAGCCTCGCAGCAAAAAACTGTGGATAACGGCATACAATTTCCA
>OLOZ01000519.1_pt1 | contig 34449 bp, 42 predicted proteins | sample 1673021 | NCBI WGS metagenome assembly OLOZ01 (sample SAMEA3136747, study PRJEB25190) | human gut metagenome | biome: human gut; feature: human-associated habitat; material: faeces | place: Austria | collected 2013 | reverse complement strand
ATTTAATAAACGCCTCTACAATGCCTTTAATCCCTATCTCTGCTCCTATATGTATCTTTTTGCCGCACCTCTTGCTATCACCACTCTTTTTCGGTGAAATATCGCTGATTTCAACTTCGCAATATCTGCTGTCGGCTGGATTATAATATCCAAACACATCTATCGGATTTTCGCAGGCGTGAAAACCGCACGCGCACAAATCTGCTTTGGGTTCTTCATATTCTTTGCCAATTTCATATTGAAAACCTCTGCATTTTAAATCTTTATCGAATCCTTTATATGCTTTCATTCCTCATTCTCCTCACATACTCTAAATAACAATCTTTAGGGTCTATTGTTGCGTGGCAATTTATTTCGCAATAGTCATCTTCCTCCTTGCACATAAAATCACAGACATTGCTCATAAGCTCACCTAATTCATTGCTTATTTTTTCGAATGCTTCTTTGTATTGGTATAGCTCTATCCAATCGCTAAATAGGTTCGTTACAAGCCATGGCCTGCGGTCTTTACGATGAAACACTGTCGGCATTTCATCACCTCGTGCATCTCTTATTGCCTGCTCTATCGCTTCGTCGATATTAAGTTGCTGCACTCGTTTGCATTCGATATGTATTCCCGGTAAACCTACAACATCAGCGTCGCCATTTGCTCCGCTATATTGCTGCCCCCTGCGTGTATCATAACCGTATTCTTTTAGTTTTTTGGCTAACTCCCTCTCGCCATCTGCACCCTTGCGTCTGCTATTTGTCATTGTTTTCTGTAATCCTTTCCTCTCATCGGAACTAAATCACATATTTCACAAAACCTCGAATATATTGCCTCGCCTACATTTTGATTCAGCTCTTTTGTTGTGTCGTTGGTGGTAATTATCACCGGCAGATAGTCTTCGTATCTGGCGTTTATAATTTCAAACAGTTTTTCCCTGTTCCAGTCGGTTATTTTCTCTTTTCCCAGATCGTCAATCACCAGAAGAGGCACGCTTTTGATTTTCTTTAGCCGCTCTCTCTGATTATCAAAATCCCTCAGCAGCCCGAACAAATCTATTGACGTTATAAACATTGCCGGAACGCTTTCCCCTATCAGGTGGTTTACTATCGCTGCTGCTAAATGTGTTTTGCCTGTTCCAGCATTTCCTATTAGCAGAAGCCCTGTTGAAAGGCGTTCATCTGCCTGACTGAACCGCTCGGCGTATTTCTTGGCTTTTGTAAACGCTTCCTCGTTCCCGTTTGGGTTGAAATTTTCAAATGTCCTATTTAAAAACCGTCTGCCTAAATTGCACTCTCTTGTCAATCTTGCCGCCCTTGCCTCATGCTTTTCCAGTAGTGTCTCCAGATAAATCAGTTCCTCTTTCAGCTCCATCCTCTCATGTCCTGAATCCGCTTCCAGCTGCGCTATAGTCTTTCTCAACTGTTCGGCACGACTCTTTATTGCTGCTATTTCTTGCCTCTGCATCTTTCTTGTCCTTTCTCGCCCAGCTCAGTATTGTGGCGTAGTGGCTTTTATATCTCTTACCCTTGCTCGCTATGTAGCCCGATAACCTCTCAATTCTGTCCTGCCAGTCATATGGGAATTGCTCTTTTAGCTTTTCCAGTTCTTCCTCTGTCAGGCGTACGTTTTCAAACTCACCCATGGCGGGCATAATATATTTATTTATATTCTTAACATTCTTTACATTCTTAAGATGTTGTTGCTGGTTTGTTGCTCGTTTGTTATCGGTTTGTTGCCCGTTTGTTGCCCGCTTGTTATTCTCTTCATCTTCGCATTGGTAGAACGCCCAATTTTCAACGGTTGCAATCGTAAATTTGTTTGTTGAAAAAAGGGATATTTCTCCTGTGCTTTCAAGTTTTTTTAATGCCGTTCTTACTTGCTGTATTGAAAATCCCAATTCCTTTGACAGCTTATTCAATCCTATGATTGCCTGCCCCGGCACAAGGTCATATCCTCTATATTGTGCCGGTTTAAATGTGGCAACTATCAAGATATGAAGAAAAACATCTTTTACAACGCAGTCCGAATACCAGCCCCATTCAATCATTTTTCTATGCAATTTCACAAAGCCGTTGAGGTTTGACATTTAATCACCGCCCCATGTTTGTTTTAATCGTTCCACTTCGTCAGGTGTCATGGTCTCAATTCCCATTTCCTCACAGTCATTAATAATCATGTCGATGAAGTGTGCCATTTCTTTAGTATCAAATGTAGAGCTGCCAAAGTAGCATTTTATGTTTTTATACCCCTCGGTATTTCTGCAATCTCCCATATCCTCGCAGAGCCAACCAAGACCTTTATGCTCCCAGTTTGATATCCACTTATCCACTGCCTCCGATTTTATCGGAACGATTTCATACGCTGACATTTCCCTTATATACGAGCGGTAGACATCTGTCTTTTTAAGCTTTGCCGATTCTGCCAACTTCCCAATAAGTACCCAGCAGTAAGCGTTGGCATCAAGGCTTCGCTTTGCCCTTCTTTGCTTTATTTCTGCAACGTATTCTTTACCCTCGATGTATTTATCCATTAGCTCCTGAACGGCTTTCATATCGGCTGTATGCAGGATAATTTCAGCACCTTTGCCCCAACAGGGGCGACTATCTATTTTGTCGATTATCATAATGCTCCCCCGTATTTTTTGTATATCAAGTCGTCTTCGTTCCAGTCTGGATAGCACCGTTTAAGATACTTCCGAACCAATCCCCCGATAACTTCCATTTGCCCCGCTGTGCCAAAGTCAAAAATGTAATGACAGTCCCTGCACAGCGTTACAATGTTCTGTTCTATTCCTAATCCGCCATGGCTGCGTGGTATGTAATGTGCCTCTGGTAGACCACGCTTGCCACATACCACGCAAAGCCCATTATCTCGCTCATAGACCGCCTTTTTCGTCTTCTGCGATATAGCGCAGGCCTTTGCTCTTTTACTGCTTAATGGCTTCATTTTCGTTCCCTTCAAGGTCTTTATATACCCTCTCAAACTCCTCGGCTGTTGTTTTCTCCGATAAATTATAATCGGCAGCAAGTTCTTTAAAATCTATATTTTTTTCTCTGGCAAGTGTTAAAACTTTATTCCGCCATTCTTCACGATTTATTATCCTGCTTTTAGCCTCGCTTACCGTCTCGGTGTTTATTTTTTCTTTAAACTCATCAGCCTCGCTGTCAGAGTAGACTCCATCGTACGCCAGCTTAGAGTTTTTCAACACCACTCTGTCGAAACATCGTTTAAGTGCCATCGCGTAAGGATATGCGTTCTTGCAGTTATATTGCGACACTTCCCCAACCTCGTAGATACCTTGCTCGTCATTTATGTAAGCGTATACCAGCGAGCCGGAGTATCCATCTTTATCTAAACTCATACACGACGGTTTGAACTTAAGATTTTCTGGCAACGCATCATTGAGTTTTAGACAGGCATTGTGGGATATGATGAGTCCTGTATATACCATCTTCCCGTTTTTAGATTCATTCATGAGTATCCAAAAATCACCACTGTTTATATGTTTATACGTTTCAATTATTTCTATTGCCTTTGCTCTGCTCTGGGTATATTTAGGGGACACCCAGACAGGTATCTCTTTTTTTTGTTTTGATGAATATTCGGTTACTTTTTCCCCGAAATCATAATCACTCATCTTTTATATCCTCCAAAACTTCTATTTCTACGGAAAACCTCTTTCCTTCTTCATTTTTTAAATGCGTATCTAATGCTGTTTTGGCAAAATTGCCTGCCATCGCCATATCGTCAAATGCAAAAGACACATCGTTATACCCTTCTGCAAATGTAACTTTATACATCATCTTCTTCCTCCAATATTCCCAAATCATCTTCTGTCCAATATGGGCCATCAAAATAATCGGTATCTTCTCCGTAATAGTCTTGTCCATAATAGCTGTTTAGTTCTGCGTCTGTTATGTAATTTTTCATCTTTAATCCCCTAAAATATATCTGACAAACCTCTTGCCGTTTTTGCTTTTCTGTCTCGTGTTTTCTATGGGTATTCCTAATTTACGCAGATCATATATTCTTGCAGAAAGCCTTGTTATGTCGTATTCATCTGACGCTTCGAGAGCGGTTATCCCTCCGCATTTAATAATATGCTTTAAAACAATATATTCTTGCGTTCCTTTTTGACATTTGCCCAGCAATGCAGTATAATGTTCATGGTTTTTTAATTGTGTGCCTGCGCATGGAGTTGCCGCTCCTGCAGGCACTTTTTCATTTCTCATCATTTTCTACCTCCCATGCGTAAAACATTATTGCTCCGAACATAATTACCAACGCTATACTTGTCATTTCTTTTCCTCCTTATGTACGGCTGAATAATCAGCCCTCTTTTTTCTCATCTTTCAGCTCCGCTGTGATTGTTATATCACAGTCATATTTAGCGCTTAAAATAAGTGCCAATGCGTCATAAAATTTTTGTACGTTCATAAAAACACACCTCCATGACTATTGTTTCCAGTATTAACTAATTGCATTCACAGCTCCTTATTCATTTCAAAATTCACACAAGCCGCATCACTTGCTCCTATATTGCTCCTAATTTTTCTGTAAAGTCTGATTTTATTTCTGATTTCAATTTATGCTTCATTTTATTTTTATTTCTTCATCAATTATGACTGTACCTGTGGTATAGAAGATCATGTGATTTTTGCCATTTTTATCACCAAGTCTTATGCATTCGCCATTATAGCTGATACCAAGGTCTCCCTTGTATTGTTCTATGATTTCTCCGTTGATATCGTATACTGTGGCTGTACGCTCTATCCCACTGTTCATATCTCTTTTAATATTCTCTACTGTTAGATTCAGCAACATTATTGAATCTCTGCAACGTTTATTTTCTTTGATAAAATACCCACACGCTATAGTAGCCACAATTCCTATCAAAGCTATAATTACTACCATTACCCGTTCAACAATCATATTTTTACTCCTTTCTCCTTATATTGAATATGCCAATAATAAATACAATTTCACTCTCACACATAAAGGGCTGCACCCTTACCGCGTTACTTGGGATTATTTAAAAACTTTTCTCTTCCGCTCTATCGCTATACCTATCGTAGTATCAGCTTTAACTACAATATTCCTTTCTTTAATAAGCAAAATACTATAATTGTGGTTATTAAACTCACAGCAATATTTACTATAAGCCCGCTAATGCGGCTATTTTGGTCGTCTATTTTCTTTTCAAATTCTTCTTTATTCATCTTCTTTCTTCATCCGGCAGGGATTCTCTTTCTTCACCTAAAACAATCCCTTTCAACGCCCAAGCCTTTTTTGACAAATCATCTGCCGCCTTTATCATTTCATCGGCTGCTTTTAATATCTCATTCTCTTTAATTTCCACTAATATTTTCATTGCATTCACCCCTCATCACTCACTCCTCTAAGAAAAACTCAATAGGCACACCGAAGTAATCGGCTATTTTTTTAAGTTTATCGAGTTTGGGTTTACTCCGTCCACTCCTGTAGTCGGCTATGCAAGAGTACGGTATTCCTGTATCCTTAGATAATTGATAAGCTGTAACATTATGTTCATCTAATAGTTTCTGAATTTTCTTTCCCAAAATTTTCACCTCTTTTCTGTAATCCTTAGGCGAGCAACTACTATTCTTTTTAGTTGTTCGCCTATTTACGTAAACACGGTTGACGTTATATCGCATTTGTGATATTATGATTTTGCGAATCAATATCAAATGTAATTTATCCCAATTTCGCTTTAAAAGGAGGATTTTAAGGACTAAAATTACATATTTGTGGATTTCTTTTATCATCCCTTTCCTCCACAGAAAGGAGGTGATATAAGGAGAAAACCTACAACTGACGAGTTAAGCAGATTCTTAATTGCGGCTAAAATTGGAAACCAGTTTTTCAATTTTGTAAAAAGTCTGATTGAGTTTTTTAGCTAACTCGTCGCCCGCTTTGCGGGTTCGTATTTTTTCAAACGTGTTTGCGTTTACAGTTATACTATATAACACGTTTATGTATTAGTCAACACATTTTTATACGCATATGCGTTATTTTATTGAGGTTTTACTTATGAATGAGGTTTTGCAACGTATTGAGCGATTAAGAAACTCAAAAAAAATGTCACAATACAAATTGTGCAATGAACTTGAAATTAGACAAAGTACTTATAATACGTGGATACAAAAGAACAGAACACCCATGCCTGACAAGTTACAAAAAATAGCTGACTATTTTAACGTCACTATTGATTATCTAATGACTGGAGAAGAAAAAGACTGGCATCCAACATTGAATGAAAACGATGAGAAAGACATTCAAAAGCAACTACAAAGAACTTTAGATCAGTTAGAAAATGAAACGGGTTTGATGTTTGATGGCAATTATATGGATGAGCAAGCGAAAGAAAAACTAAAGAATAGTCTCGAACTGGTAATGCGAGGAACGCGCATAGAAGCTAAAGAAAAATTTACACCAAAAAAATACAAAAAATAATTCAGCATACAAAAATTGGGATATATAAATATGATACACCTGCCATAAATTAAGGAGTTTCTAATATGGATGTGAAAAGTATTGTTAATGAAGTATGCAAAAAATACAGAACAGAAAATGTATTCGATTTAGCTGAAGCACTAAATATAAATGTTTATTATCACGATTTAAGTCCCCTGAGGGGTTATTATTATTGCGAACATCGTATAAAAAATATCGTAATAGATTCATCCTTACCTCGGCATATAAAAAAATTTGTTTTAGGTCATGAAATCGGGCATAGTATCATGCATCCAAATTGCAATACACCATTTTTACAAAACACACTACTGTCCACAAATAAATTGGAAATACAAGCTAATAAATTTGCTATACAAATGATAATGACTGATTTAGACATTATGGAACATTGGGAATATACGATTGATGAGTGGGCTATGTTTTACGGGTTGCCACGGGAAATTATTGAACTAAGATTTAAGTAGGAGGAGAAGGAATGAAAAAAATTTTATTTTTCCTAATGACCGTCCCCATGTTATTGGCTTTTATTTCATGCGCCAACACTGAGAATGAGTTGGTAATTAACGCTGATGGAACGTACACGTGCGAAGCTGTAACATTCGAACTTCCATCTGGTTGGGAACTCGACGATGCGCAAGACGAAAATGGCAAAGATTCGGGAACCGTCGCTGAGTTTAGCAGGGAAGGTGGAAATTTCGGAAGTCTTGATTTAAGTGTTATATCATTCGACGACATGCTTGAACGGCAAGCTATTTACGCATCAGGGCTGGATGGGCGTGCCGCTGTGTCTAACTACGAAAGTAACGCAGTAATCATTGAAAATGGCTCGGGGTTTTTAGACACTTTTTTAATATCGGACAATACTGGTAATGGAACGAGTCTTGCGTACACGGATTTATATGTCGTGTTAGACGACAATAAAGTATGTGCGTTTAAATGGGTTGAGTTACCCGATAACAGCGTTGATGATTTTTCATATTTTTACAATTCTATCAAAATAAACGATTAGCCTATAAAAATATTGAATATTAACATAAAACAAAACCCCCACTATGTGAGGGTAATGTATAGGGCTGTATGATACAACCTGACTCGCACTCAAATTGTATCATCTCAGCCCAAAGATTTCAAGTTTTTGGGTATTTTTATACCCTTTTTTACCAACAATCTGAATGAGGTAAATTAAATGAGATGTGCAATTTATATAAGAGTATCATCGGCGGAACAACGCCGAGAAGGATATTCACTCCCTGAGCAAAAAAGGGTTTTAACTGAATACGCAGAAGAACAAGGGTATAAAATAGTCGATATTTACGCAGACGAAGGTATTTCCGCTTCAAAGAAACCCCATCTTCGTCATGATTTCCAAAGAATGATGAAAGACGTCGAGGGAGGTTTGATCGACATCATCATTTTCATAAAACTTGACCGTTGGTTTCGTAATGTCGGCGATTATTACAGAACACAGTCTATCCTCGACGCACATAATGTAAAATGGAAAAGTGTTCTTGAAGACTATGATACTACTACCAGAACAGGCAGATTGAATTTAAACATCAAGTTAACCATAGCAGAAGACGAAGCAGCCAACACGTCAGAACGTGTAAAATTCGTTTTAGACGCCAAAGTGCGAAACGGTGAACCAAACACCGGAACCCAGCCTTTTGGCTATAAAATTGAAAAAATAGACGGAATAAAACGCATAATCAAGAACCCTGATACACAGGCGGAGTGCGAAGACATGTTCCGTCGTTTTTTCGAGACAAAATCAGGTTACGAAACCACCCGATATATCAATCAAAAGTACGGGCGTAACCATGCGGATAATACTATCACTCGCAGACTTAAAAATCTTGCATATACAGGTGAATACAGAGGCATATATGACTACCGCCCTGCCTATATAACCCATGAGCAACACGCAGAAATCCTGCGTATATTAGGCAAAAGCACGAGAAAAGCTAAAGGACGCAAAGTCTATCTTTTCGCCGGTATGGTAGAATGTCCTGAATGTGAACGCACACTTGCCTCTTGTACATCTAATAAACTCACCCTTGCATATAGATGCCGATATCACGGTGTTTCAAATTGCGACTACAAACACATTGTAAAAGAAAAAGATATTGAGGAATACCTTTTAAACAATATAAGGAACGAACTGGAAAATTACAAAACCAATATAAAATCCAAACTACGTAAAAAAGCCCCTGAAAATCCTGCTGTTTATGAAAACCAACTGGAGAGATTAAACAACGTATATATAATGGGTAATATATCCAACGAAGAATACAACAGAAAGGCAGCAGAGCTTAAGGCTAAAATCGCCGATTTAAAGGCTGGAAATAATCAAGCCGACACAATTCCTCAAGATACCATGAAACTCTTGTCTGACAGCAGTTTTCCCACCCTCTATAATAGACTTAACCGCAAAGAAAGACGGGCACTCTGGGCATCTATAATAGATAAAATAAAAATAGAGGGCACTAAACCCTCATCAATAAAATTTTTAGAATAATTCATCCCCTAACTAACGTAACCGTTCTGTCTAGCAGTTAAGTTTCCCTTATCTGCCTGGTCATAATTTGCAAGACCCAGCTCGTTAGCCACTTCAGTCTTTAAGTTCTTTAATGCTGGCTTTGCGCTAACATTCATTTTATCCTGTAATGACATTTAACCTCACCTCCTGTAGTAATAATTTAACCCGAGATGAAAAAAGTATTACATGCAATTATTTCATATATTTCCGTGATTTACCAAGCTACAAATCAAGTGTCAAATTTTCTCCGAAAAGCTTTGTTATCTTTCGTTTCAGGCCTTTATTTTCATCAGATTCCAATACAGGATCTTTTTCAAGAATAACTTTAGCCTCTTTTTTAGCATGCTCCATAATTTTTAAATGTCTGGAAAGGTCGGAAATATTCAGATCCGGAAGACCGTGCTGCCTCGTTCCGAATATTTCTCCCGGACCTCTGAGTTTAAGATCCTCTTCAGCAATGAAAAAACCATCTGAGGAAGCTTCCATGATCTCTCCTCTTTTTCTGGCAATTTCCGAATCTCCTTCAAAAATCAGAAAGCAGTAAGATTTATGCGGTCCTCTCCCGACTCTGCCCCGAAGCTGATGAAGCTGAGCCAGCCCAAATCTTTCTGCATTTTCCACCACGATAACAGTAGAATTAGGTACATTTATTCCAACCTCTATAACTACCGTAGCCACCAAAACATCTATGAGTCCATGATAAAACTCCTCCATAATGCGGTCTTTATCCTCTTGTCTCATAGCCCCGTGTATTAATGCAACATTATATTCTTTAAAACGTTTCGAAAGCTCTTCTGCCACTTTGTGAGCAGATCTCAGATCCATGACATCCGATTCCTCTATCAATGGCGTAACTACATATGCCTGTCTTCCGTCCGCTAACTGCTTTTCCACAAAATCGTAACAGTTATCACGTTTTTCATATCCTATGCTTCTGGTACTTATTTTCTGCCTTCCGGGAGGAAGTTCATCTATTACTGAAACATCAAGATCTCCGTAAAGAACTACTGAAAGCGTCCTTGGTATAGGAGTAGCGGTCATAACAAGAACATTAGGATTCCTGCCTTTTTCTTTCAGCTTTACTCTCTGCCTCACTCCGAATCTATGCTGTTCATCAGTTATTACAAGGCCGAGTCTTTTAAATTCCACATCAGGCTGTATAACAGCATGAGTTCCTATTATAATTTGAAAAGAGCCTTCTTTTATTTTCTCCAAAGTTGCTCTTTTATCTGCAGCTTTCATAGAACCTGTGAGAAATCCCACTTCTATTCCATGATATTTAAATGCCCTGCTTATACTTTCAAAATGCTGTCTTGCAAGTATTTCAGTAGGAGCCATCAAAACAGCCTGATATCCGCTTTTTACAGCCTTATACATAGCTATCTCAGCTACAGCTGTTTTTCCCGACCCTACGTCTCCTTGAACAAGACGGTTCATAACTTTCCCGCATTCAAGATCCTTTTCTATTTCTTTTATACATCTTTTCTGAGCTCCTGTAAGCGTATACGGCATAGAATTTATGTATTTTGAAATATCAGCCTTACATGAAAACGCTATACCGTTTTCCTCCTCTTTTATATTTTTTCTCGCCGCAAACAAACCGACCTGCAAAACCAATAACTCATCAAAAATAAGCCTGTATTTAGCCTCAAGAAGTTTCTGTTTTTCCTGAGGAAAATGTATATTGTTTAAAGCATATTCAAGGCTGCACAATCTATTGCTTTTTATAAAATCTTCTCCTAAAAAATCCTCAACTTTACTATAAAGATTTCTCACTTTATCCTGCCAGCTCCGCATTTCTCTTTGAGTAATCCCCTTAGTGAGAGGATATACAGGAAGTATCCCGCCATTCTCTTCAGATCCCTTTGAAAAATCAGGATGAATAAGCTGTATTTTTCCGAAATTTTCTTTAGCTTTACCATAAAAAATATAACTTTCTCCTATTTTAAAAGTATTTTGCAGATACCGGGCGTTAAAAAAAACAACTTCAATCATTCCTGTATCATCTGATACCAAAAGTTTTAGCAGTTGTTTTCTTCCGTACTTATATCTGTCATTTACTATCAGCTTCACTTCAGCTTTCACCACAACTGCTGCATCATCTTTTATATCGTGTATTTTGATTTGATTTCTGCGGTCTTCATAATCCCTTGGAAGAAAAAAAATAAGGTCCTCAAGGGTATTTATATTAAGTTTTTCCAGAGCTTCTGATTTTTTAGGACCTATTCCTTTAAGAAGAGTCACTTTATCATTCAACTGCATTTATCTGCTCACCTCTATATGTCTTTTGGCAATATTTTTTGAAAAGGTGCCTGTAACCGTAACAGTGACTCTTGCAGGCTTTTCGCCCATAAATTTTTCAAAATTTTCGTATATGCTATTTATTATTTCCCTCGTCACTTTTTTGATACTGACGCCGAAACGCACTGCTATATATACATTTATCCTGATTCCTTGATCGGTTTCATCTGCATGGATACATCCTGCTTCCTCATCATAAAGGTTCATCTTTGAGGCTAATCCCGGAACCACATTCATATATTTGCCTTTATAATTAAGAAGAATCACTCTGTCTCCCACATTCTTAACGCACTCCGTAACTATTTTGTTTATTATATTCTGTGAAAAATTAATATTACCTAATTGAGTTTTTATATTAAGCATGATGATCTCCTTTTATTATTTTTATTTTATCATAAACGATTATGTATGCACAATCTCAATCACGTTTTCATACAATGATCTAAGGTGAATCATTATGAATAAACAAAGTTATAAGTGCTGTCCGCCAAAAAAGAAAAGAAAAAAGAAAAACTGCAACGGAAAAAACAAAAAAATAGGTCTTATGATGCTTCTCTTAGGTGTTTTTACGGTGTTTCTTCTTGTGCTTCCGTTAAAATACTGGGTACTTCTGCTCAGTGCAGCTCTGATAGTGTTCGGTATAATGCTTCTAAAAAAAGAATAACGATTTTTCATTAACAATATCCGCATAAAAATAGCGCCCACTTAATGAGCGCTGATTTTCCAATTAGATGGCACGGTTTACTTTGCCTGATCTTAAACATCTTGTACATACTTTAGCTTTTCTGACTGTTCCGTCTTCTTCAACTCTTACAGTCTGAATATTTGCATTCCATTTTCTTCTCGTATGTCTGTTGGAATGGGATACATTGTTTCCTGAAACCTGTCCTTTTCCGCAAATTTCACACTTTCTTGACATCTGCCGCACCTCCTTATACATTTGGTATCTAAAAGCTTACGCAACTTTTTCACTCAATCTCGTTCAAATCCAAAAGTTTACTGACAGACTCGAACATATGACATTATAGCATAGCAAAAACCCAAACACAAGAACTTTTTATGACCTACCCAAAACTTGTTTTTGGCACGTAGGTCAAACGCCAAAATTGCATCGCTTTAGCCGTGATACAATTCTTCTGCGAATATAATTTCCCAAAACAGAAATTAATTCTATAAATCATAATACATATCAAACTCCATAGGCGTCGGCATCTGTGTATGCTTCTTCGTATCAGCTCGTTTATTTTCAAGCCAAAGCTCAATAAGTCTTTCAGGAAATACTCCGCTTTCTGTCAGGAATTCATTATCCTTTTCCAGCTCATCAAGTGCTTCGTCAAGAGTCTTTGGAAGGCTCTTAATCTTAACTTTATCCTGATCGCTTAAAGTATACAGATTAAAGTCATACGGACCAAATCCTGCTTCAACAGGATCCATCTTATTCTTAATACCATCAATACCCGCCATTAGGATAGCTGCATATGCATAATACGGATTACATGTTCCATCGGGATTTCTGACCTCAAATCTTTTCTTGTCAGGGTCCTTGGCATATGCAGGTATACGGATAACGGAGCTTCTGTTAGCTGTGGCAAAACCTATGGTAACAGGAGCCTCATATCCCGGCACAAGTCTTTTGAAAGAGTTGGTGCTTGGATTTGTAAATGCACAGAGAGCCTTTATATGCTTGAGGATACCGCCCATGAAATACATCGCTGTATCCGAAAGCTGCGAATACCCGTTTTCATCATAAAACAGTGGCTTTCCATCTTTAAAAAGCTGCATGTGGATATGCATTCCATTTCCAGCTTCATCATAAAGCGGCTTCGGCATAAATGTAGCTGTTCTTCCCTCAGCTATAGCCTGATTCTTTATTAAATATTTAGTCATCATGGTCTTGTCGGCCATTTCAGTAACGCTGCCGAACTCGACTTCGATTTCCAGCTGTCCCGGACCGCCTACCTCGTGATGGTGATATTTTACCTTGATTCCCTGATTTTCCATCAGCATAGTGACTCTGCTTCTAAAATCATAAAGAACATCCTGAGGGGGCGCCATATGATAACCTCCTTTATGAGGCATTTTATACCCCAGATTATCTTCTTCATCATTCTTGTTCCAGTCTGCCTGACCTGCGTCAATTTTAAACCCCGACTGATGAGGCTCCGTCGAATAACTTATATGGTCGAATACGTGAAACTCAAATTCCGGTCCGATAATCATTTCGTCTGCAATTCCTGTGTTTTTAAGGTACTCCTCGGCATGCTTAGCAACATTTCTCGGGTCCTGGTCAAAACGATAATTTTCAGGAACACTGATAACGTATACGTCTCCGATCATTGCCAGTGTAGGAATCTCCATAAACGGATCTATATATGCAGTGGAAAGGTCCGGCACGAATACCATATCGCTCTTTTCAACAGGCGCGAATCCATAATTGCTTCCGTCAAAGCCTATACCGTTTCTCAAGGTATCCTCATCGAATCTATCTGCCGGTATCGTAAGATGTCTCCATCTTCCGTTAAGATCGATCATCATAAAATCAACCATTTTGATATCTTCTTCCTCAATAAATTTCTTGGCTTCCTCTAATGATTTAAACATTTATTTTCTCCTTTTTAAAATTAGTCTGAATCTTCAGTAAAACATATCTACATTAGAGTATATATTTGTTCTTAAAGTCTTGTCAATCATTAATATTCTTCATCTGTCAACAAAAAAATACAGTCCGCATATCTAAACTAATGCGAACTGTATTTTTTCATTTCCATAAAACGATCCTGCCGGCTGCTTTGGTTTTATTCATATCAATTATCCGTTGATTGCTGCTTCCTCTGAACTGAAGAGTAAGATCTTTAAGTTCATTTATAAATGGTCCATCTATAAGTATATCCGTAAGCTCCAAAAGCCTTCTGATATGCTCATCTTCCACAGCCATTTCCATCAGTCTCTCATATGTGTATCCACTGAAAACCGTCAGAGAAAGATCTCTTTCCTTTACTCGCTTTGCCATATGTCCGAAAGCCTCGGCCTGACAGAACGGTTCTCCTCCCGAAAAAGTAATTCCTGCAAGAAGAGGATCCTTGTCAATTTCATCCATAAGTCTGTCGATATTACACAGAAACCCTCCCGAAAAATCATGAGTCTCAGGATTATGACAATAAGGACAGTTATGAGGACATCCCTGACAAAATACAGTAAACCGTATTCCAGGGCCGTCAACTATAGACTCTCTGACTATACCTGCCAGTTTAAGAGAATAAGAACTGCTCATTAAAGAGTCTCCATTTCCGAATCCAGACTGTGCTTCACCCGATCTTTTTCCTCAGAAGTTTTGGCATCATTCCAATTATCCATAGTTCCTACCAAATATCCTGTAATACGTCTGATTCTCTCAAAGCCCTGATCACCATCATCCTCAGTTCTATGACAGCAAGGGCATTCATTATCTATAATTCCGGTATATCCGCATACCGGATCTCTATCCACAGGATGATTTATCGAGCCATATCCTACCCCGCTTTCCTTCATACATCTTACAACCTGCTCAAAAGCATCCAAGTTTTTGCATGGATCACCATCAAGTTCTACATACGTTATATGTCCGGCATTAGTAAGTGCGTGATATGGAGCTTCAAGCTTTATTTTATCAAAAGCATTTATATGGTAATAAACAGGTATATGGAACGAATTGGTATAATAATCCCTGTCTGTTACGCCTTCTATAACACCATATTTGGCTCTGTCTATTCTCACAAATCTTCCCGACAGGCCTTCTGCGGGCGTGGCGATAAGTGTATAATTAAATCCTGTTTTCTGTGACTCTTCATCCATTTTTTTTCTCATAAAGCCTATTATTTCAAGTCCCAGACTCTGAGCCTCCTGACTTTCTCCGTGATGAACGCCTAAAAGTGCTTTGAGACATTCCGCCAATCCTATGAATCCTACAGTAAGAGTACCGTGCTTAAGAACTTCAGCTACAGAATCTTCAGGCTTAAGATTATCAGAATCTATCCAGATGCCTTGACCCATCAAGAAAGGATAATTTTTTACCTTCTTTGAAGCCTGTATCTTATATCTCTCCATAAGCTGGTCTATACACAAATCCACTTTTCTCTCAAGTTCATCAAAAAACCAATCTATATCTCCATGTGCTTTTATGGCTATTCTCGGAAGATTAACAGATGTAAAACTTAAATTGCCTCTTCCTCCTACGATCTGCCTTGAAGGATCATGAACATTTCCGATAACTCTCGTTCTGCAGCCCATATAAGCCACCTCTGTATTAGGATCTCCCTCATGATAGTACTGAAGATTATACGGAGCATCAATAAATGAAAAATTAGGAAAAAGCCTTTTAGCTGAAACTCTGCACGCCAGCTTGAACATGTCATAATTAGGATCTCCGGGATTATAGTTGATACCTTCTTTTATCTTAAAAATATGTATAGGGAATATTGCAGTCTCGCCATTTCCCAAACCAGCCTCCGTGGCAAGCATTATATTTTCAATGATCATCCTGCCTTCAGGAGATGTATCAGTACCATAATTGATGGACGAAAACGGTATCTGCGCTCCGGCCCTTGAATGCATAGTATTAAGATTATGTACGAAAGCTTCCATAGCTTGATATGTGGCTCTCTTTATCTCTTCATTAGCATACTTTGTGGCCTTTTTCTGAAGCTTGTCTATAAATTTTTCATCTATTATTTCTTTGAGATGTTCACGTTCTGTTTCTTTATATCCGTTATCATCAGCCAATATAGGGAAAATATCATTTTCTTCCATTATTTTGGCACCTATGGCTTTTGCCTGTTCCACTCCATCTTCTATATCAAAAAGAAGATTCAGCATTTTCCCCAGGTTTGTCCAGTAAAGTTTTCTGAATGTTTTCTTTACACCGTTGGCCATACCGTAATCAAAATCAGGTATACTCTGACCTCCGTGCTGATCATTCTGGTTCGACTGTATTGCTATACAAGCAAGTGCAGCATAACTCTGAATATCATTAGGCTCTCTTAAAAATCCATGGCCTGTGGAAAAGCCTCCTTTAAAAAGTTTTTCTATATCTATCTGACAACATGTAGTGGTCAAGGTGAGAAAATCCATATCGTGAATATGTATATCTCCTTCTCTGTGAGCTTTGGCATGTTCAGGTTTAAGTACGAACATTTCATAAAACTGCTTGGCGCCCTCCGAACCGTATTTAAGCATGGTTCCCATAGCAGTATCACCATCTATATTAGCATTTTCTCGTTTCGTATCATTATCTTTGGCTTCTTTAAAAGTAAGATCCTCATAGATTTTCATAAGCCTCGTATTCATATCTCTTACTCTTGTACGCTCTGCCCTGTAAAGGATAAACTCTTTAGCCGTTCTTGCATGACCGTTTTCGATCAGTACTTTCTCTACGGCATCCTGTATCTGCTCCACCGTAGGTATCTCATTATGACATATCTCCACAAGATAGACTTCCACCTGTCTGGCAAGAAATCTGGCCATATCATGATCTCTTCCTCCCAGTACCTGAGCAGCCTTATATATGGCATCGGCAATCTTGTCTACATCAAAATCAACTGTCCTCCCGTCTCTTTTGATTATCTGTTTTATCTGTTCCATTATGCTCCCCCTCACTAACCACTATATATTGTTGTTGTTTAATTCCAAGAATAAATTATACACAAAATACAGAATCAGTCAATATGAAATCAAATAATTTTATTGTACTTTTTCAAAGCCAAGAAAATTTCTAAAAATCAATTTTTTGCCTTAAACGGCAAATCCATTGCACTGAAAAGCCTCCGCTGTTAGGCAGAGGCTTTTAATTTACATAAAACAAATTTAAGAAAACCCGTATTATTTACCCATTCCCTTTTTCATATCAATCCTTATCCCCGAAAAATTCAGAACGAAGCATAGACATGAGATGAAGATCATAATATTTTCCGTCTTTTTTCGTAGCATTTCTTGCAACGCCTTCTTTCTCAAAGCCAAGACTCTCATATAAAGTATACGCTCTCTTATTACCCGTATAATAATCCAACGTGACACGTTCCATATGAAGGAAAGTGAAACAATATTCAAGCAGTTCATTCATAATCTCTCTGGCAACGCCTTTTCCCCAGAACTGCGTCTCCCCTATATAAAATTTAGTAATATCCAGCGAATCAGAATGAGTATCAATCTTAGAAATAAATATTCTGCCTATAGGTTTGCCGCTCTCGCGGTCTACTATCGTAAAGTCCAGTTTCTCCCTGCTGAATTTATTATAAATAGCCTCAGTCACCACATCCTCATAGCTTCGATTTTCATCAAAAGTAAGATATTTTGTTACTTCAGGATCATTCTCCCATTTTACAAAATATTCGTAATCATCAAATTCAGTTTCTCTTATCAAGAAATTCTCAGTTTCCATTCTTCTCTCCTTTAACAGGTTTTTAAAGATTCATCGAATCTCTACAATTTATTTTTCTCATGTGTTATTATATTATTATATTAGAAATGATAATAACAAACAAGGAGAAATATAGGCCATGAAAAGATATTTATTGCTGATGATACCATTAATTTTAATTTTAACTTTATTTTTAGGCAGCTGTTCATTGGGAGAAATGACAAGAGAAAATGAACTCAAAACTGCGATGGAAAGTACATATGAAGAACTTGATTCAACATTCTCCGGCGATTCAGGAAAATATTCCTTAGTTGCCGAATATCTGAAATCGTGGGCAAACAAAAATGATATAGAAATCACCGAAAACAATAAGAATCATATGGTAATGATCAATCCTGCCACTGATGGATATAAAGATGCGCAAACAACAGTATTTCAATGCGCGGTAAAAACAAATGATTTTAATAATTCAATGCAGACTCTCTCTACTGCGCTAACTGCCCTTTTAGGTCCTGAAAAGCATGGCAAACTGACATTGATCATAACAGAAAACAACGACGGGCAGTTTACAGGAGCTGAATCGGTAGATTCCAAATATTACAAATGTGATAATTTTATAAATTTGGAACGAAGTGATGATATTCAGCTTTACACCTCAGGAGCTTATGAGATGAGCAGTACTATGACTTCATCTATAGAAACTGCATCTCCTTCCTACTCTCATGCTTACGCGATAACTATGTCTATATCCGGATACCACGACCCCTTCGATTTTGACAGACATTATCCTAATCCCATTGAAACAATAGGAAGTCTTTTGGCAACAGAAAAAAGCTCGGGTCAGCTTTTTCATCTGGCATCTTTTGAATGCGAGTCCACAAGCAGCTATACCCCTACTTCAGCAACTGCTGTAGTAGTAATAGACAGCAATGACATCGAAAGCTTTGAAAAAAAATTTGATAAATCCTATAACAGTGTAAAAAACAAATTGGAAAAGCTCAATGATAATTTCGTATATACATTTACAGAAACATCAATGCCGGAAACTGTAATGAGCAGTCAAACCAGCGACAGCATTATAAGTCTCATGTATACCCTTCAAACAGGTACATATCTACAGGATGAAGAAAGCGGCGAAATCATTTCTGCATCAGATATATCTTCTGTAACTACAGCAGAAGGAACATTTAAGCTCACTATGATTTCACGAAGCCTTGAAGAAAACGTCCTCAGCGATATGTCATCTGAATTTCTTACTACTTCAGGGTTATGTAATATATCATATGAAGCATCTGAACCTCAAAAAACATGGTCCTCTGACAGCAAAAAAGGACCCGCTGCCTTTTTATCTAAAGCATTAGGTTCCGAAGACTCAATAATTCCTGCTACTCTCGAAAACAGTGAATGTGGTGTTTTCGCATCAAAACAGGATCTCAACATGGTATCATACAGATTCAACGTGCATCACAGCGATGCTGCACTTATGAATATAATACATTTTGTCGAAAGTTTAACAGAACTTTCATAATCAAAAAATGCAAAAGTATCCTTTACTGTCTTTATCCTATTCCAAATGACACAAAAAATACCGGGTATATTTCATGCCCGGTATTTTTCATCAATATCAAATTTCCTGCTATTTCACATGTACAAAATTGGATGTAGCGGATGCAAGAGCCTTGCCGTTGCCTTCATCATAAGCAGTCGCTCTAACCCTTACAAGAGATCTTCCTAAATGTATTATTTCTGTTTTCACTATATATGAATCTCCCAAAAACGGTCTGATAAAACTAACGCTTAAATCTGCTGTAGACACTCCTTCAGAATCCGAATAAGCAAGGACAGTCATCCCCATCGCCGTATCAAACATCGCCGATATTGCTCCTCCGTGTATCTCCCCGCGTTCATTCCTCTCCCAATCTTTTCTGACGAATCTTATTTGAGCTGATAAATTATCTTCATCATATCCGTAAGGTTCAGGAGACAGTAATGAATTCATATTTACTGTTTTATTATTTCTTATCTCTTTTGTTATGTCTTCCATTCTTTCCCGTACTTTATCTTTTGATTGCATAACTTTACCTCCATTCCTATATATTCTACAACGTTAAAGACAAATTGTCTCTATATAATATTTTAAAAAACGAAGGAATATTTTCCGCATATATCCCCAAAATATCCGTGAGCTTCACCACATGCTTCTATACGTGTGACTGTACAGCTATTACTACATCCTCGGCATTCTATTTCCTTAAGCTCAATATCAGCGGATCCTGTCTCAAAGCCTTTGAAACATGTAATGCCTCTGTCCTTATCCTTTGCTAAAAGAGCTGCTCCGAAAGCTCCCATTATTTTATGTTCCCAAGGTACGAAAATCTCACATCCAAGTATTTCTTCAAATGCTCTTTTCATTCCTCTATTGGCAGCTACACCTCCCTGGAAACAGATTTTGGGCTTTATTTTCTTTCCTTTAGCAACATTTGACATATATGAAACAGCTAAAGCTTTGCACATTCCTGCCATAAGCTCTCCATCCCTTATCCCCATCTGTTGTTTATGGATTATATCAGATTCAGCAAATACTGCGCAGCGTCCCGCTATAGAAACGCTTTTTTCGGCATCTGCAGCCATATCTCCCAGTTCTTCTATGGTCACTCCCATCCGCCCGGCTTGTCTGTCAAGAAAAGATCCTGTTCCGGCAGCACACACAGTATTCATAGCAAAATCAGAAACCATGCCATCTTCCATAATTATGATTTTGGAATCTTGCCCTCCTATTTCTATCACTGTTCTGATTTCAGGGTCTACTTGAGCTACAGCCCTTGCATGTGATGTTATCTCATTTTTTACTACATCTCCTCCTGCCAAAGCAGACCCGAGATATCGCCCGCTACCTGTAACCCCCACACCCGCTATATCATTCGAAACATATTTTTTTCCCAGTCTGCGAAGTCCGTCCTTAACGGCTTCCACCGGCCTGCTTTTAGTCTTAAGATACAGCGATTCTGCAACTGATGAATTCTCATCCACCAATACCAGATCGGTACTTATTGAACCTATGTCTATTCCCAGCCAGTACATGTTTTCTCCTTTCCAGCATATCAACAAAAGCCTCTATTCTAGTTTGATACCCTGCATCTGCTTTCATTTCATCATATATAAGATGGAGTATCTTATTATCCTGTTTATCCTGAATTCCTTCACAAAAAGCTTTCGCCACTATTTCAGGCATACAGCCCGCAGGCATTATCTTTATCACTCCGTCAAAGGAACCGCTGTTCATTATCTTTGATACAGTCTGCCTTCCATATCCTCCGATATTACATGGGATCCCATATTTTTTCCCGAATATTGATGATACTGAATCAGGAAAAATAATATCTGACAATGTGTGTCGTATCCACCATGAAATATTTAAATGTCTTTTTACACTGCATCCCAACCTGATAAGCCTTTCCTCAAGCCTTCCATTTGCTTCTTCTTCTATAGAAGTATATATCTCACCTGTTATCAAAACCTTCACAGGATCAGCTTCAGGATTTTTCTTCAGACCTTTCAGACGTCTGTATGAATTTTCTATGATACGAAAACCATCATAAAAGTTCTCGGCATTTTTCATTTTCTCCTCTATTTCACGTAGAAGTTCCGCAGCTTCATAAGGTTTGTCAAGATATCCCGCGGTCTTTTCTATTTTTGTTCTCAGAGTGTCAAGTTTAAAGATCAATTTAAGACCGCAGAAAATATTCCTTGCCAATTTAATAGCAGTAAACTCTGAAGATTCCAAAACACTATATTCTTTCAGCGCAGAAAGCCGCTTTAAAAATTCACGTCTTCCTATTACAGCCGGCGAATCTAGGAGAATCCATTTACACAGATAACCATTCTTATCAAGGGTATCCATCATCAGCTGACAGTATTCTCCCAATCTGCATGGCCCGCATGTGGCTGCCATCACTACAGTATCAGCTCCCATATCATAAGCTCTCTTCAAATTTCCCACCATATATTTAAAGGGAAGACACATTTCTTCCGGGGATATTTCTATACCGGCCTGCAGTGTTTCTTCATCATTATCAGGCGGAACTATATAGGAAATACCAAACTCATTGAAAAGCAATTTGACAATGCAGGACATCGGACCCATATGAGGAAACGTTATCATCATGCAGACCTCCTTTTATCAAGAAGATCAGAAAATGCCTCCAGCCTTGTCTGTAAACCTGCCTGACCTCTGTGCTCATCCAGCTTCAACATCATCATTGGGATTTCCTTTAAGTGCGTTTTCAATATCTCTGAGATCAATGAATCTATCCCACAAGAAAAAGAAGATAGATATATTATACCGTCTACATTGTTTTTCAGCTCCATAGCAGTACCTACGATTCTTACAAAAGCTTCCCAGAAAGGTTTTTTCTCAAGATCTAAACGTTTTACTGCTTCTTCACGTCTGCTCTGAGTCAGTTCACTTCCCGTAACTGCACTGATAGCCAGATCGTCCAGTTTTTTCATAATGTCACAATTTGCAAATTTATCATATACATTATAACAATGCCCTAGAACTAAAACTTTTTTAGTATTAGGCAGCAGTATCTCTCCTTCTCTGGGAGGATCAGGCATAAATTCCCATGCAGCTTCTACATGACTTTTTTTGACACCGAGTGTTACTTTCATCTGATCTCCATAGGCTTTCTCAAAATTACGTTCAAATATATCTCTTTTTATGCCGAGCTTTTTAAACATATGACGAAGAGCTTTCTTAGCCTTATTCTTATTATTAAAATATATCGGTTCTGTTACAAGTAGTTTTTTCCCTTCAGTTATCCGGGACGAAAGCTCCGGCAATCCCAGCAGCTTAGGACACAGCCAGCCACCGCTATGATCCTTCATCACTCTTAAAATAAGTACTTTGTCGCACTGACTGCATAAAGTTTCCACTTGCCCGACAAAAAGTTTTACAGGAAGGCACGCCTCATCAACAGTCAAACGTCCTCCTATTTTCAGCGTACTCTCATTATTTTCCTGTCCTGAGATAATAGTGACATCAGTATCCTGAAACAGTTTGTTTATAAAAGAAACATACTCATAATAAAAAAAACCTCTTGGTATTCCCAATAACATAAAAAAACCTCCTGCCAAATCTATACAAATAGTTTTGACAAAAGAGGTATTTTCTATTCTATCACCTGATACATAGTTGCTGCATCTTCTTTTCTGCACGAGTCTTTTAGCTCTGCCACCTTTATCCTCAGACTTCCGTTTCCGAACTGTATATAAATCTCATCGCCTATCTTTACCTCTGTTCCCGGTTTAGCTATCTTTCCGTTGACTGTTATCCTGCCTTGCTCACATGCTTCTTTGGCAACCGTTCGTCTTTTGATGACCCGTGAGTTTTTTAAAAATTTATCTACTCTCATGAATCCTCCTTAATACAAAAGAAAAGGGTAAATAACTTTACCCTTTGTAACTTTCTGTTCTATTTATTTACTGCGTCCTTAAGAGCCTTTCCTGCTTTGAATACAGGCGCTTTTGAAGCAGCAATTTTTATAACTTCTCCCGGTTTTCTCGGATTTCTTCCCTGTCTTGCTTTTCTCTCACGGACTTCAAAAGTTCCGAAACCTATAAGCTGAACCTTTTCGCCTTTTACTAAAGAGCTCTCTACACTTGAAACAAAAGCATTAACGGCTAATTCAGCATCCTTTTTCGTAAAACCAGTCTTCTCTGCCACTGCAGCTACTAATTCCGCTTTATTCATCAATAAATCCTCCTTAAAATTAATAACATATCACATTTTAGTATTCCAAATACTCATTCAGGCACACATAATAATTACCATTAATCTTTGCCTGTGTTCTATTGTCCCATCTTTCAATAGTTTTGTCAAGCCGTTTTGACGCAAAGAACTCTGTTTTTTGTTTAAATATCAACGTTTTTATGGATCTACCACAACCTGAGTTTATCGCATATGGAAACTAATTTTCTTCCCATTGAAATATTCATCATTTCTTCTCTGAGGATAGTTTTTGTCCTTAATACCATAAGTCCATAAACCACTACTCCAACCAATATGGCTACTAACGTAGACAACCCGTTGCTTGATGTTACTGCATACAGCCCTTTATATCCCAATACAACTATCACACCCATAACAACGGCGGATATCAAAGGTTTTAAAACAGTCAGACTCAAAGAGAATCTCACTCCGCTGTACTTCTTCACAGCTATGAGATCCAATATCATAGCTATCAAATAGGCTGCTGCAGAGCCTATTGCCGCACCTTTGACATTTACAGACGGAACTGCAGTCAGCGTCCACGTAACGATAAATTTTACGACTACTCCAATAAAAAGGTTTATAACAGGTAAATGTTGTTTTCCTATTCCCTGAAGAGCACCTGTCATAGTTGTTATTATAGCCAAAAATACGAAGCCTATCGAAAATATTTGCAAACATGGCGCTGCTCCCACAGCACTTGCCTTTTGTGATGAATAAAGCAATGTAAGAATAGGTTCTGAAAGAACAAACATTCCTATAGCCGCAGGAAAAGCTATAATGGTAGTCATTCTGAGCCCCAATGAGATGTGGCTATGAAGCTCCTTTTTATTGCCAACTCTGTTTGCGGCGGAAACCATCGGCACCAGACTCATTACTATAGCTGTCATAAATACCTGAGGGAACTGTGTTATAGGTGAAGCAAACCCAGTAAGCTGCCCATAAAGGCTCTCTGCGGCAACTTCATCCCATCCAGATGACAAAAGCCGTGTCTGTACTATTCCCGCATCTATAAGATTTACTATTGGCATTATAGCCGCACCTATGGTGATAGGAATTGCTATAACAGCAATCTTTTTCAAAATAGCTCTCGCAGACTCTCTCTCAGTCGTCCTGTCATTTCTTATCCTTCTTTTTATATTCTTTCTTGAAATCACATAGACAATCAACATTACAGCAAGACCTCCTATAGATCCTGCAGAGGCTCCGAAACATCCTCCCGCAGCGCCTCTCTGTTCAGGAGTGAACCCAAGCATTCCATACTCGCTACCCATAAGAATCCAAGCCAAAGCTAAACCGAAACATACTCTGAAAGTCTGTTCCGCTACTTCTGATATGGCTGTAGGAGCCATTTCCTGCATTCCTTGAAAGTATCCTCTGTAAGATGACATTATAGGAACAAGAAGCAGAGCTACAGAAGTTGCTCTCATAGACAGTGCTGATCCGGGAATATTTATAAGATCAGCTATCAGATCGCTGAAAAAGAACAGTATAAGAAATCCTATGATTCCCATTATCATCATCAGTGCTCTCGATAATCTGAATACACGTTCAGCTTCTCTGAACTGTCCGACTGCGTACCGTTCAGACACCATCTTCGAAATAGCCACAGGAAGCCCTGCCGTAGCAAATACCAACAGAAAACTGTATAATGAATAAGCCGGAGAATAATTGGCCATTCCCACAGAACCAATGAAGTTAGCTAATGGTATTCTGAAAACAGCGCCCAGTATCTTAACCACAATTCCCGCAACAGCCATAACTGCTGCGCCTCTTAATAACGATTTTTTAGTCATAATCAAAGCCTTTCAAGTATTCTTTCAGTTGCTTTTTCAACCTGAGATATGGTTTTCTCTATATCTATCGTACTGTATTCACCTTTTTCATACAATACTTTACCGTCTACTAATGTCATGATGACATCACTTCCTGAATTAGAATATACCAAATTGTTGATGAGATTGTGAACAGGATGCATATTAGGCCCGGAAATATCGACAACAATAAGATCTGCCTTGTTTCCAAGCTTCAAAGCTCCGCTGTCCATTCTTCCCTGAGCCCGGGCCCCTCCTAAAGTTGCAGCTTTCAAAGCATCTTCGGCAGTAACTGCGGTAGGATCATTTGATATTGTCTTACATCCTATTGCCATAGTCTTTATCTCTTCCATAAAATTCAGACTGTTATTACTGGCAACACTATCTGTTCCTATAGCAAGATTTATTCCCTTATCTATAACTTTCTGTACATTACATATGCCGCTGGCCAGTTTCATGTTACTTACAGGATTAGTGGCCACTGTAACACCTTTTTTTCTGAATATATCAAGATCATCATCATCTGAATAAACACAATGCGCGGCTACTGCAGGCACATTAAATATTCCCATCTTCTCAAGATACGCCGCTGGCGTCATACCATGACGTTTTATACATTCTTCATGCTCAATCTTAGTCTCAGATACATGCACCTGCATATTGACATTCTGCAAAGATCCGGCATAATCAGCCAGCGCCGCAGCAGTATCAGGGTTAGATGTATACTCAGCATGGAGACTCATATCCACCTTTATTCTTCCATCAGCAGCATTATTAAAATCCCTGAAAAAGCGTTTCATCTCTTCAAAGCTTTCAAGCTCATTTACACTAATACCTGCCGGATTAGCTATTGAACGGGATATATTATTTTTTGTCTGACTGTCCATCACAGCCTTCGCCATATCATCGCAGAAATAATACATATCGCTTGTAGAAACTATTCCGAATCTGAGGGATTCAGCCATAGCAAGCATTGTTCCCCAATATACGGCCTCTCCGTAAAGCTTATCTTCAAAAGGAAATATTTTCTTTGTCAACCAATCCTGCAAAATCATATTCTCCCCATACCCTCGCATAAGCGTCATTGGAGAATGTGCATGAGCATTAAAAAAGCCGCTCATAAGAAGTTTTCCTTTTCCATCCACCTCACGCCCGTGATATTCCTGCGGTGGCTCACTTCCAATATACGATATTCTATCTTCTGTTATTAACACATATCGGTTTTTTTCTATCTTTAATTTCTCATTCAATACAGTAATATTATTGAATAACATAACTGATATTCCTTTCCTGTTTACATAAGCGGAGCAACTAATCTTAAAGCCCGTCCCAATATTTTATAAAACAAATTATATTCTCTGCAGTTTTGAGGAGATATCCTTTCACATTTTTCTAATGTCACCTGAAAATCAGCCTCTATATCTCTTATCACCGGATTTCTCCAAATATATGCCGCACATTCAAAATGAAGATAAAGACTTCTGAAATCAAGATTTATCGTACCTACTACACCCTTCTCATCATCACTTGTAAAAACTTTAGCATGAACAAATCCCGGCGTATACTCATATATTTCCACACCCTCTGCAATCAATTCCATATAATGAGTCCTTGCAAGCCAGTATGCGTATTTTTTATCCGGTATATGAGGAAGAACTATCTTCACATCTACCCCTCTCTGGGCAGCAAATATTATAGCGTTTAACAATTCCTCATCAAGAATCAGATACGGTGTCATGATATGCACATAATCCTTTGCTGTATTCAATATATCCAGATAAACCTTCTCTCCCACCTCTTCGTTATCAAAAGGGCTGTCACCATAAGGAACTATATATCCCCCGTTTCTCATAGAAGGTTCCAAACGATCATTTCCCATATACATATATCGCCCGTAATTCTCACATTCAGTCTCTGTTATATTCCACATCTGCAGGAACATAAGAGTAAAATTATTGACCGCTTTGCCCTTCACCATAATAGCAGTATCTTTCCAGTGACCGAAACGCACTTTTTCATTTATATATTCATCTGCCAGATTTATCCCGCCTGTGAAGGCTGTATGACCATCTATTACCAATATTTTTCTATGATCTCTGTTATTCTGATGAGTAGTAAGAAACGGCATCATCGGCGAGAAAATCTTACATTTTATTCCCAGCGCTTCCATCCTTTTATTATAATTCTTGGGTAACAGCGATAACGTACAGGTACCGTCATACATAAATCTTACTTCTACACCTTCTCGAACTTTACGTGTTAGAATCTCTAAAACAGTGTTCCACATATGACCGCGCTCTACGATAAAATACTCAAGAAAAATAAAGTCTTTTGCCCTCTCCAGCTGATATATCATCTCTTTAAACTTATCCTCTCCCAAAGGAAAATATTTTACACTCGCATTGCCATATGCCGGATAATTCCCTTTATCATGTATATATCTCAGCAAGCCTGCTTCCGGCTTTGATGTCTCATACACTCTCTCCAACACCGCCGCATCAGGACTCAGAAAAACTTTCTCTTCCTCTATCAGCTCGCGTACACGTCTGGAAATAAATCTCGTGCCCGGCTGAAGTTTAGTATATATATAAAAAGCAACTCCCACTATTGGTACTACCAATATAAAAATTATCCACATCAGCTTAAAACTGCTATTCTGTTTTACATTCAAAATATACATTAATATCATAACAGCTAAAAAGCCTGACATATAGTTCAGCATCAACACTTGTCTGCCGAGTATAACGAACCCGCCAAAAAGTACCAATGCCTGTATGAAAAGCAACAATACCAACATTGTTGTCCGCCCGAATACGATTTTCCACAAGCCTCTCAATTTACGCATAAATTTCCTGATTTCTCCTATTTTTTATCTAAAACATATTCTCAAAAAAACACAGCTATTAAAATGTTACTTCATGAAACACTAAAAGTCAAAGACTTTCACATGTATATTTAACCAACTTTTACAAACAATATCCTTATAGAAAACATACTGGAGGAAATTAAATGAAAGCAACCGGAATAGTAAGAAGAATAGATGATCTGGGAAGAGTAGTCGTTCCAAAGGAAATAAGAAAAATACTCAGAATACGCGAAGGTGATCCTCTTGAGATCTACACCGGCACTACAGGAGAAGTGATTTTAAAGAAATATTCTCCCATCAGTGAACTGGGACAGATCGCGGAAGGCTTCGCGGAATCTGCTGCTTCTGTTTTAGGACTTCCTGTTTTGGTCTCTGATACAGATCGTTTTGTAGCCGTTTCAGGACTGAAGCAAAAGGACTATATAAACAAAGCTATCGATGAAGATCTGGACGATATAATACAGAAAAAAAGCAAATATGAAACCAATACAAAGGTAGTGATCCCGATACTGTCAAACGGTGATCCTATCGGATCGGTTACTATCCTTCCGCCTGAAGGCAAAGTTCTAAGTGATCTTGAGATAAAAACTGCCGAGCTTGGCGCAGGCTTTCTTGCAAAACAAATGGAGAACTGATATAAAAAACACATTCAGTTAAAAACGGGGCTTACGCAGTTTCAGATCTTACTGCGAAGCCCCGTTCGTACATTCTATAAAAAACTATTCTTCAAGATAAGATATATACGGAAGATTCCTGTATTTTTGATCATAATCCAGACCATATCCTACAATAAATCTATCATCTACTGTAAAACCTATGTAATCAACATCTATCTCAACTCGTCTCCCCTCGGGTTTATCCAGCAGTGTACATATTTTTACTGTCTTGGCATCACGGTTTTCAAAATATCCTTTTAAATAGTTAAGTGTAGTTCCCGAATCGACAATATCTTCTATTATTATCACATTCTTGCCTTCTATATCAGTGTCCAGATCCTTGTTGATCTTAACGATTCCCGATGATTTGGTTGATGATCCGTAACTGCTGACAGACATAAAATCTATAACCATATCCAAATCAACATTTTTCATTATATCTACCATCCACATGACAGCACCTCTCAGTATTCCTACCAAAACAATCTGCTGTCCGCAGAAATCTTTTTCTATCTCTCTCGCTATTTCTGCCGCCCTTTTACTGATCTGTTCCTGCGTTATCATAACATTCCCTACAGTATCATTTGACATCTGAATTATCTCCTTTATGTTTCTCCGCTTTGCCTTCGTTTACTTCATATTCTACATCATCAACAAACGTTTTTCCACGATATTTTTTTGACAGATCCTTTGATTTTCCTCCAAGCCAGTATTTATCAAGTTCACTTCTAAGATACCACAGTATGAATATCCAAAGAGCCAGATCATCCACCCATGCTATGGGAAACAGTACGATAGGTATCAGATCTATAGGCAGAAATAAATATATTATCCCGAAAACTATCAAAGCTTTTTTTCTCTTTGGCACGGATTTATCAGCCATCATGAATTTAATAGCTTTTATCCTTTTAATAAGCACTCTGATTCCAAAATAATGCATCTGCCGCCTACTCCCCCAAAACACTTTCCAGCTCGTCAAGCAATTCCTGATATCCCGTCTTCTTAAGAGCTGATACCGGTATAACTTTATCTTCCGAGGACAACTTTAATGTCTGTCTTATAATCTTTATATGTTTCATTGTCTGATTTCTCGAAATCTTGTCAGCTTTAGTCGCAACGACCAATCCATCCAGTCCATAATATTTGAGATATTCATACATTTCCACATCCTGTTTCGACGGAGCATGTCTTATATCTACAAGCTGTACAACTTTTACAAGATTTTCTCTTCCCGCAAGATACATTTCCATCATATCTCCCCAGTTCTGCGAAACAGACTTAGAAACTTTAGCGTATCCATAGCCCGGAAGATCCACTATCCTGAATTCATCATTTATCAGATAAAAATTTATGGTTCTTGTCTTTCCCGGATTTCCGCTGACGCGAGCAAGATTGCGCCGTTTTGTCAGCAGGTTGAGCAGAGAGGATTTGCCTACGTTAGATCTACCGGCAAAGGCAATCTCTTTCAGATTGCCTTCCGGATACTGCTGCGGCTTGACTGCAATGGTTTCTATATCAGCCTTTTTTATTATCATCCTTTTTATCCTTTACGAGAACTTCTTTCAAAGCGTCATTAACATCTTTAAGAAGAACAAATTCCATATCATTTCTCACTACTTCAGGGATATCCTGAATATCAACATCATTATCCTTAGGGAGAAGTACTTTTCTTATGCCGGCTCGGTGCGCTGCCATAACTTTTTCTCTTATGCCTCCTACAGGAAGAACCTTTCCTCTGAGGGTTATCTCTCCTGTCATAGCCACATCTTTCCTTACCGGTATACCGGTCAATGTAGAAATAATAGCAGTACACATTGTCACACCTGCTGACGGACCATCTTTAGGAATAGCTCCCTCAGGGATATGAATATGCAAATCGTATTTTTTGTAAAAGTCCTCATCAATCCCCAGTTTCTTACACATGGATCTTATATAGCTGACACCTGCTTTGGCAGATTCCTGCATAACATCTCCCATCTGTCCTGTCAGCACAAGTTTCCCTGTTCCCGGAACAGCAGTGGTTTCGATAAAAAGAGTATCTCCGCCGACTATGGTCCATGCCAGTCCTGTAGTTACGCCGACTTCCTTTTCTCCCTTGATTATATCAAACCGATACTTTTTCTTACCCAGCATATCTTCAACTTTCTTGCCTGTTATACTGACTTTCTTCGTATCTCCAGAAACAACATTCTTAGCCACTTTCCTGCAAAGATTGCCTATCTCTCGCTCTAAATTTCTTACTCCTGATTCTCTGGTGTAATAATTTATAAGTGTCCTTATTCCCTTTTCCGTAAATGATATATTACTTCTTGTTAACCCATTTTCTTTCATCTGCTTAGGAACCAAATATTTCTCAGCAATATTGAGTTTGTCTTCTTCAGTATATCCGCTTACTTCTATGACTTCCATCCTGTCAAGAAGCGGCCTCGGTATAGTGCTGGTTGTATTAGCTGTTGTGACAAACATAACTTTCGACAAGTCAAAAGGCACTTCAAGATAATGATCTGTAAAATCTTTATTCTGCTCCGGATCCAATACTTCGAGCAAGGCTGATGCCGGATCACCTTTGTAGTCGGCTCCTATCTTGTCCACTTCATCAAAAAGAAAAACAGGATTCTTTGTTCCAACATCCTTTATTGAACTTATTATCCTTCCCGGTATCGCTCCTATATACGTCCTTCTATGACCTCTGATCTCAGCCTCATCTCTCACGCCTCCCAGAGACATCCTTACAAATTCTCTTCCTATAGATCTCGCAATACTTCTTGCGATAGAAGTCTTGCCTACTCCCGGAGGCCCAACCAGACAGAGAATAGGTCCTTTAAGACCATCCGAAAGCTGCATTACAGCCAGATATTCAAGTACTCGCTCTTTAACCTTATCCAGTCCGTAATGATCTTCATTCAGAATATCCTCTGCTTTTTTCAGATCTATATTATCCTTGCTTTCTTTGTTCCATGGAAGAGCAAGAATAGTCTCGATATAATTCCTGCTTACATTAGCCTCGGCAGATGACGACTGCATCTTTGAAAACCTGTTTATTTCTTTTGCAATCTTTTCCTTTGTCTTTTCCTCAAGCTCCAGTGCCTCAAGCTGCTCTGTGAAACCTGCCACCTCATCCTCTACATCCTCGGCAACGCCCAGTTCTTCCTGGATAGCTCTCATCTGTTCCCTCAGATAATACTCTCTCTGGTTCTTATTTATCTGAGATTTAACTTTACTTGAAATGTCCTGTTCTATATTAAGGATCTCGATTTCCTTTATCAAAATAGAGTTAAGCTTTTCAAGTCTTTCCTTAGGATCCAATGTCTCAAGCAACTGCTGTTTATCTTCCAGCTTTATCTCCAGATGGGATGCAATCATATCAGCCATCCTTCCCGGATCTTCGATAGTCACTACTGTGGCAAATATTTCAGGAGCCAAGTTTTTATTAATATTTATATATTCATCAAAATTGGAAAGAACCGTTCTCATTAAAGCTTCTGCCTCAGTATCCTCAGCAGAATATACCGGCTCTTCGATCTTTTTTATTTTACATTTAAAATAAGGATCCTCGAACATTACTTCCTCGATAGCTCCTCTGCATACGCCTTCCACCAAAACTCTTATAGAATCTCCGGGAAGTTTAAGCATCTGCTTTATTTTTCCAACAGTACCTATATGATAAAAATCTTCCGGTACAGGCAAATCAGTATTGTCATCTTTCTGTGACGCCAGAAAGATATGCTGATTTAGCACCATTGCCTTTTCAAGCGCATTTATGGATTTTTCTCTGCCTATATCAAAATGAAGCACCATATTAGGGAATATCGATAATCCCCTCAGCGGAATCATAGGCAGTTCCATGACACTATCGTCTAAAACATCGCTATCTATCTGCTCCGCATTTTTCTCCGCATTCAGATCAATATTTTCTTTATTATTCTCTTCCATACACAACCTCCGTTTTTAAACAAAGTCCTATTATGCTGTTTTTCATCGGACTATGCTGATATTCCCGTCTGAACGGGATAAACGAGAAATATCAGAACAATATTTCTCCGTTTAAAGAAGGCGACTTACAAAAGCCGCCCGTCATTTTTCTTTTACGCCGTTTCTGCTGTCGCTTCCTTTGCGTTAGCGTTTTTAGGCTCTGCTAATACAAGTTCAGGATCCTTTTCCGCTTCTACGGTTTCCCTAGTTATTATACATTTCTCGACATCATCTCTTGAAGGCAGTTCATACATTATGTTGTTCATTATTTTTTCCATAATGCCTCTCAGCCCTCTGGCTCCTGTCTTGCGCTCCAAAGCCTTTTCAGCGATAGCCTCTACAGCATCATCTCTGACTTCAAGATCGACATCATCCATTGCGAACAGTTTTTTGTACTGTTTTATTAAAGCATTTTTAGGTTCTGTTATTATCTCTATAAGAGCATCCTTCGACAATTCCTTAAGAGTTACAAGAACCGGGAGTCTTCCTATAAATTCAGGAATTAATCCATATTTCAACAGATCTTCCGGCTGAACGTGATTAAGAACATCTTTCTGCTGCATCTTATTGTTTTCGATACTGGAATTGAAACCGATAGTCTTTTCTCCTATCCTTCTCTGAACCACCTTGTCGAGTCCGTCAAATGCTCCTCCGCATATGAACAGCACATTAGTAGTATCAAACTGCAGAAAATCCTGATGCGGATGCTTTCTTCCTCCCTGTGGAGGTACATTAGCCACAGTTCCTTCCAGTATTTGCAAAAGAGCCTGCTGGACACCTTCTCCGCTCACATCTCTTGTAATGGACGGATTCTCCGACTTTCTCGAAATCTTATCTATTTCATCAACGTATATTATTCCACGCTGAGCTTTTTCTATGTCATAATCTGCGGCCTGAATCAGCTTTAAGAGTATATTCTCCACATCTTCACCCACATAACCGGCTTCTGTAAGAGCTGTTGCATCGGCAATGGCGAAAGGAACATTTAGTATTCTGGCAAGAGTCTGGGCAAGCAAGGTTTTGCCGGATCCCGTAGGCCCTACCATTATAATATTGCTTTTCTGTATTTCAACATCATCATCTCCATCCGGCACACAGTTTATTCTCTTGTAGTGATTGTACACCGCTACCGAAAGAGCCTTTTTCGCATCTTCCTGACCTATAACATATTCTGAAAGAATATCATATATTTCCTTAGGTTTTGGCAGTTTCTCAGGGCTACCTGTAATAGCGCTTTCTTCTCCGGAAACTCTGCTCTCTTCCGCAGCCAATATATCCTGGCACAAATCTATACACTCATTACAGATATATACCCCTGATCCGCTTATTAATCTCTTTACCTGACTTTGAGGTTTTCCGCAGAAAGAACACCTCAATTCATTGTTTTCATCATATTTACTCATAAATGTACACCCCCGTCTATCTGTCCTTTATCACCCTATCGATAAGGCCATACCTCATCGCTTCTTCTGCCGACATGAAATTATCTCTGTCTGTATCTCTGGCAATAATGTTTAAGGGCTGTCCGGTATTTTCACTTAATATACTGTTCAGTTTTTCTCTTGTCTTCAATATCCACTCGGCATGGATTTTGATATCTTCAGCCTGCCCCTGCACTCCTCCGAGAGGCTGATGTATCATTATTTCTGCATTAGGCAA
>OLOZ01000513.1_pt1 | contig 34614 bp, 33 predicted proteins | sample 1673021 | NCBI WGS metagenome assembly OLOZ01 (sample SAMEA3136747, study PRJEB25190) | human gut metagenome | biome: human gut; feature: human-associated habitat; material: faeces | place: Austria | collected 2013 | reverse complement strand
TTTTTAAGTTTCTTCGTTGCACTATTAAGTGCTTTTGTATCTTTATTGGATTGAGATTTTGCACGAGATTCCGTTTTCTGCACATTACTCAGAGATCTATTAGCAGAAGATAATCTGCTATTTGCAGAATCAAGATTTGTCTTTGCTGAATTACGTGCGTTTGCAGAGGAATTGACACTAGATTTCATCTCATTGTTCAAATATGCTTGCGCTGATCCGCCAAGATTTGCGGTCTTTAATCGTGCTTGAATTGCTGTAAGTCCATTAAAACCATTTTTTAGCTTCTCGATTTTCTTTTCTGCTGCTTCCGTCGGCATGTTCGCCCACTGCTCGAAAAGCTCAAGCTGCTGATTTTTCAGGTCTTGGACAGCCTGTGTGCATTTTACATATTCATCATAGTATTTTGCATACTCCTGAATCTTCTCATACTGAGATTTTGTGCCACTCTTCTTACTGGAAGTAGATGTGTTATATTCGGTAATGGCATATTTACCCTCACGAACATCTTTCTTAACTTTCGCACTAAGACCAATGGAATTCGCTTTCTTGAGGTATGCATTTGCACCCTTGCTATTGACGGTAATTTCATTGCTTATTGCGGAAATTTGTTTCTTTAACTGAGATGTCTTGAATGCAGAAGACACATAATCATTAATTTTGTCCGCAATCTCTTTGGTTTTGTTAGCAAAATAGGTGAGTTTTCGTGCCACATAATCAAAGGCAGATGTAGACTTCTTTGTGGACTTAGTGTTTGCTTTGGTTGCGTTTGTATTGGCTTTAGTAGCACTGGTATTATCTCCAGAAGTTTTTCCAGAAGATTTTGTGTTTCCATATTTCGGACTTGCTAGACCACCTTGAAATTTCAAAGTTGCCGCACCAACGCCAGGAGAATTTGCATGTGCAGGAGCAATATCGGACAATGATCCATGCGCATAAGCACGAGCAGTTCCATTTGCTTTTCCGTGTGCTAATAAATCCGCAGTTTGCTGTGCATTTAAAACAATGTCACCTTTTTTTAATGACTGTGTATGCATTCCAGGTGGAAGCATAAGCCATCTGTCACCACGAATAATAGATTCCTGACCAATTTCATTAACAAGAGCAGTTTCAGAACGTTGTAACCCGACTTTGCCATTGGCATAAGCAGAACCGTAATTGGTAACATTATAAACTGTGCCAGAAGCATGAGCAGGAGATGATGACGGAGCAGACATAGTTCCAGATGCTTTTGGTTTTGCAACTGTTCCAAGTGTATAATTAATTACACCCGTAGCAGTCGCGGATTTTGGCGTGGCAACAGTTCCTAAATCATAATTAATTACACCAGTAGAAACTGTACCGTCAGCCTTTTCCACGTTTCCCTTTTTATAATCGATCGTACCAGTAGATTTTGTGCCGTCCGCTTTTTCAACTTCACCTTTTTTATAGTTAATGGTTCCGCTAGAAGTAGTGCCATTCGCGTTTTCTACTTTTCCTGCGGTAATATTTCCCTTAACATTAACGGTTCCAGACGGAGTTCCCGTAACGGAAGTAACATTACCTTTTACATCGACCGTACCTGATGGTTCTCCACTAATAGTCGTTGCGTTAGCATTGACATCAACGGTTCCAGATGGAGTTCCGGTAACAGTAGTTGCATTCGCATTCACATCTACTGGCTGAGACGGAGTTCCAGTAAGTTGCACAACATTACCCGTCACTGCAACTGGCGTTAATCCTGTTCCTGCGGTAAGAGTAGTTACATTTCCAGTAACATCAACACTAGGTTTTGTTCCTTCGGTTGCATTTTGTACCGCACTCTGAGTTTCAGATTCTACTTGTGAAGTATCTACTTGTGGTGTAACTTTTGCTTCCGTTCCTTCTACAGCAGATTTTGTTTCTGCTTCCACACCATCTGTATTCGCTTCAACAGGAACCTCAATCTTCTCGCCAGTAATAGCATTAATCAATGCTACGAACTGATCAGAGTTCATAGCGACAGTCATATCAATCTGTTCGCCACTCATTTCCTGAATTTCATCACGAACTTGATCTACTTGAGATGCATCGCATCCAATAGTAGTCATTAATTCCTGATCAGAGAGAGTGAGTAGTTCATTTAACGAATTCCCGTTCTCAACAGCAGTTTGAATTTGAACTTGAATTTTTTGTGCTTCTAATGAGGAAATCTCTGTATCAAGTGCATTGACAGTATCTTCACCTTCAACATCAACATCGATAGTCGCACGTTTTCCTTGTAGTTCATTAATCTTTGCATCTATTTCATCAAGAGACATAGACGCTTTATCATAGCTAAAATCAGTACCTGATAAAGAAGATGAGCTAGACGCAGATTTTTCTTTAAGCTGTTCCTGCGCAGTTTTCCCATCTCCAGTAACATTCAAACTATCATCAACCGTAATTCCTGCGGCGGCGGCTTTTTCTTTTGCCATATTTCGGTAAGCATCAGCAAGAGACTTGTTTCCAGCTTCTTCGGCTTTTTGAACCTGCTCCTGGATATTTTTAATTTCATCCGCGGCAGTTTTCATTTTCTTCTGCTGGGCTTCTGATCCAAGATTATGCTCGGCATAATAATCCATGCTTTCTTGCAAACCGTCAATCTGTTGTTTATACTTCGTAACCTCGTCCTCGGCGGCTTTTATCGCAGTGGTATTATATATCGGGTCTTTACCGTCTTTTTGTGCCTGGGCATTTTCTTCATTCATCTGATCCAGACGTGCTTTAGTCTCAGACCAATTTTTAGTTGCCTCAGTTGCCTTTAGAATACCATCTTGCATATCGGAGATGACAGTAGTAGTAGCATCGTAATCTTCGGCACGACCAAACAATGCCTCTACAACAGGTGTTCCTGTTCCGAGTTTCTGTGCAACTTCTCCGAGATCATGAGTATTCAGTTCCCATGACTGAGTTTCTTCGTTGAAACTTGCCATTGCCTGTCCAGCGGCATCAGTTTTGGTACTAAGGTCTTCGAAGAAATGAACAAGACCGGATTCATCAGATGTGAGGTATCTTGCGGCTTTCGCGTAGTTCTCTGCAAAGTTGACAGGATCAGTTGCTCCAGAAGGAGATATCATTTTTGCAAATGATTTAAAATCATCTGTTCCGATTTCACCAGCGTCCCACGCTTTCTTTGCGGTATCTAATCCGGAAACCATTGACAAATATTTGTCGCCTGAGTTTTCGGTTTGTGTTGCACGTTGCCATTCGGCATAATCGGAGAATAGTTGTTTCTGCTGTTGGTACTGGGCGTAGTATTGAGACTGAGCCTGTTGCATCTCCGCAAGTTGTTCTTGGGCGGTTTTTAAATTATCCTGCGCATCTGTGTATTCGTCAGTACCCTTTTTAACCGTTTCAAGAGCTTTTGATTGCTCGTCAATCGCATCATTTTGTTTTTGGATTGATTCTGCAAAATCCTTTTCCTTAATCTGATGCTGAATATCCAGCAAATCTTCAAGTCTATCATTATCCAGTTTTACACCCTTGGATGTATTTGTGAATAATGCATTTAAATCATAGTCTTTCAGCTCGTCAGAACTATCAATTATACTTTGAAGTCCATTTTTCAGTGTGGAAATAGAATCAGCTGTTAATCCAGTATCGGACATTGATTCAGAAATAGCGGAAGAGATATTAGAATACTGTGTCTGAATATCTTTTACATTACCCTGTAGACCAGATAATAAATTATCTCCGGAAACAGTATTTTTAGTTTTTTCAATTGCCGCCTGTAATTCGGCAAAAGTTCCCGAAAAATCATCCTTGGCAACCAAATCATATGCAATCTGTCTATCTTCACCTGTAAGATTTTCAATTTGACTAGTGGCATTTTCTAATCCTGGAGCTTTTTTGATGGCATCCAGCTGTCTTTGATTTTCGTCAATAATAGAAGTTAAACCGAAATTATCTTTCCATTTTTGTTGTAAATCCTTATCATTAGGAAACGCCTTTTCTAATGCAGTATTTACCTGTTTCGCATAATCGGCAGCAGTTGTTTTCGCCTGATCAATATCAAAAACATCCGCTAATGCTTTTTTGGAATCTTTTGAAAGGTTAGATAATGGCGTAATAAACTGATCATACATGAACTGTACAGCATCGCCATCATATTCTTTGGACAATTTCGAAATATCTATATTACCAAGATTTTTCAATAAAGCATTTTGAATATTAGAATCCAATTTATCAAAAGAATCTGTAGTCTGTAAATATTGTCCAAGAGAATCAGACATGCTTTTCCATTGATCAGCTATAAGTGCAGAAGTCGATGCTGATTTATTCGCCGCCTCTGTTGCCTGAGTTGCAAATTTACTCGATAAATCATTTGAAAAAGTATCTAGTTGTTTTGTGACATCATCAATTTGCTGTGATGTAGCTTCCATTACTTCAAAAGATGTTCTCTGCGTAACATTGCCAGATTTATCTACATCGGTATAAGAATAAGGTTCGTAGTTTTTTATACCAGATTTTTTTAAGGCTTGCTCAATCTTACTATAATATTCCGCATATAAATCATCGCCAAGAACAGCAGAATCTATATCTATAGTGCTGGCATTTTTTAAATTGTTAGATAGTCCAGATACTTTTAATTGGTCTATATTTGCTTGCGCTTTTTCTTGTTGCTTATTGTAACCATCTACTTGTTTTTGGTATTTTGCTACTTGTGTAGTAACCCCTTTAAATTGATCTTGTAACTCTAGCCCAATATTTACATGAGATGACAACATTTGAGCGTCATATAAGGATTGTATACTTTGTGCAGCAGTTTTGGCATTCGTTCCAAGATTCAACATAGCATTGCCTTGAGAATCGATGCCAGACTGAAGCTGTGGATATAATGACGCTAATTGATTAGAAAGATCTAAATATGTCTGATAATCATCGTCAGTCAAAGACATATTTGCATTAGTTTTAGAATTTACACCTTTAGCTAATTCCGCGTATTTATCTGCAACAGAAGAAATCGCATCACTAGTATTTGTAATCTGAGTTTCTGTTTTATTAAAGGACTGTCCTAGAGTATTTAAAGTAGTTTTACCATTGGAGAACTCATCAAAAGTATTTTTGATAGTGCTTTGTGCTTCTTGACCTTTATCAATCGCAATTTGGTCACGATTAATCCAATCACTTATACCTTGAACTGCAAGACTAATTCCGGTTCCAATAAGCATATCAAGTCCCGCATTGCCTATTGATGCAAGTGCGGTTTTACCAAATGATTTTACACCAGACTTGAGATCATCCACAAATGTAGTTGTTTTTACTGCCTGTTCTCCGCCTCTTACAAGCTCATCATTAAAATCCTTTAAGTTAATTCGTGCGCCACGGAATTCCTTGGAAGCGCTTTTATACTTATCTGCATACTTATCTAAATTTTTTCCATAAGCTTGTTTAAATTCGTCGCTAACATTTAACCCCTTATAGAGTTCATCTTTTAGATCAGTACCTTCCCCTGCATTTCTTAAATTTCCTAATACAGATTCTAGTGTATTTTTAGTATTTTTTCTGTTTTGATAATTTTGAAATAAACCACCTATCTGCGAAAAAATATTTTTTGGATAATATTGTGTACAGAAAAAATATTATATGTTAGAATAAAAAGAAAAGGATGAAATTATATGACAGCAGTAGTATTAGTGATTTGTATATTGTTCTTTGGTGCTTTAGCCGAAATTGGAAAATCAGGAGCTACTGATCTAGGGAGCCTATTACTGGCTATCGGAGTCCCAGTTGCTATATTTTTGATTCTTGCTTTACTTGGTGTAAGATAATTATTAAAAGGAGTTATTTATGGATTTAAATTCAAAATGTCCAAATTGTCGGCAAAAAGGACATCTAAGTTATTTAAATATGTATGGACAAGACGTTATAAGTTGTATGATATGTGGTGCGATGTACAATAAAGATGGCTCTAATTATATCTTTCCAAAAACCTTCTGTTATATTTGCCCGAAATGCGGAAATGTTTATGTTTGCCCCGAAAATTACGATCACACTTGTCAAAAATGCGGTTATCCAAATATGATTAAAACAGAATTCACAGGAGAGGAACATACCAAACTTGCAATGGGAAGTGACGAAAAGTTTGAGAAATTTTTGTCCCATCTTCGAGAAAAATATGTTGTCGCTAATCCGGATTTAGATAAGGAACTCTATCAGAAAACATTAGATAAGGAGTTCAAAGATTCTTTATTGAATTCCACAGAAGAAGATGAATATGAAGAACCAAAGATTAGATGTCCGAAATGCAACTCTACTAATATAACTACTGGACAGCGTGGTTATTCTTTTTTAACTGGATTTCTCGGTTCTAGTAAAACCGTAAATCGTTGTGGAAATTGCGGGTATAAATGGACACCTGGAAATAATAAATAGTAATAGAAAAGGAGAGTAGTGATACTCTCCTTAAAATCTATAATTTATTAACTTATATAATAAAGAGAAAAATATTCTCTAAAATTTACGAAGCCCACGGCAGCATTCAAAAGTACCGTGAGCTTGTTTGAATATTTCGGGTTGAAAGATATAATAAATATACCCGCACTGTGTGCAATCAGCCCTAACTAATATTATATTATACATAATATTTTTCTTTTGTCAAGATATTTATGGAATTATTTTCATTCCAAATTTTGGTATATTATTAGAATTTCCATCATAAGATTTTGATTCAATGAGACTATAAGGAATACTTCTTTGAACTAAGTTGTTATAAGTTTTCCCCAAATAATGTCTTCCTACTGAATTAGGAATAAAATCTGCCAATTGTAAACCAATAATATTTTCTTTCTTATTTCTAAATTCAATACCCTTAATTCTTTTATTAATTAATTTTGCAGGATAGAACATAGTACCGTTATATTTTATTCCATTATATCTTCGTAATATATTTTGGTTTTGATTTTCTGGTAATGATTCATAACATATCGTACCAAAACCATTAACTTCATTTAAAAAATGAAAGAAATTCTCAATCAAAACATTCATTGCAATCTGCATTCTGTCATTTAAAATTTGAGGATTATAAAACTCATGAATTCCATCCTCATTAATAGTTGCAGATAATGTAAAGAGTTCGCTGTTTTCTATAATATCTGCTAACATATCATATGTAAAATTATAAATATGCTTGTTTTTAAAAATCTTATTGTATTCACAACTTAATTGTTTATACTTTTTCGTGATAGCTCTACTTAATTCTAATTCATGTAAAATTTTATCTTTATAAAAAGCATCTTGATCACAACGATTCCATATATTTCGTTTTAATTCATTTACTTTATTTGTAAGTACAGTATCATGATATTCTTTTTTACAGATTATTCCACCTATAACAAAATGTGTATTTTCCCGTACACAAGTTTGTTTGTTGAAATTTGCCGTTTCACTTTCGTCTAGGAAGAGAACGTATTCATCCATTTGTTTTATCTCTTTTCACAATTATAATTTAATAAATCTATAAATTATATTATGCGATAAAATACAACAAACGTCAATTCAGAACATATGTATGCAAACACACATATTTACTAAAATTTATTGACAAAGCATTAATTTCATCGTATGTTGAGTATAATATATAGAAGGAGATATTAGTATGAACAATAAAGAAATTAGTAGTAATATATCACTTGTCTATCGTGATATAGAAAATACAAATTCTGATTCAAAATCTATTTTGACTGATATTATGAAACATGCAAATGACAATTTTGAAGAAATTGAAAATATATATCGTCTTGTTGCAATGATATCTTTTTACAAAAATAATTACAGTCAGAGAGGCGGCGAAATATTATTCGAAGAATTCTCCAAAAATATTCCGGAATTTAGAAGTATTTATAGAGTTTCTGCTTCTTGAACCTCTCATCACTAAAGTGACGAGTATGCGTTCACGATTACATCAATTTGAAAAAGACAATAGAATGTATATAGATCTCATGAAATTTCTGTTAGATAACTAAATTCCTGTTAGAGCAATACCCGAAGATTATGCCAATGAAGATCAAATAAATTATGTTTCACGACTCAATACTGCATATAAAAACCTAGGATTATTCTATAATTGTTAATTATATAATTTAGCAGTGGAAGATACTTGTTCTTCCAAAAAAATGTCGTGTTGGCTCGCGAACATTACTATAAGCAATGACGAGCAATATAATGCAACTAAATTTTTCTGCTCATATTTTAATTCTCCGCAGCGGGGATATCCGAAGTTGCATCGGATCGGTATTCACTCTATATTTGCACATTGCAATCATACCAATTTGCAATGCTCCAAAAAACGCTGACAGAAGGGTAGTATATAGAAACTATCCCTGAATGATTCGGGCATCTGTCTTCCCTATCGCTAGAGTGCATCTTCGTGATTCTTGATGAAACCACGCTTTCGTTACGCTCGTTGAAGTCGGTATCCTTTCCTATTAGAACGAAACCCTACCTGCGGATTGCCTCGTGTTTTGAATTGTTCCCTTACCTCATGCTTTCACATTCGCCTCCTATTCCTATTAAGAATAGGGTTGGGATCAAAACCATGTGACGCAGACTTTTGAACTGCGAAGGTTCCCCGTTCCCGCCATTCAAAGCAGGAGAGTAACACATTACTGTTACTCCATATTAGAAAGTCACTATAGAAGTCCTTGCCTTTCGGCTCGTACACGTTACCGTTAAACTTCTAAGCGGCATAAGTCATTTGAAAAATGCATGGGGCGAATTCCCATGTACTCTTACCGCTGCCTGTTTTTCCTTGGAATATTCCAAGACCAATTGCTGCTGTATTCAGAACTCCAACTTTGTCAATCAAATTGGTAAATACATTTACAGCACTTGTGCCACCATCTACGAATCCTTTGAATACATCAGAGGAGAGTGTAGTTGTTGCCATTTTCTGAAAAGCCGCCTGGAATTGTTGCTGTTTAGCTTCGATAGAATCTAACCATCTATCCTGTTCCTGTTGAGCCGATCCTTCAGCATTTAAAGTATCTTGATATGCTTTTTGAACCTGTCCAGACTGGAAGCTTTGGATTAACGCGGCAATCTGGTTGCCTCTATTCTTACCTGCTAATTTTTCGAGAAGTTCCGCTTTATTCTTATCAGTCAAATCATCATAGATTTCACTAATCTGCTCCATAAGTGTATAAGTATCTTTATATGTCTGTTTTGTGTCGTCAGTAAACAGACTGATTCCACCAGGAGTTTTTGCAGTTTTTGTTAAATCTGCAATTGCACCTGAAAGTTCTTCCGTATCATTGGTGTATGAATCGGTTTGTTCGTCATATCCGCGCACCCTCATGGCAAGTATCTTTAGTGCGTTCCCGGCTTCTGGCGCACTTTGGGTGATTTCTGACATTCCCGTAAGCATAGCTAGAGAATGACCAAGATCGTTTCCGGCGGTTGATAATGATGATGCCGAGTTTGATAATCCTTCTCCTAAATCAGCACTTGAAGTTGCGAAATTATTGCCCAATATATTCAATTGATCAATTATTGATTCTGCGTCAGACGCTTGAATATTAAAGGCTTTCATAGCTGTAACCATATCGGAAACTGCTGTATCATCACTAACTTCACCGACATTCGCATACATGGAGCTTAACTTAGAAAGTTGTTCAGAATCATCAAGAGAATAACCTAATTTCGACCATTCAGATGTTTGGGAAATATAAGAAGACATGCTTCTGCCTAATTCAGTTGCATTATTAGCAGCAGTATCAAGATATTTAGAATAACGTGACTGCGACTCATCTGTTACTTTATACAAATTAGTCATTGCCGAATCAACATCTTTAACGGAGCCAATCACCTGAGATGGAACCTCCATCATCACATTTTGAATTGCGCCATAAATTCCCGCAAACTGACCAATCTGTTTAAAAGCTCGCTTGAATTCATCTATTCCGGATTTGCCAGTCAACCCTTCCGCGGATATTCTTGATTGTAGATTCTTAAACGCAGAATCTAACTGTGCCTTTTCTTCTACGGTTGTAACCTGTTTATATTGCTGCGCAAGTTCCTGAAGTGTTGAACCATATTTCTTTGCAGCTTTAGTATTCTCAGTTAAATAAGATTTCTTCGTGTTCCTCCTTTTTTTCTTTCTTTTCTGCGATCTCAATAATTACTGCATCATCATCTGCTGGTGAGATACTAAGAATAGCCGTGCCGGAAAATGCCATCTGCATTGGAGTACGATATTCTCGTTTAGGTTCATCCTCTTCGTAAATAATTTCATTATTATTTTCAACCGTTCCCATTATTTCAATAGAAGTAGATACAGTTCCAAGTGCAAAATTTTTTCTTACCCATTTAACAAATTTAGGATAACGCTGAGAATATAAATATCCTTCGCCACATAAAACTTCAATATCATTACCAGATTCATCCTGTATTGTCTCGATACTTGCTTTTTCGCATGTACCAACGACTTCTGAATTTTCAAAAGCAGGTTCTTTGAATCCATCTGAATTTGTAAATGCACCCGTTAATCCATGTCCCAAAGGGACTTCTTTAGTTTCTTCATCTGCAAATTCGGCACAAATTGGCATTCCAATGATGGTATCCATAGCTTTTTCTACATATTCTTTTTTCCAATGTATGCCATTTTTATTTGTCTCATCTGGATTGTTATGAATTTTAAGAAGTGTGATTTTAATTGGGACACGACCATTTTTATTGGCTCGCTTAGAAATTTCGAGGATATTGTTAAACATATTTTATCCTCCTTTTGAGTTATATATAATAAAAGGCAAATGCCTTAGATTATTTATTATCGCTAGGTGATGGGAGATCATTTGCTCCGTTATTCCTACTAACGATTGTATTTTCATTTGTTGGATTATCTATTTGTGGTCTACCTGCTCCATCGGAAGCAGCAGTACTATCGCTGGAATCTTCCTGATTTTTGCTCAAAGTATATGACGTTTCATGAGGTTTGTACTTATCGAAAATTCCGTCTTCAATTTCCTGATCCAAAACACTAAAATATGCATCAGGATCGATTCCTGCGGATGCAATAAGAAATGACAGCGATCCACCAGCTGACATATACAAATCTTTGCAAAAATTAAAAAATGTTTGTTTATTAACAAAAGAAGTAGGAAAATAGTAAATCTCTACTTTGTTCTTCTCGTCTTTGATAATATTTTTATTGATTACATAATTTAATTCCTGTTGCCATTCGTATACCCACGTATACAACTGAGCATTTATCATTTCCAGGTTATTTTGACCCGCGGCAAAATTACCAGTAGTCATTGCACCAATAAGAGACGCGCAAATTCCCAAATCCTGTGAAATATCATTATTCAAATTAGATTCATTTTTTGAATCAAAGATATCAATATCTACATCAACAGAACTGAGCTTTGTACCAGCTGCTACGGAAAAGAAGCTAATTCCACCACGAGTATTTTTATTCATTACCGCATTTTTTACATCATTATGCTGTTTCTCCTGCTGTTTAGCAGTCAAAGCACACGTACCTTTATCTTTTCCTTCCGGAAATGTCTGATAGATAATTTTAGAATTGATATCGTCCAAAACTTTGCGTTTGGTATCAACGTAGTAATCTTTATATAAAACATCTTCAAGTGCAGCAATAATAAGACTTCTTCCCCATGGTTCAGAATCTTTACATTTGATTTTTCTACATAACGTTCTGGTATTGTCCAAAATCATCCAGTCGCCCGTAGTTTCACCATTATGTCGCTTATGGTATCCTTCAGTAATTTCTGTCGGATATTTCCGCAACTTCTGCTCAAGTTTTTCGCCAGTAAAATCATCGAAATATCTGAGATTAAATGCCAATACATATCTACCATTTCTCTTCCCTACGATTTTGGTGTATCTCCATGGAAGAGTAACAATACGCGCATTAATCCCGACTTCATTAATTTCCACGATATTTTCAACATCATAATCCGTCATAAACTTATTGCGATCAAATGTGCCCTGGCGAATATCGAAATAATAAAAAGCCGTACCTTCACGCATTTCTGTGTGAAGAGCATCCCTGATAAAAGCTTTATCATCTATTGTCTTTAAGGCAGCTTTCATTAAATCTCTATGCTTTTTCTTCTTGGTTTTCGCTGTGCTATTCGGAGAAATAATAATTCTATCCAGACACGGAAGAGAAGTCATATAATCTATAGAATTTGACACAATACCATTTTTGGTATAAACAAAATCAGATAATCGAATTGCCTCTTTGTAGTACATTACCGGATTTCGCAAGATATTATCTATGTCAGACTTTGTGAAATAGTTGTATACCCCACAAGAAAATAGAAAGTTTGAAGCATCGAATGCGAGATTAGCATAGTAACTATTCTGCTCATTCGTTATGTTTTGAACTGATCGCACATTAGTTTGTGATGCCTGAGTGTTTGTCTCAGATACTTTATTTTTCGGAGGACGACCCCTCTTGCGTTTTACTTCTTCAGGCATAGCCGCCTCCTTTCAATTAATAAACGTTACATATTCATATTCAGAATGTGAATATAAATCACGACAAAATTCATTTATATACCAAAGTACATATATAGTTGCTGTAACACGGTCTTTGTCTAATTTATTTACAACTTTTTCGATTGTTACACCTCCATTATTTAAATGCTTTAATTTTAGATTTGCAATCTCTTCAAATAAAACATCTGTCTGTAAAAATGGTGCAACACAATTATCGAAATCATCATATTCTTTTTCTGTAAATTCAGATTGCTGTCTTTGCTCTAGCATTCTAAATTTTCCACTATCTACCACATCTATAAAATTAGTGACAATTTTACTTTGATATGATTGTGCTTTAAGATTATACAGAATCTTTTCTGCTATATCTGGAACTTCCGGTTCGTTCGTATCATTAATAGTGTCCCAGCATCCTAGAGATTCTTTAGTTACAGGATCAAATGATTCTTTCACTAATTCGTCTATAAGCCCTGCACCAAGTCCATTGCCATCGACTACAACAGCCTGTGCTTTGTATAAATTTTTGTATTTTTTAACAACACATGCTTGCGCTGTAAAATTATAAATATTGGGAATATTTATTAGATTTACTAAATCCATAGAAACAATACGAGATTTGTCTTTTGTACGATTGACTTTGATTACAGAAATAAACGATTGGTTGTTATTCGTGTTCTGACTTCGTGCAACATCGACTCCTAAATAATATTCTTCATCACCTTTACATTCGGTACGAGGAGCAGACAATGATCTGCAATTCATAAGTTTATTTATATTTACTAATGCACCATTAGAAGCACCAACCCATTTGGATTCGTAGTTCTGAGCAAAGGAAATCATTGTCATATCTTTTTTCTTTTGGAAAATTTGACTTTTTGTACTTCCTCTACCATACCAACATGGAAGCCAAAAGCTTGATCCTAATACCATTTTACCATTAAGATTTATCATGTCTTTAACCATATCAACAGAACGTTGATATTCGTCAGAACCTTTGAATCCGGCAGTAGTAAAGAAGTTGATTTGTTGATTTAATTCTTCTGGATCGGTTATCGAATATTTCCCAACACAAACACGGGGAACTTCAACAATCGGAAGAAGTGCATCAAGAAATGTATCGTTGTCAATAAGAGCTGATTCTTCCATATTCATACGTTTACGTCTTTGCCCTTTAGAAGTCTGTGAATTAGCAAGATTATCTAATCTTGCTCCATTCTTAAAAACAATAAGTGAATCACCTTTTGCAAAATTGGCTTTCTCAACTTCATTTTTCAGCATAGGATAAAAACGAATAATTTCAAAATATTTTTCTTTTAATAGATCAGAGGCGTTTTCTTTGGTTTGAGCAGAAAGAGAAATAGATATTTCTGGAAAGAAAACACAGGCAAGAATTGATGCTAAAACTTCGTTAAAAGTTTTTCCATAGCCTCTTGGGAAAACTCCATAAAAAGAAGTAAATCTCAACATAACACGAAGATATATTCGTTGGTCAAGATTAAGATTTAGTCCACCTTTAGAAGGTTTTATTAAATCCAGAAATGAATCAGGGAACCATCTACAAAAACTACAAAAATATTCCCAATTATCTATATTTAAAGTGGATTCATTGTCATACATCTTGCTGATCCCTCGGGACTTGAATAAATTTTTCTATAGTAGACCTATTCCCTTCAGTAGTGTCGCCTGAAAAAATTCCATACGGATCACCATAGGCATCAATGTATTCTTGTTTCTTTCTATCATAAAATTTATAAATATCACAGTATTCTACTTCTGGTAAATTGTTCAAATTTCTTTCATAATTTACATAACACCAAATAATAAAATCGGCTGCATCTTTGGGCTGATATTTGAATTCCGGAAATATTTTAATTCTTTCTTTTGCACCCTCAACAGCAGCGAAAATGTCACTAAAATTAACAATACCACCTTGAAGATCCTCTTTAGATATAGATCTTGCCGTAAGTTTACCTTGCTCGGCAGCATTTTGAGCTGCGGAATACCATTTTTGAGCTTCTACAACATCACCTCGGGAAGTAGCTATTTCTTCTTTCACCTTGAAACGAACATATGTTACAAGTGCTTCCTTATGAATGCTTGTTTGAATCACATATGTTTTACTCATCTCTTTATATTTATTAACCATCTTTTTATATTCAAGACGAGTATAACCTTCGCCGAATAGATCTATCATATCTTTAGTTACTTCAAATTCATCTTCATCTAATATTACAACTTCATCATCAGATTTCTTTTTTGTAACTTTTTTTAATGTATTATCGGATGCATTACCTGTTTTTTTTAAAACAGTGCTATTTTTTTGGACAAATCCATCTGCTTCACTATCTGCGTATGTTTTATGCGAGAGTTGTCTTAATGTATTGATGTTTTTCATATATAATTTTACAATATCATCACCATGATACTTAATTTCATCATCAGGAATACTTCCGTGCTCCTTCTGATACTGATTCATGCTAGATTGTAGATTATCTAAATAAAATGGTTTATCTGCTTGTCTTAATACAGATTTGAATTTTTCAATATCTACTTCATTTGTTTCAGTGTTAATACTTGATTTTACAAAACATTCCTTGCAAATATTGATTTTTTTATCCAATGCAAACATTGGACTATGACTCATATAAAAATTTATTAATGGAAATTCCTTGCCACAACAAGTACATTTTTTCTTTTTTGCAGTGACTATGACTGCCACATCCTTTCTGATTTTATTTCCAAATATTACCAATGATTTCACGGTTTGTATTTGATATAATACAACGCATCCTACGATGAAAGGAGGTGATGGATATGGCAACATTTGAAATTGAAAATTATATTAAATTGATTTGTATTAGGGTGGATCATTTCGAAAGTTACATAGTAGATGAGGTGAATACAAAAGATGAGAAGGATATTGATAAATTCCTGGCATTACACCGAAACCGACCAGGTGTCAAAATCCTTATATTCAAAATGAATACTATGGAAATAATTACATTTGATCAAGTAAAACAAATCATACATACTGCTCATATGTTTGACTATTTACGTCAACTTGTATCGGATGGAAATAAGTTATTGCAACTTGAACATCCGGAAGAAGTAGCAATCGGTACCTTCATCAAGTATTTGACGGAAATAGATGAATAGGGCGGTAGTAGGCGTTGAACCTACACATCTAAAGTCCGTGTATACCCAGACAGAAGACTTTGGCATCAGGTTTACCGCATAATAATAGAGGGGCTATCCAAGCCCCTCTTCCTTTGTTAAGGTCGTCCTCGTCGGACAAAAATTATATTTTATTTACAAGATTCTTCCAGTATTCGAATCTCTTGTTTACGGATTCAGAAGAAGCAGTACCACCACCTGCAAAAATAGCAGCGTATTCTTCATTTGAATCATAGTTATTTGAGAAATCAGCCACGGCAAGAGCAAACGCTGTAAAATCTTTATTTTCTTTTATGCACTGATATGCCGCATATAACATCATCGGAATTGATGTTGGTTTAATTTTCAGTTCATCTATTGATTCATCTAATTTATCCAATGCCCCACGAAGAGTATCTACATCTTTGTTATTAATATGCTCATCATACCAAGAAATGAATTCATCTATATCTTTCGTTTTGAAAGACGTGAAATCCTGATATTTATTTGTATTAATCAGCATCAGTGTTTCACGAATCATATCTCTGTTTACATCTTTTCGGAGTTGAGCATGAGACATAATCTTTTCAAAGAATGGATGATCAGCAAGAGAGAAGATAATTTCACTTACAGTGTCACTCTCAATTGCTGTACGTTTCTGTGTATTAGATAATGGCTTGCCATTATTCTGACGACGAAACATCTCGCGAATATCCTCATCAGTGCATCCTGAGAAAATATATACAATAAGCTCGTAATCTGAAATTTTATCTTTTACAGATTCATCTAGCTCAGAATATTTCTTTCCTGCAATCTCATATTTTTCACCATCGATTACCACAGGCTTTAAATCCTTTGATAATTTGTATTCATCATTGAGAAATTTACAAATAGTAGTAGCGCGCTGAACGCCATCAAAGATGTATTTCTTTTCATCCTCTTTTAATTCCGCGCGGATTGGATCAAGTGGGTAGTTGCGAAGCATAGAATCGATAAGTAAGCTTTTCTGCTCTTTCGACCACTGATCCTCTTTACGCTGACATTTGTGTTTCGTGCTGTATCTACCCTTACCCATATCTTTTGCAAATGTCTTTACAAGCTGTTTCTTGTTATTGAATTCCATTTTACACCTCCAATATATGATAATTTTACGTTATCATAATTGGATAAATATGTAAAGGGACAAATACATCTTATTTATACGTTGGAGGTAGGATTTGAACCCACGTGCCCTTGCGGACAAACGGTTTTCAAGACCGCCGCATTCAACCAGACTCTGCCACTCCAACAAATTCCCGTCTTTCCGGATTGCCAGACAACCCAGTAGTCATTCCTTAAAGCCACCAGATAATCCCTCTAATTTGAAATAAAATTATGGAAAGGAGGGTGAAGTATATGGATTATCTACATAGTGTAAAATCTGTTCACGTTAATGGTTACAAACGTTTCCGTTGTGGTCAATAGGAACATGTAAGAGAACATTGGCGTTCTTTACCTATCTGATAGACAAGGTATAGCTTTTCACCTAGAGCCGGATCAACTCTCTGATAAAGGTTTGGTTTCATTTCGTGGTAACTGACGACACTCTTTAACGTATCTATTTGGACACTACTACAATAATGGCTACCACACAGGTAGCTTATAGGATTAGAATTCCAACATCATTATAGGTTTACATGTCCGTGCAATTATTAGAATTTATTTGACTTTCTTGCTTGTGACAAACTTTTTTGTCGTCGTACTGCATTCTTTTTTGCAGTTTTTTCTAATAACAAATCATCTAATTTATTATTTAATTCTCTGCCCAGAATGGATATACATGTGAATTCATCACTCCTATACAGAGAAGTAGCATAAGGAGTTTCTATATGTAACACTATACACCTCGTTTAGTAGTCATTGTTTTGGAAGCGATGTTCTGCCCATTGTTTATCTTATACCTACTCGCTCATACATATCCGCGGTTTATGATCTTTTGGATTTTGCCTTATGACAAAATAACGTCTTTACAATTTCCTTATTGATTGGAAATTGCACTTCGTACTTCCACATGATATTATTAATTTAGTATTTCCGTCTATAAATAAATAATATTAACCGCTGTTGATCAGTAGTGGCTGCGTCTTTATATTTTTATATTGCCCCGCATCAACAACGTCATCTACAGCCATTTATATTCCGGTTGTTAGCGGTATAGCCGGAGATCACTGTTTATTTACTATGAAATTGGAGTTTCGTTATAAATCTGATAACCCCTTTTGCTCCACTTGTTTTATTCCATCTTCGTTGAAATATTTTTCAAATTCTTCATCTGCTTCGATATCCTTGTACAAACTCACCATATCTAGTGTATTCCAGCCAATTAGCATTTGAATAACATTATCAGGTAGAGATTGTCTTGCACAGCTTGTCGTAAAATAGTGTCTTAGGCTATGCCAATAAAAAGGAACACCTAGAATTTTCGAAAAACTATTTGCCCAACTGTCTAAAGTTTCTGGACTCATTTGTTCATCTACATATTTTCCGGACACCTTTTTTGGAAATAACCATTCAGATTCAATGTTATGCTCTTTTCTATAATTCATCCATAAATCTAAATATGGTTTAAATGGTTTAACAAGAGTATACACTGTTAATGCTTTTCCTCTGGAACCACGTCCTTTTGTTACAATTTGCTCTGGAGTTTTATATAAAGATCCATATATGATATTGCTATCATCGAAATACGACACTTTCATTCGAGGCAATTCACTTTTTCGTCTACCATTATTCATTGCCATACTTAGCATACAGGCTTTATCATATTTTTTCTTTTCTACTAGATAGTCTAATAACTCCTGAAGTTGTTCTTCTTCAAAAACAGTTTTAGTGAATACTTTTTCATTCTGTGGATTTTCAATTTTACGAATTATTGGACGATATCCTTCGTATTCATCATCCAACATATTTTCGACATAATTAGAAAGAGAAGAGAGAGTAGATTTTACTCGTCGCATTCTAGCAGGACTCCATTTCCACTCTGTAAGACAAAAACTTTGATATTTTGATATTTCACGTTTAGATAAATCTACAAAAAATTTGTTATTACAATGTTCCAATAAATATACCCAAAAAATATTTAAGTCATATCCATAAGCTTCGATAGTATTCTTAGACCTGTCAATCGACACTAAATAATCTAAAAAATCATTCCCTAATTCTATATTCTCTGGATTTACTAATTTTAACTTCTCAGGTGAAGTAATATCATTATGCTGTATTTTTCTTCCTGCTATTTTAATCACTTCCTTTCTTTATGTTTTTATAATAGTATAGTATTTATTCAACACATCCGCCGCGATTTGAACACGGAACCGCAGTTTTAGAGACTGCCACTTTACATTAAACTACGGATGCAACACGGAATTATCCGTGATTAAAAATCAATCTTTCTCAAAATGTCACGCACTCTGTCTTCGTTCAGTACGTCACTGCCATAATATGAATAGCTTTTATATGCACCATCTTCATATTTGCTCAGACTAAAACCATGTACATCGTCACCGTCTTTTAATGTATGTACGTAGGTTTCCCCTTCCTCAATTTCGTCGTCCAGGAAGCATTTGCCTTCTTTGCGGTCATAACAGCACTCGCAAAAATCATCGTATTCTTCTGGTTCTTCATCGTTAGGTTCCTCAAAAGAATACTCATATACAAGTGCATTTTCGTCGATTTTCTTGAGGACTTTTGTATTAGAATCTCCGGAAATAAATACGATATCTCCGTCAGTGTACAAATACGTATCTTCGCGCTTGGCTTTTTCGCACCAAATACCATCATTGTTAATGGTCACATAATACTCATCTTCGTACCCAGTCCATTCCGGATTTTCCAAAAGAAGCTCGTTGAAATTATGATCGTAGAAGACTAATTCACGCAGAATTTCTTTTGCATCTTCATATTTGCAAATAAACATAACTTCATTATGCCCGTCATACATTTCATTTGCCGCGAGACACAGTTCCTCAATATCTTCAAAGTATAATGTCTTCATATGACACCACCAATCACACTTCCTTAAATGCCGGAAGTGGTTTAAATACAAGTTTGTAATGCTCTGGTTTGTTCCATGCAACGCCATTAGTTACACCAGATCTTGCCCCAACCTTAACTTTCTTGAATCCTCCGAGTCCTGGTAGTGGAAGCTTGTCTTTTTCATCTATTGCAGGAAGTTCATCACATAGCATTTCCACGTATGAATCCAATACAAATTCAATCTGTGCTTTTGTCATTAGTTTTACTTTTTCTTCTTCGTCAAACTGCGCCAGATATTTTTCGTTTGTTCTGGCGGTAACTGCTTTAATTAAATCTACTTTTGTCATTAAACTATTTCTCCTGTATCTCAAAAATAGAGATGCCTAAAAATAGGCATCTCTGTACTAATTAACTTTTAATTTATGTTCGCAAGTCAGACCTTTAATCTGGTCAAACTCGTATAAAGAAGCTCCTGCATTAGATGTCGCCAGAAGTGACATGCCATAAGGATCTACTCCAATCATAGACCTGATAGAAAGAGCTTCTGCATTAATTCCCATTTCTTTAGAAACAAGGTGATGAATATGTGCACCAATAATGTAAGAAATTGGTGTATCATAGGCGCGAGAGTAATCATTCAACGCCTTACCCAAATCTTTTACTTCGCCATGAATACCAAGAATCTGATATGTAGAAAACATACCAAAATTCATACCTGTAGGATTTTCGATGATTGTCACATTTGGATTATCTGCTAATTGATATTTGATCATTAGCATGATAACCTTACTCATATTTTCATCCGCGAATGCATTTTTCGGTGCGCCACAAAGTCTGAGCTGATTATGGTTGCTATCCATAGTCATCTGGAACTTAACTCTTACATGCTTGCTTAATGCATTCAACCATTTAGCCAGAAAATCACCATATCTTGTTGCTGAATCTATTACTCCGTAGCGAAGTTGCATAAGCTGAGAATTCAGACGCAGCAATCCTTGAATTCCATCGCCAAGTTCCCATACATTTAATTCTTCAATTCCCCGATCATGAATAATCTCAACTACTTGGTTATATAAATCCCACATACGTACTTCAAAAATTTCTGGGCTATATTCATTGATAATATTACCGAAGAAATCTTTAATAGAAAATTCAATTCCATAATGACAATCCGCTAATGCTAATAAATATGATTTATTGCTATGTACTGGCTTAATGTATTCCGGAACTTTAACGGGCGGGAGAGTAGCAATGGAACTACAAATTTTCTCCGTAATCATTTCGTCACGAGCTTCTTCACGAAGCCATTTGTTATACTCAAGTTTTTCAGTCTGAATTTTCTTGCGTTCTTTTTTAAGTTCTCGCTGTGCCAGAGTGATTTCCTGTAACTGGACATTTGAATCTACGTATTTACTGCGATTCGCGGCGAGCATCTTATCAAACGCCTGCCGCTGTTTACGGAATTTTGACTCAGTATATTCTGTGCCGAGCAATTCGTTGAGAATATTCGCAACATCCTGCCATGAACCAATCTTATCTTTATCTCCAGTTATTCGGTAGATTAACTCTTCATCACTTTCATTTTCAAATCTTCTATATGAAGTTATAATGTTCACCACCCAACTTACGCATCAGCAAGGTCGGTTTCTTCTTTGACCTTTACGACAAGTTCAATAGCAGCTCCCTCAAAATCTCGAAGCTCTTCAAGAAGTTCTTTGTCTTCTCCATCTACATTGATAATGCCACCTTCGGCGTCGTAAATTCCTGCTAATTTTTTCGTTGTTACGGTGTTTTTTTTATATAAATAATTTGCCATTAAACTAATTTCTCCTTTATATCTAATACTCAATTTTCTCTACAAAAATAGGAGAGTGTTTAGCTCTCCTAAAATAATTCTTCGATGTTTTCTATAATTTTATCTGCGACACCATATTTGATAATCTCATTGGAATCTAACCACCAATTACGTCTGTAGTTTTTGTCATATTCATTTTCCGGAATGTCTGTGTGATCGAGAATGAATTTCTTTGTGAATTCCTCTGTCTTCCTTGTATATTCCAAATCATCAAGTACCTTACCAGTATCTCCAAATGTGCCAGTGCTTCCATCATGAATAAGTGCTTCTGTTGTATTTAGAATATAACGATTTCCTTTCGGGATCCCCATTAAAAGAAGACCCCCTGCGGAATAGCATTTACCCATGCCAATCGCATATACAGGTGTTTTTGATAAATTACATATAGTAATTAACTCCATGATGCTATTCAAAGAACCACCATTGCTATTGATGAAAATTTTGATTGGCTTTCTATCTTTTAAAGGAATATCTTTATCTTCACGATTCCACTGAATAATTTCCTGCGTCCATTCCACGGTTCCGTCATCAATATTCTGATTAATCAGAATCTCTCTGTTTTTAAGTCTTTTATAATAGTCCAAAAGAGAAGGATCTGGTAATTTTAAATTCGCCCAATCACCAATATCTTCCGTAACGTCAAAGAATTCTACATAATCTTTATTCATAGACTTATTTTCCTCGATTTTCGTAATATTTACTCATTTGAGCATAATAAAAGAGAATCAGTTTTTTTGATTCTCAAGATGTGTATTTCTGTAATTTGAAATATATTCCTTTAATTGTTCATAATTATTATTAAACGTTGTATATGTATTATGAAAACTGCCAACAACATTTACCGAATGACATTCATGGCAAAGAGTTATTCCATTGTTAATATGTGTCCTCAAACTTGGATAATCTGAAAAATTATATATATGATGAGCTTCAAGTCTGGTACCTCGTTTGCCACAGCATTGACATGTATAGTTATCTCTTTCAAATACAGATTTCACCCATTGTTTATACTCTAAGCTATGCTGGATTTTATCGCGTTCTAGCGATATTCCACCTTTCCAATTAAAATGCTTTTCATTTCGAGGCATCCTACACATTCGACAATTATTAGCATAATGTTTTAATCCATATAGCGATGTATTTTGAACCCCATAATATCTGTGTTTTTTGCAAATATATTCAACATTTGAATCACAATTATCAATATCATCAGTCAATAACTCATAATTTTTCTTTTGACAAATTTCCCTTACCTCATTAATGGTTGATTGACTTTGCCTTTTTGAACTGTTTTCAGATATACATTTAGGACAGTTACAAGAATCTTTATCATCCAACGCCATAACAGTTGCTTTGAATTTAAAATCATGTTTATTACATACAACTGAAACATTGGTTTTGAGAGTAATTTTCTTATTTTCATATAACTCTGGATCCGTCAATGTGTATCCCTTTTCTTTGCATAAATTATTTAAAGAATCAATAGTATATTTCGTTGAACGTCCAATATTTCCATTTATTTGCTTTGCAATTTTAGCAGGATTTGTTGTACCATACTTCATCTTTTTTGTAATCAATGATTTTTTAGGCTGACATTCTTTGCACATATCAAACTTATTGTTTTTATGTGATCTATAATAATTTATTACTTTTCTGTCAAAAATCTTACCACATCCATCGCATTTTATTTCCATCATTTGACTGCTTCCGTGAGGAATATCGTACCATTTTACATAAATTAATTGATAAGGAACAGTAATACGGTTTTTACTATCTAATTCTTTATGTATAATATAACCTTTATTTTCATAATGTTTATAATTTCCATGACATATTTTCACTTCTACATCTTCGTTTAATAACATATTTGAAATGTCCTTTCTTGCACTTTTTTACAAAACATAATTTAGTGTTTCCAAACACTAGCCATATCATTTTTTAATTTATTTGTTTCTTCAAAAATAAAAATAGTTTTATTATTATTCTTCTTATCTGGTTTTATATCATAAATAGGATTGCCTAATTTTAATAAATATCTTGCAACTCCTGGCGTAAATATTGATTTATAAGCCAATATTTTATCCTCTTTTCTGTTGATATTTATAAGGTGATTTTTAGACTTGAATTAGAAATTACAACTCTAGTAGATTTACACATTTTTTCAAATTGCCTATCTGATTCCTTCTTCAAAGTTTCTTTTGCAGTTTTTGACCCATGATGTAATATAATTTTATTTGTATTGATACTTGTATACATATCGACAAGCTGCCAGAAGGGGGCATGCCCACTGAGTGATTTCAACGAGTATGATGCACATTTACAAGGATATTCCTTTTGATCAATCGTTATTGTTTTACGTTTGTTATCCTTCAATAATGATGCTAAACTTCCTTCTGTACTGAATCCCACAAGAAGTACTGTAGCATTCGAATCAGGAATACATCTTTTAAGATGATGTCTGATTCTGCCAGACTGACACATTCCAGAACTTGAAATAATCAGACATGACTCGTTGCTAGCAACCAAATTTTTACTGTCTTCGGATTCCTTTATAAAAGTAAACATATTACTTGCCATCATAGCATCGAAGTCAATTTTATCCTGTCCATCAAGACATTCTTCGTAGTCTTCAAAAATCTTAATCGTTAATGGGGAGTCAATATAAATTTTGGGTTTCCATTCAGAATCTTTATACATCTCATATAGCATAAGTGCTAATTGCTGGCTCCTGGACATAGAAAAACTTGGAATGATAACACGACCATGCATTTCATGAATTTGTGTTTCTATAATAGATTTGAATTTATCCAAATCATTTTTTCGTTCTTTAATTCCAGTTTTAATATCAGGTCTGTCTCCATATGTACTTTCACCAATAACAACATCTGCATATTCGACCTGTTTATATTTGCCAACAAATCTATTACCAACAATTTTATTTCCTAAATCACCAGTAACGAGAAGTGTTTTTGTTGTTCCGTCAATTGTAAAATATAATTTTATTTGACAACTTCCGAGAATATGTCCTGCCGGAATTAGCTCAAATGCAAGTTCGTCATCTATTACAATTTTTTGATTTACTGGTTTTTCAAGAGTATATTCCAACATCTTATATACGTCAGAAGCGGAATATAAAGGTTTGTAATTTTTATTATGCTGAGAATTAATCACCAAAACATCGCGCTCATTGATGTAAGCAGAATCCAATGTCATGTCTTTTAAAATTTGTTTTGAATTTTCGGATACAATAGTCGCGCCACGAAACCCATCCCTATATAATTTAGGAATTAAACCGACATGATCAATATGATTATGAGTTACAAAAACAAAATCAATATCTTTTGCCTTGAATTCTTTGAATTTTCTATTATTTACAAGATAATCTTCATATCTGTCATTTGTCTGATGCATTCCGCAATCTACCAAAATTCTGTGATTAAATGTCTCAATATAAATAAGACTCCCTGTTACATCCTCAGATGACGGAGAGTCTACAAAAGAAATTTTTACTCTGTTTTTCTTTTTTGCAGCGATGGTAGCGTACCACCTTTCTTTTAGATTTCGTGTCTTTTTGCACGAATAGCATTATAAGCTTTCATATTTTTGAAGCTTGTACATAGATAATATGTCTTTCTTTTATGAGAGCAACTATCTGTATGACTGATTCCATAAGATCCGTATGGAATTCCGTATTCTTTATTCAAAGTTTTTGCATCTTCCTTTGAAATTTTTACCAAATTTTGCACATCCTTATTATTATATTTATCCGATTGGATAGAATGGCGGGAGTAGGGTTTGAACCCACGACTTCTGAATATGAATCAGACGAGCTACCGGACTGCTCTATCCCGCAAGACGATAGTGGCGATACCACCGAAACAGCACCGCCACCACAAGAAAGGAGTTCTATGAATTTTAGAAGCATGTAAAAAACTGAGATGTCGTAATTTCAACCAATTTGTATTTGACTACACATGTAATCACCATTTTAAATTAATAATATCCCGTAAGACGAGATCTTCTTTATCAGGAGAATCACTCCAAATTTATCTTTTAAGAAAGTCTTATCACGAATCGTATAACGAAATAATGAGAGAGTAATGTAACAAATTGATGAAAGAACAAAATTTCAAGATTGCATTTATCGAAGTGCTTGTCATATTTTCATATACCCATAGCAAGGGGAACCATTTTGCTTTTTCCTAAAAAAAGTAATCTGTTAATAATAAAATATTAAACATTAGTCTGCGTAATATACACTTACGATTTTATGATATTTCTAGCATATCTGCTCCGCGGCATCATAGTTCATCCGTGGCTGAACCGATTGACAATCATTCAATCTCAGTCTTTTACATGCTCCCGAAGGAGCATTTATTATTTAGTGGAAGTAATAATTTCTTCCAGCGTGTCGTTTACATCCCATTTTGGCGTAAACTCAACATCTGTTGTAAGCTCAATAAGGTCTAATTTAGAAGAAATATTATCGCATTCTTTCTGAAGTTTCTTCGCAAGACCGCGCACATCATTACGATCAAAATCGATAGTAGTGGTTTCGATTACTTCATATCTATAAGATGTCTGTTTACCATCTACATCAAATTTATAATCTGTGCCATATGTTTTTCTTTCAGAAGAATCCATTGCAGCAAGGCGTCGGAGATATCCAATATATTCCTGCTTGATTTTATTCAGCGAAATAGAAGAGTCGATGTCAATCTCCGTATTTCTTTTGGAGGCAACAATCGCATCTGAAATTTTCTGTTTCTCTTTAATTGCATCTGCAATGAAGTTGATCACATTCATAGCATTAAAATCAGTAATTGGTTTATCTACTTTAACCGTCTCATCATCTGCGTCGGAATTTGCTTTCTTACGGTTATGTTCCTGAATTGTACTGGTGACAAAACTATTGTTTAATAGAAGTGCCTCTGCCTGTCCAATCATAGTGGATAAACATTTCTGATAACGGTAAGCTTCTTTTAAAATCATAAACTCATTTCTCCTTTTGACTAATTCTCATAGTATCCGTTTAATTTTCTATTGTAATAGCGCGTGATTTTTGGTTTTGCCCAAATTTTTTCATCACACTCAATATCCTCATATGTATGAATTTTCCGTTCTGGAATATATTTACATTCCAAACTGAGTCCATCTAAAATTTTAACCACTGTATTTTCAGCGGGAGTTGTAGAAGATAAGTAGTCGAAAATAATATCCTCTGCCGACTTAAATACTTTTCGGACTGTCGCTACATTTATATCTTCCCTTTTTGCAATTTCCCTAATAATATTCTCTTGATTAACCGTCAAATAATATTATTCCTCCCATCTGTATCTGATCAGTTTTTGTATGGATAGCATATCATTCATTTCGGATAACGCGATAAACTTCGCAAATTATATGCTTCTCCATATTGCTACAAATGGGAAAATTTTTTCGCCCATGTTTTATGGGTGTTTTAATTTTTCCACATTTTTTTTCGCCCATGATTTATGGACTAATTTGCTACATCGACATTCTTAATTTTCTACGATATTCACGGTCTAATCGGCGTTTTTCCTTCAATTGACACTCCGGGCATCGACATGTTTTGGTGTCTTTGATATCTACTTCAACCCATTCACCACAATCAATACACTGAATGAATTTCGTTTTCTTTAGTGGGAGATTGCATTCCAGATTGTGAACTACATAATGTCCATAACAGAACCAGAATAATTGTTTTGAACGTTTATTCTTTTCATATAGATACTGGATTAACATATTCGTAATTGTTTCATCCGAATATCCCAACTGAGAAAATTCATCTCGAATCTGACAAGCCACGTATCTCAAATTATCAATATATTCGTCCTTCATATTGATTTTATATCTGTATTCTTTATTAAGCTTGTCATATAATTCCGCTACTTCCTTTGAACAAATCACGTTTACATTACTCATCATTTTATGGTAATCAAGTTTTCCTAATTTGAGTCCACGGGTATTGATTGCTTTATTTGGAATATGATCGTACAATTTATTAACGAAACTCATATTTCTTTTGGAAACCTGAGACTTGCGTTCATCATCAGAAGCTTTTTTATCTTTTGCATATTCAAAGAATGCCGGAAGTTTATCATTTGTAAATTCTTTAATTTGTGCCGCAATATCACTCGGGAACTCGGGTTTATACAACGTTTTGGCATAATCAATAACGAAGTTATTTTGACAACACAATCTCTTTACACAAGTAATTGCATGTTCCTTTTCTTCATCCGTTCCATTAATAAAAACTTCACTATTCCAAATTTTTGAAATATTATTACTGTAAATTCCAATATTTCCACCTGTAAATGCTGCATTCAGACCTGCGTAAATATTTTTATTATTCAATTTCGTAGGTTCCGCTTTTCGCATATTGTAATATAACGGAACAATCCCATTCATATTACGTTCTGCAATCCGGACAAAATCTCGATCCGCGACAACAAGCGATTTATCTCCATCAACCAACCTCTAAATAAGAAGTTAGACTATATCATAGCCATATTATTTCTAACTTAGGCTCTCGGCACTTCCTTAATTGGATTTTCACCAATAAAGTACTCTACTCAGTTACTCCCATTCTTCCTGAACGGAAGAGTGGTATCTTTTCGATAGTCGTTTGATTTTTATGTAATAAGAATTATCTTTTTATAAAGCTATAATGTTTCTTATATAAAGTTTTATTCCTAATTGATTTATTAATTTGTGATCTCACGGCTTCTGCGTCATGAGTTTTCGCAACTCCAATATCTATTAAATACTGACAACATGGAACTATATAATCAAAAGATTTTTTAAATATTCCATCAAAATATAAGTCGATAGGTGTAGATCGTCCATTATTTATACCTGGTCTACTTTGTTTTTCTTTTGCTAATTCTTTGTCTTTACTATATTTTTCAGATAAAGTTTTATTTTTATAATTAGGATTTTTATGTCCTGTATAATCTGGACGATGACATTTACTATATTCAATGTTTTCTTGTCTTGTTACCCATTCCAGATTATCAGAATTAGGATTGGCTCTATTGTAATCAATATGATTTATTTCAGAATAATTATTAGGATTTGGAACGAAGGCAATTGCAACTAAAATATGTACAAAAACGCTTCTCCACCCTTTATCTGGAATTTTTATGGTACACATTGTGTATCCATCGGCATTATAATAATGATTTCGTTCAACGCCGTCCCATATTACTCTTCCTAAATTCGATACTGTTATTTTAGTGCCTTTATATTCAATTTCTTTAAATAATTCTTTCAAAATTATCACTCCTTAAAATCAAGTGACAATTCTTATTACATACTTAACACAGGATTCTTTCGTTCCCTGTTAGCATATTCCCTAACCGCCATTTCCTGCGATTCCTAATTCGTGAAATATACACCCTACATTTGTAGGTTCACCGAGTTTTATTTTCTTACGTTTCCGTAAGATTCGACATTAATGGTCATCGAATTGGAGAATTTTGCTAATCAAATCATGAGTACTGGTATAAATACCGTCAGTTGTGAACCATTCTCTGATTTTTTCAGCACGCTCACCGTATGCTTTATTTGCCACATTAAAACGAATCGCATGTTCTTTATATAGATGAGGACTACGTAAACAATCTAATTTGTCGTAATACTTAAACAACCAACAGAAGACTTCTTTATCTGCAAGTAATCCAATAGGATTTTCAATATGACCAAACCAATATTCACATGCCGCATAAAAATCTGGAAGTAAAAAAGTATACTTCCCATTAATTTCCAAGCGACCACTACGATATTGTTTAAGTAAACTATCTTTGATCTCACGAAGTACATCTTTTGCATAAGTATCATTTAACAACGGTGGATATAATTTAACACACTTCTGAAAGGCGGTCATGTTATTGTTATACGGAGTGATTCCGAGAATTTCCATCATGGTATCCTGAGAAGTACAGATGTTGGTGATCTTATCTATAGACTTGGATGCGAGAAGTTTTATTTCATCATCTGTTACATTTGTAAGCGTCTGTAACATTTGATAATTTATTTTGGCATTCTTTATACGGGATTCTTCTGTATTACATCTGCCTGCTTGACAATGATATTTCTTGAAATATTCTTTATATTCGTCCCAGGAATCATAGAACTTATACATCTTAAACTGACTTTTTGTAAAAATAATCTGAATATCTTCGTCGATAATATTATGTTCTTTCCCATAAATATCTACGATGATAGGAGAGTAGTTGTTTATCTCAACAAATTTCCGGAAATCAAATACTCCGAGAAGACCTTTTACCCACGGTGCACGGAACATTGTGTTTTTGTCCATCACACTTGGCAACATCATTCCAACCCCATCTGTATGAGGAATGGGAACTTGCCCCGTTTTTCTTTCTATTGAATAATCTGTTTCATCGATAAAATCAAAAACTCCGGATACATTTGTCTCAAAATCATCAATTACAATACATCGATCAATATCAAAATTAACCCATTCATCAGTTGCCGAATTCGCTAATGCCATATATGCAAGATGTTTGTTGACATTATTCCCGCCTTTAGAATTAATCTTATCAATTGTAAGCCCACACATAACAGTTTTTTCAACTGCATTCCATATAGATTCTTTTATAAAAACCGCTTTCTTTTTTCTGATCTGCCCAGCGGACGAAGTGAAATATCTATACTTTTCACCTTTATAAGTAAATCCAAAAAACGAAAGATCTTTAAATACGTCAAAGTAATACACTTGCACAACCATCAGCGCATCCGTTAATTCATCCTTTTTGATACCTATCGTTCTAGTAAGAGATGATTCGAATACAGAAATAATATTCGTATCTTTAAGCTCGGTATCTCTCAGATTTCGCAATTCAATTTTTTTAGGATAATCCTTCCCGATGGAAGAGTAATATTCAATTTTATTTTCAATATTTTCTTTATGAATTATTTTGTTATGCATAACTGCTAACAATTGATTTTTTGATTCTTTTGCTTTTTCTCTTTTATGGGAAATTAATCGATATGTAAAATTGAACCGAAATGCTAATTCATTGAATTTTTCAATATCAGAGATGTTAAGGTTTTCATCTTGATTAAATTCATAGTTACTATCTTTTTTTAGTAACTTGATAATCCTGTCAGTCCCACCAAGTTTAATAATCTCATTTTTTATATCCTCTAATCGATTATTCAAATAGTTTCTTTCCTGGCGGTATTTACAGTTCATATCATGTAGATACTTTTCATGATTGCTATAAAAATGTCCAGTATCTACACTGTACATATTAATTTGTGTATCTAGCATTTATACATCCTCCATTATGCTAGCGGTTTCACCAAACCAATTTAATAGTCTTCCAATACTCCAAGTCGCCGCACATTCCATATGTATCATTCCATTTTGGTAATTCTTGTAATAATAATCACCACGATAAATCTTGCCACCACATACTTGACAATAATGTCCAGACTCCAAATTTTTCATGTTTATATCCGGATCAAAATTGGGGCAAGTTGACACACATGGATCATGTCTACAAATTTCACACATTTATATTCCTCCAAAATTACTTTATATATACTTATTCTCCAAAAACTCAGTCGCAAATCCATCATTTGTCGTGTAGTGGATCTCACGGATTCCTAAATCTTTGATAGCAGCCATACAGGAAGGACATGGGCGAGAAATCCCATATGGTTTGTCATCATTTCTTAATCTATAGATATACAGTTTTACTTTCGCGAAGTTGATATTCATATATCGAATGCTATTTATACAATTGATTTCCGCGTGGAGTTTCGGAAGGAGATCATCTGCACTGTCAAAATTATTGTCATCAGCACGGTATGAATTGTAATACTTCTGGATGGGATGAGTTTTGTTTGTATTACATCCTATACCGATAATAGATCCTTGATATACCGCGATACACCCGATATGGATTTTGGGATAATCCGATGCATGAGCCACATGCTTTGCTTTGCAAAAATATCTGATATCTGTTTTCATTATTAAATTTTCCCTTAAAATAATATGTGTTTTTGGAGTCGATTTTCGATTTAATAGTCGCAGCCCAACAACTATACATTAAGCTTCGTAGAATTAAAAATAGATGTTTGATTCATTATGATTTCTCGATAAGTTGAGACTTATAATCTTTTTGATGCTCACTGTTCGCAGCACGATATTTAGCCATTCTGTTTTTGAATTCTTCAATCTGTTCTGGTGTCCGCTTGCGTCCGGATTCTGTGCCAGGTTTTATCCCAGGATTCATCTTTAACCATTTCAGTGGGAACTTTGCGCAAATTGATCCATCTTTGTTTTCGTAAAAATATTTAAACTCATCGCCACGTTCCTCGTATAGTTTCAGGATACGGTTCTTGTGTTTTGGATTTGTGTAAGTACAAACCGCATAATGTTCACCCGTAAGAAACTCAACACAATTCTCATTATTCTTATTAAAATTTCTCTCTACCGCCATATCACATGCCTCCTAAATTATTAGCAATGTTTGCTCTACATTGCATATCAAATCGCCATGATGACATAATCCTTGCCGCATATTTTGATTCACTGTCTGGTTTTCCGGAAAACTCTGTGTCAAAATCAGAAGAGTAAATCATACCGCCAAACGTGCGATGTAACTCTTCACGGGATAGAAGAGTAGGATTGGTTAAATTGTGATATGGGGCTTTATATGTGTTATGTCTCTTTGCTGTATTTGCTGTCATATGTAATTGCTGTCTCCTTTAAATTTACAAATTTATTTTTCATGATGATCATTCTCCATTCTTTGAACGTTGAACAAAAGGTTGCTATTTGAATTTCATACAATCATATATTGATTCACCATCCTATAAAATACAATTCTCCGTTTTAGATTCTTCTCAACTCAAAGTCATATAGAAGAAGTACAGTGCTTCCGCTAAAATTAACTTCTCCATGTCAACTACCCACAAGCTAAAGCTTGATGGGCTTGTAGCTCGATTAGACTTCACAATTACATTTAAGGGCGTAATTGCTTATTCCAAAGCATAAACTACCTATCAGGACTAGAGCCAGCCCCTAAAATTCTTTTTCCCTCTGTTAATATATTTTTTGCAGCGTTTATATCTCTATCGTGATGAGTATGACATTCAGGACAAGTCCATTTTCTTATATATAATGGTTTCTTTCCAGTAATACAACCACAACAAGAACATATTTGAGAACTCGGAAACCATCTATCAATTTTTACAACAGTTCTTCCTTTATTCTCCGCCTTATATTCCAACATATTAATAAACATAGACCAACCAACATCTGCAACAGATAAAGCTAAATGATGATTTTTCATCATACCTTTTACATTCAAATCTTCCAAAGATATAACTTGGTTCTCGTTAGTAATCTTATAAGAGATTTTATGTAAATAATCTTTTCGTTGATTTACAACACGTTGATTCAACCTAGCAACTTTCATTTTCTGTCTGTTATAATTATTACTTCCTTTTGTCATTTTACTTAACTTTCGCTGTTCTTTTTTTAGCTTAGGCAAATTTTTTCGCAATGATTGTAATACAGGAAATTTAATTCCATCAGAACAAATCGCTAAATCAGTTAATCCTAAATCTATTCCTATTTCTTTGTTTACTTTGGGCAAAGTTTCATCTGTTTCAGCTTCTTTCCAAAGTATAGAAATATAAAACTCGTTAGTAGGTGTCATGGAAATAGTACAAGATTTTACAATTCCAATTTTATGCCTATGATTGACAATTTTTATCTTTCCTAGTTTAGGTAGTTTTATTGTTTCATCATCAATAGGAAATCCATTAGCAATCATGGTTTTATAACTATTTTTAGAACATTTCTTACTCTTGTATTTAGGAAATCCTTTATTTGGTTGTTTAAAAAATCCAGAAAATGCAGATTGTAAATCAATTTGAGTAAAACATAGAGCTTGTCCATCTACTTCTTTCAACCATTCATATTCCTTTTTATAAAAAGCAGGTGTGTTTATCTTGCTTTTCTTGTTTTCTTCGTAATATTTGATATTGTCGGAGAGTGCTTGATTCCAATACCATCTGCAACAACCAAAAGTTTTAAGTATTAACATTTTTTGTTCATCTGTCGGAAAGCATCTAACTTTATATGCTTTTATATTGTTCACCTCCTTCAATATAATATTCTCTCTTTGTTTTTTTTTATTATTTTATTACAATTCCTCCCATCAGCTAAAACTAATGGGATTCTTTGCTATCATCTCCTTTGAAATAGAAGTATCTTCCCAAATCCAACTCAGTGAGTCATCGTTTCTTTCTTTTATACAATCAACAAGGAAATTGATGATCTCATATAATCTATTCTCCGTCATATACATTCTCCTCCGTGATATTTTTAATATTGTAAATTTCCATCATCTTATGAATTGCCCACTCAATTTCCTGCTCATAGCCTTCTTTATTAAGAACATAGATATTTGGAACTGTTTTTGGCGGCTCATCCGGATTAACCTGTACAAAACCTAATTCTCTTTTTACAAGAAGAGGTTTACTATTTCCTACGGGTTGAGTGAGCCAATCCATACATTTCAAAATTGTGTTCTTCGCAACTGACAATTCCTTCGCCATTCCATCAATACTCCGCCAAAATGCTTCAGGCTGGTTTTCAGGATGATTCATTTTTTCTGAGTTATCTGGATTTCGCGGGCGATTGCCAATATAGGAGAGGATATATAGAAGAGCCATTAAGAGATTTTCATTATTAATAGAAGAGTCATTCATCATGATGGTATTAAGCTGCGATGATGTTATTTTGCAGAAATGATCTGGGTAATCGAAATTTTCCGGTATGATAGTAATTTTGATTCCAGTATCATATCCGACAGTATCAAGATCCTGTTTGACTTTGATCATTTTGTTGTTGATCATGTATTCCAGTACATCCAGGATTTCTTTAAATGCTTTGGGTTTATGTTTCGTAGTTTTATATCCATAGAATTCCAGTACCTCGCGAATGGTAATCCAACTATAATTCTCATACGACCTATATCTGTCTATTAATATATAAGTAATGTAAAACTTGCGGCTGATCCCAAACTTGCTGCAAATGTCACCCTGGATATACCGATTTG
>OLOZ01000496.1_pt1 | contig 35619 bp, 33 predicted proteins | sample 1673021 | NCBI WGS metagenome assembly OLOZ01 (sample SAMEA3136747, study PRJEB25190) | human gut metagenome | biome: human gut; feature: human-associated habitat; material: faeces | place: Austria | collected 2013 | reverse complement strand
GAGCCGATCGGCGTCGGCTCGGTGGCCGGCGAGCCGGCAGAAGACGGAACGCGCCGGGGCGTGGGCATTTTCAACCTGGGCACGGGAAAGGGCTCTTCAGTGCTCGATGTCATTCACGCCTTCGAGGCTGCGTGCGGCCACGAGATTCCCTACCGCATCATGGCCCGGCGCCCCGGCGACATCGCGGAGTGCTACGCCGACGCCACGAAGGCCCGCGACGAGCTGGGCTGGACGACCGAATACGACATGGCGCGCATGTGCAAGGACGGCTGGCGCTGGCAGTCCCAAAACCCCGACGGCTACGGGGACGCGGAGTAGGCGCAGGAGCTCCTCGCGCCCATTTCTCGCAGGGCTAGCACTTTGCGAGGACAATAATTTCGACTTGTTAGAGTTTGCCAGGCGCTCAATAACAGTGCGAATTAGATGATCATACTTTATTCGCATCTTAATATATGAATTGCATTATACATAGCAACTCGGTACGTTCTTGAACCTATTCGCATGTCTAACAAGTCGAAATTTCCGCCCGAAATCGCCCTTCATATCTGCCAGAGACCTTCGTCGCCTAATCAACCCGCCTGCCTCGCCTGATCAACCCACTTGCCTCTTCGCCAACATCTTTTCAAGCGCAAGAACAGCAGCGCCAGCTCCTAATGTGGCTCCCAGGGTGTCAGTGAGCCAGTCGGCAGGGTCGCACATCCGGCCGGGAACGAAGGACTGGTGGAACTCGTCGGTCACGGCGTAAAGACTGGCGAGGGCGATGGCGACGAGGGCGAGCTTTCCCCAACCCAGCGCAGGCCATGTGCGCCGCGCGGCCAAAACGAGCAGCCCACCAAACACCAGGTACTCGGTAAAGTGGGCCGCCACGTTCACGATGTCGGTGTCGGGGCCGAAAACGGGGGCCGCCAGACCCACGAGCCAGCGTTTGATCGCGGCCAGCGGGCCGGTGCCGTCGAAATCGCTGCCGGTGTGGGCGGACATGAAGAAGATCACGCCCGTCCACAGGGCGACGATAACCCAGGAGAGTATGAGGTGGGCTCGCTGCGACACAGGCGCTAGACTTCCGGAGCAAGAACGAGAATCTGCTTCGGATCGCTCACGAGCAGGTCGGGTTCCCAGCCTTCGGCGGCGAAATCGGCCGGGTCATGGTAGCCCCAGTCCACACCGACCGCATAGCAGCCGGCATTGCGGGCCACGTGGATGTCGCCCGGGGAGTCGCCGATGTACACCGTGCGCGCCGGCGCGCTTCCCAGCTCTTCAATGGTGGTGAGCAGCCCTGTGGGGTCGGGCTTGCGTGGGAAGTTCTGCGGGCCGCCTTCCCCATGCTGCACATCCACAGCGTCGGGGAGACACTTGTTCATGATGAACTGCACGCCTCCATCGAACTTGTTCGACAGCACGCCCAGCTTGCAGCCGCGCCGACGCAGCTCGGCTAGCAGGGCGGGGATGCCCGGGTAGGGCTTCGTCAGGTCGTTGGGATAGGTGCCGTAGTTCTCCTTCCAGCGGGCGAGGCAGGCGTCGGCCACGTCCTGGGGCGTCCCTTCAGGAACCGCCTGGTACATGAGCGCCTTCACGCCGTTGCCCACATAGGAGTTGATCTCCTCGCGGGTGCGCGGAGGCAGGTTGAATTCGGCAAGCGCGTCGTTAGTGAGCACGACGAGGTCGTCAAGCGTATCGAGCAGCGTGCCGTCCACGTCGAACACGAACGTGTCGAAGGGCGGCGTTGGTTTTTCAGCAGCCATGAGGCTTTGGTCCTTTCGAGCTTTTATAGAGCCACATCATTGTAACGGTTGCCCGCTTCCAATGCGGAAACAGCCTTCTGACTGTTAGGTTAAACCCACGGTTGTTCAGAAAAGAGGCTTTCCATGAATCCTTCGAAACGAGTAGCCATCATCACGGGCGCGTCCTCCGGGCTGGGGCGCGAGTTCGCGCGGCAGCTAGATGCGCGGCAGGTGGCCGACGAGCTGTGGCTGGTCGCGCGCAACGAGAAGGCCCTGACAGACGTGGCCGGCGAGCTGGACACGCCCTCCCGCGCGGTAGCCGCCGACCTCACCAGCGAGGCCGACATCGCGAACATTCGCGCAACGCTTTCCGCGGAAGACCCCCGCGTCACGTTCTTGGTGAACGCGGCCGGCTTCGGCAAGTTCGGCGATTGGCAGACCATCTCCGATGCCGCGGTGGATTCCATGATCGACCTGAACTGCCGCGGGCTGGTGGATATGACTCGTGCGACGCTGCCCTATATGGAACGGGGCAGCCGCATCATCCAGGTGGCCTCCGCCGCTGCTTTCACGCCCTTGCCCCATATGAATGTGTACGCCGCCACTAAGTCATTCGTGCTGCATTACACGCGCGCCCTTCGCTGGGAGCTGCACGGCACGGGTATCACCGCCACGGCGCTGTGCCCCACCTGGGTGAAGACCGGCTTCGAGAAGGTGGCACGCACCTCCGGCGGCGGCCACGACGTGGGGCACCTCCTCGGCGAGCAGACGCCGCAGGACGTGGTGCGCCGAGCGCTTTGCGCGAACAAGGCCCATTTCGCCGTGGCCTGCGCGAGCCCTCAGTCGGCGGCGCTGCGCCTCATCGGCAAGGTCGTTCCCTCCTGCATCACCATGGCCGGCTGGAACGTGCTGCGTCGGTTGTAACTTTCCCTCGAAAGGAACCCCCTCATGAACGATACCTCTTCCACGCCTTCCGCGACCCCCATCCCCAACAACTACGGCGTTGCCACCTCCATGGCTGACGTGCAGAACCAGATCAACGAGATGGAGGCCTTCTTCGAAACCGGCGCCACCTTACCCGTGGATTTCCGCCTGCGCCAGCTGCGCCGGCTGCAAGCCTACTTGCTTGCCCACGAGCAGGAGGCCTTGGATGCCCTCCATGCCGACCTGGGAAAATCCGCCTTCGAGTCGTACGCCACTGAGCTGGGGCTCGTTTACGACGAGATTCGCCTTTACCTGAGAAAGCTGCGCCAATGGGCGCGCCCGCGGCGCGTGCCTACGCCACTTGCGCATTTCCCCTCCTCGTCCACGGTGTACCCCTACCCCTTCGGCGTGGCCGCCGTGCTCTCGCCGTGGAACTACCCGCTGCAGCTGACGCTCATTCCGCTAGTGGACGCCATCGGCGCGGGCAACTGCGTGGCCCTGAAGCCGTCGAAGACCTCGCCGCACACGTCGCAGTTTCTGCGCGATATGTGCCGCGAGCTGTTCGACCCGCGCTACGTGTACTGCTGGCACGGATCAAACGACATGAACGACTGGCTGTTGCAGGTGGAATTCGACAAGATCATGTTCACCGGCAGCCCGCGTGTGGGGCGTGAGATCATGACGGCCGCGGCCCAGAACCTGACAAGCGTCACCCTGGAGCTTGGCGGCAAGAGCCCTGTGTTCATCGCCGCCGATGCCGACATCCGTCGCGCCGCCCAGCGCATCGCCTGGGGCAAGTGCCTGAACTCGGGCCAGACCTGCGTGGGGCCCGACTACGCGCTTGTGCACGAGGACGTGGCCGACGAGTTCGTGGAAGAATTGCAGCGGTGGATTCACGAGTACTACGGCGAGGACGTGCTGGCCAGCCCCGACTACCCGCACATGATCAACCAGAAGCACTTCGACATGGTGTGCCAGCTCATCGACGATCGCCCCCAAGGCACCCGTATCGCCTTCGGCGGCCGGCGCAACCCCACGACACTGCAGATTGAACCAACCGTAGTGACGGGCGTGCGCATCGACGACCCGCTCATGAGCCAGGAGATCTTCGGCCCGGCGCTGCCCGTCATCACCTGGCGCGATGTGGACGAGGCGCTGGACATTGTGCGGTCGATCAAGCATCCACTGGCCTGCTACATCTTCTCGGAGAGCCGCACATTCCAGCGGCACATCCTGGATGCCGTGCGCTGCGGCGGGGCCGCCATCAACGACGTGGTCATTCACGCAAGCAGCAATCGGATGGACTTCGGCGGCGTGCAGAACTCCGGCATCGGCGCCTACCACGGCAAGGTGGGCTTTGACGCGTTCACCCACTACAAGTCAACCATGAAGAAATCGACCCTCATCGAGACCGGCATCCGCAACCCGCCCTTCAACGAGCAGAAGCTGCGCCTGCTGAAGCTGGTCATGCCGGGGAAATAGACCATCCCGTTCCACTCCACCCCGCCGTAGGGGCTGACCTTGGTCAGCCCTCGCAAGCGGAGCAACCGCGGGGAGCCAAACGAACCGACATCCCCCCTTAACTCAGCAAGCTAGAGGGAGTATTCCGACAAGAGAAGCCTGAGCTTTTCAGGATCTTCCAGGAGAACGAGATCCCCTTCGCGCCCATCGGCCACAAGACGGGAAACAAGGGCCGTGATGCGAGCCGTTTCCTGGGCTCGCCCTTCCGCTCGCCCTTCCTCCAAGCCTTCTTCACGGTAGAACTTCTTCGCCATACGGACGCGACGCTCAGCATTTTCCTCGACGGTACTTACGGATATCATCTCGCCCTTCACCCTCTCGTCGTTGTTTGCTTCCAAAACCAAGCGATCGATTTGCTTGACCAGCTCGTCGCCTTCCGTAACTATACCGCTTTCGATGTATTTTAAAAGCGCTCGCAAGCCCTCGTCTTCTTCTTGGGCCCATGCGCTTCCATTCAACACAAGCCATTTACACCGCATTTCCAAATGGCACTCTGGCATTTCTTCACACTGGGGCGCAACCGTATAAACGGGCAGCCCTGACCCCAAAGGATCATTCACACAAAGAAAAATTATATAGCTGAACGGCAGATCGCCGTATTCCATCCCTTTGCGCAGGAGATCGTAGTCGATGACCGACTGATAGTAGCGCAATCGGCAGCCTATATAGAATTCTGTTTGGGCCTGCATCTCCACATCGAAGGATTTCCCGCCTCCTCTCGCGTACACATCAAGCCTTACGCCATGGCCCTGCAGGCCCGGCTGAATTGAGTGTTCCTCTGCTTCGAACTCGATACGATCTACTTCGATGCCAAGAATTCTCTCCACGAGCTTTTGACACACGTCTTCTTTCGAAACGACGTAATTGAACATTCGGGCATTACTAAATGCTACGAATTCTGTTGCTTCCTGTGCTGCCATTGCTTCCTCCGTATATCGCTTTGCGGGAGGCAAGCATGCCAGATCACGACCGCATCTATGACGCAAGAATGTCGCACTTTGTTCCTCGCGCCGACCCCCATAGGGTCGCAGGCTGAAGTAAGCCCTCATCGAGACCCTCCCTCTATACAGGTACCGATTCTGCCTCTCTCCAGAGCCAGCAGCTGTCTTTCATCTTCCCCCTCCTTGGGCTTCTTCACGCGAACCGCTCATAGGCTGACTCGATAACAGGTAAAATCGCCGGAGAGTGGTTTTCATCGAAGAACCGGGAGGAAAGAAATGGCCATCAAGACGGATGCTTACTATGCTTCTTGCACGTATGATTCCCCGGTGGGGATGCTGACGCTAGCGGCCAGCGAGGAAGGGCTGAAAGGGCTTTGGCTGAACGGTCAGAAGTATTTCGCCGGTACCCTGGACAGGCCGATGACAGAAGGCGCGAACGATCATCTCGATCAGGCGTCCCACTGGTTGGACGCCTATTTCGCCGGCGAGTCTCCTGCTATCGCCGCGCTTTCCCTGGCGCCGAACGGGAGCGGCTTTCAACAGGCCGTATGGAAGCTGCTCTGCGAAATACCGTCCGGCGAGGTACGCACTTACGGTGACCTGGCAAAGGATGTGGCGACGCATTTGGGCAAAGAGTCCATGAGCGCGCAAGCCGTCGGGGGCGCAGTGGGGCGCAACCCGATAAGCATCATCGTTCCCTGCCACCGCGTAGTAGGGGCCCATGAAAGCCTGACAGGGTATGCCGGGGGCATCAATCGCAAATTGTGGCTGCTCGAGCACGAGGGCGTCGATTGCAGCGGCTTCCACATTCCCGCTCACAGCACCGCGCCCTGAGGCGAGACAAGGAAACGATAGCGAATTTCTTCTCTGGCCGTGAGTCAGGGGGGCCGGTTCTCCTGACTCCTAACGCCTACTACTCGGCCCAGCGATAGAGGGCGTTCCCGGCGCCTATCTCGAAGTGACACTGGGCGATGCCGAGATCCATCTGGGTGAACGCGCCGCGCTTGGTGGATGCGCGCACCACCGGCACGTCGTTCTCTTCGCCGTCAAGCGAGAAGGAGAACTTTTGCTGGTTTAAGGCCGTGGGAGCGAGCAGGGCCGCGTCCACCCCGCGTTTGAACCATTCCGGCGCCCCGTCGTAGCCCGGGGCCACCTCCTGGGGCGCTTTCGACCGATGCGGCACCCCCTGCGTGGCCCCATATCCGAGCGCTACCACGGCGGCCAGCTTCTGGCCCAGATCCACATTGTAAGCGCGGTTCACCACCTTGAAGGTGCCCCCGACCCAGCAGCTGTTCAGTCCGAGCGACTGGGCCAGCAGCACCAGCTGCTCGCCGTAGTAACCCAGAATGCCGTCGAGCTCCTTGCACTCAGGCCCCACAAGCGCCAGGTAGTTGCGCACATTTGTGAAGTTCACAAGCCGCGCCTTAAAGCCGGTAAAAGCCCGCGGCTCATCAAGCACAAGCTGAATGTTCAGGTTCGCTTCCTCGTTCACCCGGGCGATGGCCTCCCGCAGCGCCTCCACCGCCTCGGGCGCGAGAGGCTCGTCGGTGTAGCTGCGCACGGCATGGCGCGCCTCAATCGCCTGCATCGGCGTGAGCTGTCCGGCGGAAAAGGGAAGGAGCGCACAGGGATCAGGTTGCAGAGCGGCCATGGAAGTCCTTTCAGCGAAGTTGCCGCGCCCAGCATAGCACAAGAAAGATGAGCTCAAAAAATACAGAGGCTGAGGCCTCTCCTTTTGTCTAAATATGCACTATTTACTATATAAATCAGAGATCCCGGAAGCAGTGTAGTCGAACAAGAAGAACGGGACGTAGATCCCTTTGATCGATTGAATTCGATTCTCATCCTTGAAGCACCTCGGCAGAAACGGCCTTTTCACGTGATGCTTCTTCAGCGCAGCAACGGCCGCATCTTTCTCCAACTTGAACGGGATAACGAGATCGGGCCTGAGCGCGCCTGCAACCCTGGATCGGATCACGGTCGGATTGTCGCAGTAGGGACACGACGCGGCTATGGTCGCATGATCGCAAACGAGCTCGGCCCCGCACGAGGGGCAGCGGCATGATCGCATCTCCTGCGCTTCCGCATCGTCGAACCCCCTGTTCCCGCCAGGCTCCAAGGCGAACCGCCCTCTTTGGAACCCATGTCGGCCTTTTCAGCCGATGCCTCGGGTTCGGTGCGCACGCCATAGAGGGCCTCTATGGCGTCGGGGCATACGAGCAACCCTGTTTCCGCATCGAATCCGAGAGGACCCGTGCAGGAAGGGCACTGGTAGATTTTCACGCTCGAAGCCATGGCCGCCTCCGTTGAGCAGTTGCCCGGTGTCCGATTCAGCGCGAAGCCTAATCGCCAAGGGCTCCGCCGCAGAACTCGCAACAGTTCGTCGTTGTGGGCGTTGTTGTCGCACAGCAATACGGGCACGCAACCGCTGCTTTGGGCGCCGCCGCTGCGATTTCCTCACGTGCGCTTTGGCGGTTCTCAAGAAGGGTTGCTACTATCCTTTCGCACAGGTCGCGGTGCGTACGGTACTCGACGCTGGCTTCGGGATTGAACGTCTCTGCTCCCGAAAGCGAGCCGATAACGAGGTTGATGCTGCCCGGGTTCGCAGAAACCGCAGGCCCGCGCCTCTCTTCGACTTCGACGGTTCGGCTGTTCACCTTGAAGCGCATATCGTCGAAATACGGGTTGTTGACGTAAACGGTTACATAGAAATTGTAGGAGTGGGTGAATCTCGGAGGATCGTAGCTTACAGCCTCGTTGTTCTCGTCGAAACGCGTCACCTCGTCGATGCCCTCGTCGATATCGTAAGTGCATCCCGTGATATCGGAAAGCTCGAGCACATCGGGGTTCGCTTCCGAATAATTGCGCGCCGAGGTAACCATGAAGCGGCCTGCGTCTTCGTCGACAAGAACCTTGGCGGTTTCACCGAGCGATAGCGTCGTGCGAAACGCGGCGACGTTTTCCTTGTTAGATTCGCGGTATTCAAGCTGCTCCTCGATTTGCGCGACGGTCGAGTGCCGGCGCTCATCGAACCATGGCGACAGCTTGGCTGCGCACGCCTTGCACATGTTGCCGTCCTCAAGCTTGCGGTTGCCCAAAAGACCGATTTCTCCGCCGCAGATAGCGCACTCTTTCTTCTCGAAAAGCTTCCCGAACAGTCCCATGGTTCATCCTCCCTTACCGAATGCAGCATTCAGCCACTGCGACGCCACAGAGGAAGGGCCGCCTGCATTCCTAGCCCGCTTGATAGCTGCCGCGCAGTTCTTGGCGAGCGCCGAGACGGGGTTTGAATTGCGGGGCGAGGTCAGGGCGAGAGCCCTTCCGTTGACTGCATTATGCGGGGGGAGGTCCGCGAAGCTCCATTACCTTATTGGGTATTTCAACGCGAACGCGGGAAAGTACTTAATTTGATCAGGAGCCTGACCGGCAGCTAAGCCTCCGGATTCTGCGAAGCGCCCCCTTCGCCGAAGAGGGCATCGAGCTTCTTGCATCGGCGGAACAGCTCCAGATAGAGCACCAACTCTTCACGCGAGCCGACGTTCAGCTTGCGATATATGTTCGCATTGTGCTTGCGTGCGGTATGGATGCTGATGAACAGACGCTCGGCGACCTCGCTCGTTTCCAAGTTGTCGGCATAAAGCTTTACTATCTTGCGCTCCGTGGCGGTAAGCGTGGCGAAACGAGCCGAAAACTCATCGAGCAAAGAGGCGACATCGGGAGGAAGCAAGCTCGGCTTGATGCTCGCCGCTTTCGAATCCAATACTGAAACGAGCGCGTCTATTTCGGAAAAACCCGTCAGGCCGTCCCCGATGGATCCGTCCGCCTTGAGGGCGTCAACCGCATCGGATATCGGCCTTACGAATCGACGCGACAAATACCGGGACAGCATAAGCGCGACGACGAACAGGAGCGAAGAGGCGACGATGATCTTCATGCGGTCGGCGAAGGCCATCGCGCTGTAATACTCTCGGGGAACGAGGGTGATGGCGCACACGTCCTCGCCGTCTGTTGTCCGCAGGCCAAGCGGCGTGTGAAGGCCGACGAACGTGCCGTTTGACGCCTCATACACGTTGAAGCCGGAGTCCTCGCGAACGTAGAGTTTTTCGGCGTCGGACAGATACGTTGATTTGAGCTCTCCGGTCATGCCCTTGGGCAAGTCCACAACGTCGTTGCTTACAGGGGCTACGGCCGTCATCACAGAGCCGTACTCGCTATCTTGCGCGGGATAGGACAGGCTGAAAAGCAAATCGTTCAATTCCAGACCGCACACCCCGCGAACCGTTCCGTTCGAAGAGCAGACAGGAGCGACGACCATGGCCACGCCCTCCCAGGTGCCGGGAAGCTGCGAACGGCTTGTCCATCGGCAGCTTTCCGAAACCCTCCCGGTCGAACCGCGGAGCATCGTTTCGTATCCGGGCATAAGAGAGCTGTCGAACTCCAGCCTCCACCGATTATGGAGCTCGAGGCTGTTTTCCCGAGCGATTTGGGGCGTCCCGCGAAATAGAACGATATCTTGACCGACAACCTCGCTTACACTGAGATTCGCAAACCTGATGTACACGCCGGCGCGAGAGTTTTCGGCGTTGTCGATCTGTGTGTTGACAGTGGCGTCGATGATGACGAAAGCGCCGCTGCACGGGCTCGTCTCAAGCGCGGTGCGCAACACGGAGAACAACGCGCGTTCGGCGCGGGCAATGCCCTCCGGGTCGTCGTTGAGCTTGGATGTGGGATGGGTGAGCAGCTGGTGATCAAGGGCGTTCGAAGATTCCTGAGACAACGCGATGGCATGGGCGGCAAGCACGCTCGTTTGCTTTTTGACGCTTGCCACTGTGCTGGCATGATGGGCGTCGAGCGCATGACGGAGGTTGCTCTCCCTGATGGAGAACACGCCGAACAAGCTGGCGAGGATGAGCATCGCAGCAAGCAGGACGAAGATCATCGAAGCCCAATATGCGACAAGCTTGCGCCGCATGGAGACTTCCTTGCACGTCGCATGCATAAGCTCGATCGTCTGCCGTATGCGGTTCATGCGCGACTCCCTCCTTTCGCCAACCGAGAATCCGGTTTCAATCTATGGGAATCTGACCTCCCGACAAACAGATGCTAGGCCATCATTCCGCGATCGCATGGCTCGTAACCGGGATCCATGCTGCCGGATTATCAGACTCCCTTCTTGAACTGCTCGTAGCTATCGGCGATGAGCCTGTCGAGAGCCGCGCTGCTTTCGTCTCCTGATTCGATGAAGCTGTTGCGCGCCGCCGAGAGATGCTTTCGCACGTTCGACTCGAAAGCATCTTCAAGCTGCAGATACGAATCGGTTTGAGGGGCTTTGTAAAACAGGTAGTCCCGCTGGGTTTCTATGTAGGCGCGATAAAGCTCAACGTATCTTTGGTCGGTTAGCTTTTCAATGCATTGTGGCAAATAGGAATCGTACGCCTCCTGAACAACGGGCATATAGCCGGTGCTTACGGCAAATTGGCTATTGCGCTCGGGGTCGGTAAGCCACTTCAGGAACCGGATGGCGGCTTGCTCCTTTTCGGGCGTCGACTTTACCGTGCATATCCCTGCCCCTCGCTGCATCACCATCTTCTCCCCGCCGGCGAATGTCGGGACGGGCATGATGTCGAACTCGACGATTTCGGAGGTGTTGTCGGCGCGAATAACTTCGTTGGTGTAATACAGAACGCTCGCCGAAGAGCCAACGCTGGCAACCACCTCCCCCGTCCGAAGGGGATCGGTCGCATAGCCGCCTCCCAGCCACAGGCCTCCGCTGATTGCCGCGCGCGCATAAGGCTGCCACACGCGGGCGAACGTCGAGTTGAACGAGATGTCGTCACCGTCGAAAAACGACGTTCCGAGAGACTCAATGCCCACTTGGAAGTAATCGAAGTGGTAATCATGGGCGAAAAACGCCTTCCCATCGCTTTCGATATCCGGCGTAAGGCTGTCGGTCCATTCCTCGTAGACGCAACAAGCGTCAAAGAGACCCTCCCACGTTCTCAAACTGTCAAGGGTTACGCCTGTTGCAGCGGAAAAGCGGTCGAAATCGGTTTTGTTGACGAAGAACAACTCTGTTGACTTGGCAACGGGCAAACACACAAGATGGCCGTCGACTTCGCCATCTTCCAGAAAAGCCGGCACGAAGGCTGCAAGCTCGTCTTCGGTGAAGTAATCGCGATAATCGACAAGGATGCTCTGATCAGGCAGAGCAAGAACGGTCTTCGGATAGGAAACGAACATATCGGGCAGCTTCGGCGACCCTGGCTCTCCCGCCGCTGCGGCAATGATGCCGTTGTGGATGTTCTTGTTGTCCGACACCATGGCGACCTCAACCTGGATGCCCTCTTCGACACCAACCGTGTTGTTGAAAACATCGATGAGATCGTTGAGCGGAGAATCCGTCTGGCCACCGTAGACGTGCCAGATGGTGATGGTGGTCGGCTGGTTGCTCTGCGAGCGGACGCAGCCGGCACCGAGCAACAGCCCGCAGGCGAGCGCCAACGAAAGAATGATGCCGACTATCCTTCTCATACGCACAACCCCCCATTCATATCGTTGCTTGCAGCAGATAGGAAAAAGATCGAGTCTCACGGCTCATTATGCCAGCAAAACATTGTCCGCGCATCAACTTTCAGAACCGAAGTATTCGATTTAGGCCTTGGATTCAGAAATCATGTGATTGAACTGCGGTTATGCATAAGACAGCGACACTACTCAATTTAAGTATTTTTTCTTTTGCCCCAAGAAAATACCCAACGAGGTAATGGATTAGCAGACTTTCGAAGTGTATCAATAGCGGTGTGAGGCAACCGTCTCACGAACAAAACGTTCGAACTGAGGAGGACGGAAATCATGAAGAGACTGTTATCGATCACCGCGCTGGCGCTCGTAATCGCTTTGAGCCTTGCGTTTACCGGCTGCAGCGGCGCGCAAAAAGACGCTTCGGCGAACTTCCAGGGAAGCTGGAAGATGACGAACGTAGCAGGCGCAACCGAAGACGACATTGCGGCCATGGAGGCGTTCGGCATAAGCGTCGTACTCGACCTCAACGAAGACAAAACTGCTGTTCTTGATATGATGGGCGAGGAAATATCGGGCACTTGGGAAGCAAAGAGCAGTACCGAACTCACGCTGACCATCGAAGGCAGTTCCGCAACGGGCAAACTGAATGGCGAAGAGCTTACGATTGCTGTTGATGGCGAGGAGATGACCTTCCAGAAGGTCAGCGCAGAAGAGGCAGCGAAGATCAAAGAAGATGCCGCGAGCATGGAGGGCATCCTTAGCGACGAGGGAGATGACGCTACTTCTGCCGACAGCGGAGTGACCTACGATGCCTCCTTCACTCCCGTCACCGTTGTTGACGACGACATGTGGACGATTGACGTCGTGGCGAAGAAGAGCGACGAATGGGGAGGCTCGGGCTACGTTGTTGACGTGAACAATAAATCCGACAAGCCCATCTACGTAACGGTTCCCTCTGATGCGTGCTCCGTCAATGGCAAGATGGTCGATTTCTGGGGCGGCGAAGTCGTATTGCCTGGCAAGCTGGCAGAGGGCGCGTTCTTCTATGCCGATTCCGATGATGTCGCAAGCGTTAGCGAAATGACGAACGTCGAGATGGTTATTGAGGTCTGGGATAATGACACTTACGAGACGCTGGCATCTTACGACGTAACGTTGAACTAGCAATTGCGGCTGCCGCCTTTCTTCTGGGCAGTTGCAGATGAAGCATGAGCTCTTATGAAGACCGGCTCTTCCACTTGACCTGGCGATACCGAGCAGATCCGGAAAACACCGGATCTGCTCCGTCATTCAGCTCATCTGCACATCGCCGGGCGGCTGAGGCAAACGCGATTCAAGATTGAGCAACGCTACGGCCTGCCTATCAAATCAAACCAGCAGGGCTGCGATCGCCGGACCCATTAGCGGCCCCCATCGCTTTGGTATTTGAAAAAGCTGCTGAGATCCCCCCGCTCGTTTCTCCGTCTTCGGCTTTCCGAAAAGAAACATCCCTTCTTTGATGCTTGGCTAGATTATTGGGAATGGACGGGTAAGCAGCAAACGAGAGGGGTGTTTTTCGGTTCTATTCGGTTCTATTCGGTTCTATTCGGTTCTATTCGCCCCATCGGAGGGGCGCGAGGAGATCCCAAACACGATGGAGTCGGCATATTGGTCCTGCTCCAAAGGGATGCCATTTATGCCAGCGAGAGACTTCCTTTTCGATACCACCATGCCGCAATCCTTCTCTCAACAAGCATATGTTTGCATCATAATACGAATGCTTTTCGCATAGCCCATCTTCCTCCGCGTCTCTGACGTCAATAAATGTGATGGAACGGGCGTTCGAGCAAAATTGGTTGCATTTTTCAGATGACCCCTGAACAAACGTAGCCAGGTGACTCCCGCATCGCTACATCCTTTCGTTGCCCTCATGTGTTCCCAAAATGGGAACAACCCGCCCTATAGTAGGCCCTTTTCCCCATACGTAGCAGGAGAATTGGTACGGTTTGCGACGATTCGAGAACCTCCAAGGGTTCGCGCCCCTGCGCCAGATGCCGGGAGCGAGCTCAGAGCAAGGAGACGGATGAACCAGGCCGATCTCATAGTCACGAGGATAGAGCGCGCCCGACAGGACCGCAGCATCAGCGTGGCCGAGCTCGCCCGCCGGATCGACGTGGGCAGGAAGCGCCTCTGGTACGTCCTCAACGGGCAGCACTCCATGCACGTCGATGAGTTCGTCCACCTCTGCGCGGTCATAGATGTTTAACGTAAGCTTCCGATTGCTGGTTCACCATCGGTGCTTTTCGATCGTCCTCAAGAAAATACTTCAGGTTTCATCAAAAGAGGAAGACATGCCGACCACCACGATTGATCATTTCTTCTGATTTCAATGGATTATACAACCGTATTCTGCGCTATTTAAGGCTAAGTAGCGCTCTGAGGCAACAGTCGGCATTCGTTGTTATTCCTGAGCACATGAAAGCGACTGCAGCACAACAGCTACTTGCCAGCACGTTTGCCCGGTGGGATAATCCCCGCGTTTGCAAATATCGACAGGAACAGCCATGAAACTCTGCATTGGGATGGCTTCGGGAGCATACGGACGAGACGCTGACCGGAGCAGAGCCTGAGCAATCGTCGGCCGTGAAAACCCGCCTCAGGTTGTTTCGGCTTGCGCACATGAACGATGGGCACGAGAACGGGCAAGCGTCCGTTCTCCTTTTGTATTCACCCCCATCGAAAGGCTTTCCATGTCAGTATCCGCAGATCATGCGCCGTCCCTTCTGGAAGGCAGCGCCGCGCTTTCGTCGCATCCCTCGGGGTCGCCCTGCTGGGCACGCCGAAGCTGGCCCTTGCGAACTCTCTCATCGACGCCTTCATCATGAGGATGGGGCTAGCCTGGCTCCTGGCGGCCCCCTTGGGCTGCGGATTCATCGGAATCTATGCGGCGCAGGCAGCGGCGCCGGTTCCGCCCGCCCTCATCGGCTTCGCTTACCTCCGGCTATGGGCGAGAGGAAACTCGCCCGAGAAGCGATTGCCCTAGCCCCCGAGAGTTTCGACCTTTAAGTCACGAGTAGGTCAGAGGAACGGTTCCCTTGGCTCGCCCTTCATCATCCCAGCGACTTCAGGCATTCCACCGCGTTCATGATCCATTCCGTGGCAGCTTCCAGGCGGTAATCGGTGAAGCCAGCCTCAACGAGAAGGGCGCGAATGGTGCGCGGATCCACGTCGAGGTTCAGCAGGTCGCCGAAGCGCACGCCCTTAGCGGCAATGTCGCGAGCGTGGTCCCAGTAGGTGCCGACGTAGCCGAAAGTAGTGGCGAAAGCGCGCGGGTCGGCGGCGGCTTTCCGCGCGAAGGACTCGGTGTCCTCGTAGAAGAGGCTGCGCCCGTTGTCGTAGAGCGGGTAGAACGACTCGCCGCCCTCTGTCACCAGCATGGCGATGTTCGACAGGTGCCGGTCGTCCTGGCGTGTGATGAAGTCGAAGGCGATCATCCGGTAGAGGTCGTCGGCGTACTGAGGGCGCACGGCCAGCAGGTTCTCCAGCTCGTTCTCGCCGCGCGGGCCATCGAACAAACGGCGCATGTGCACCAGGTACTCGCAGGTGAAATCGTACTCGAATGCGCTGAACACCGCGTCGTCGCCGAAGCGCCACGCACGGCAGCAGGGCATGCCCAGCATCTCGGCCAACAGGGACGCAGCCACCTCCGACTCGACGTCGGTGGATGTTTCTGACAAGCCCCTTGTGAGCATTTCGATGCGCTCAATTTGAGCAATTCGATGGGAGACGGCCGCTGCGGTGGCCGACGGCGTCGCGCCGCGGGCCACCGCTGTTCCTAGAACGGTATCTCCAGAGCGTCGCCCCCTTCCCCCGCGCCCTCGGCGGGCGGGTAGCCGAGATCGTACACGCTCGCCGTGCACACGGCGCAGCCCATGGCGGAGCAGAGCTCGCCGATGTCCCGGAACGCCGCCTCCCGCTCGGGCACGAGGGCCGCCGGGCACCACCCGACGTCGACGATCCGCTCCACCTAGACCGCCTCCCTCGCGCCGGCCAGCATGAGCGCGGCGTCCATCCGCCGGCTGGGCCCGGTGAACTCGATTAGGCGGCCGTGGTGGACGATGCGGTCGATCATCGCCGACGCGAGCTTGTCGTCGGCGAGCACCGTTCCCCACTTCGAGAACTCGATGTTGGTGGTGATCACCAGCGATCTCCTCTCGTAGCAGTCCGCGACCACCTGGAACAGCAGGCGGGCCCCCTCGACGTCCAGCGGCACGTAGCCGAACTCGTCGACGATGAGCAGCTCGCACTTCGCCAGCTCCCTCATCGCGGCCTCCAGCCTGTCCTCGCGGCGCATGCGCTTGAGCCAGAGGACCATGTCCGCGGCGGTGAAGAAGCGCGCGGCGCGGCCCGCCTGCACGGCCGCCGTGCCCATGGCTATGGCCATGTGGGTCTTGCCCCTGCCCGTGGGCCCGTGGAGCACGAACCCCTCCGCCGCGTCCAGGAACGCCAGCGACATGAGGTCCTCCGGCGCGTAGCCCTCGGGCATGGAAACCCGGGAGAAGTCGTAGTCGGCGAAGGACTTCGGCTGCGGGAAGCGGGCGCGCCTGTAGAGCCGCTCGCGCTTGTTCCGCTCGCGCACCTCCGCCTCGCGCTCCAGCAGCGATGCCACCGCCCGGGCCTGGGCCGCGGTGGCCTCCGCCAGGAACGCCTCTACCGTCTCGTTGGAGAAGTACATGGCCCGCGCCAGCTGCCGCAGCCTCTCCGCCTCGCCCCTGCTCCGCACCGCCATCACCTCGCCCCCATTCCGACCGCCTCGTCGTAGGCGGCGAGGTCGACCGGCTCGTCGTAGGCCACGCTGCCGCCGCCTATCCGGGCGGCGGCGATCTCCAGCCCCGAGGGGTCCACGCGGCCCGATCCCGCCAGGCACGCGGCCATGGCCTCGACGGTGCGCCGCCAGCCGCTGCGCTCGGCCTCGTCGCGCATCGCCCTCAGGAGCGACTTCAGGTCCGCCCTGGCCAGGCCGTCCATGTGATCCCTGAGGTCCTCCGGCAGGGCCGATCGCACCCTCGAGTGCTCCCAGCCGCCCGTCTTGTACGCCAGGACCGCCAGCTGGCTGGCGGGATCGGTGGTGTCTGTGGGGGCGGAGCCGAACGATCGCGGGTGCTCCGCGACGAGGACGCCGCCCGCATCGTAGATGGCGACCGTGTGGGCGCCGAGGCCCACGGTGAGCTCGCGCCCGGCCAGGGACGGGTCGGAGGAGTACAGGTGGCACCCGCCCACCTTCACCTTCCCGTACCTGTCGGCCCGCCTGCGCACCCATGTGACGCAGGAGAAGGGCGCCCGCGGCAGCGAGGAGAGCTCCACACGGTCCTCGACGAACAGCTGGCGCTCCGGCTCGTCCCTGAGGTAGTGGTCCTTCTCCGAGAGCGCCATGCACAGGTCGGGGAGGCGCCGGTTGTAAGCGGCCACCGAGGGCATCTGGGGGACGGGGACGAACAGGTTGGCGCGCAGGTAGCGCACCTTGGACTCGACGTTGCCCTTCTCGTTGCCCGACGCCGGATTGCAGAACCGGAAGTCGAAGCCGTAGTGGGCGGCGCAGGCGGCGAACAGCTCGGTGGTGCGCACCTCGTCGCAGACGCGCCTGCCCACGCCGGTGGCGTTGTCGAACACGATGAGGGAGGGCACGCCGCCGATGTACTCGAAGGCGGAGGCGAGTCCCTGGCAGACGCACTCGGCCGTCTCCCCGCCGAACACCTGCGCGATGCCGACGTTGGAGTACGGGAACGACAGCACGAAGAAGCTGAGGCGCCGCTTGACTCCCCCGACGTTGAAGTCGGCCTCGCCGAAGTCGGCCTGGGCGGTGCCGGGCGGCCAGTCGAGATCCAGGAACCCCTCGCCCTCGCGGCCCCGCTCGGCCTTGAGCATCCTCACGTACTCGCGTACGGTGGACTCGGCGACGTCGACGCCCTCCTCCTCGGTGAGCCTGACGAATATCCTGTGGGCCGTGTGGCGCTGCTTCCTCCAGGCCCTGCGGTCCTCGTCGAGCCAGGACTCTATGAGCGCGCGGTGCGCGTCGAGGATGCGCCCGCGCCGCGCGGGAACGGGCATGCGCGGCGACAGGTCGTCCTCGTCCAGGTATTTGTAGACGGTGTTGCGGGAGACCCCCGTCCTGCGCGCTATCTCGCTCACCCCCTCGCCCTGCCTGTACAACTGCCTTATAGTGTGCACTCGGGACATGCTGATCATCCTTTCTTCCTTCCTCGATCGGATACACACCCGCCGATCAAGGTAGCCGATTGCGGTGGTCGGCACGTCCCCATCGAATTGTTCAAATTGAACACATCGTTTTGTTCATCAACAGGCTAGCGGAAACACGGTGGAAAGCGGGCTGATGCGCTGCTTCACGATGCCGTAGGCGCCCTGGCTCGCCCCGTAGCGCTTCACGTTCGCACCCTCCGGCGTATCGACGCTGTCTCCCGCCGCATCGGTGCGCTGCAGGAAGATGGCGTCGAAGACCTCCGTGGCCGCCTCGGCCATGGAAGCATCGGGGGTCGGGGCCAGCCACAGCTCGTCGCGGGGGCTGATGGCGCGAGTGGCATCGGCGATCTTGAACACGTCGTACTCCGACAGGCCGCAACGGAACAAGAGGCGCTCTATGTCGCGCCGGGCCGGACTCATGATGCGCTCGGAGAGGAACTGCAGGAACTGGTCGGGCGTCCAGGACGTTTGGCCGTGGGTGTACAGGCCGACCGTCGTGTTGAAGCGCGGCTCCGCGAAGCGCACCGATAAGTCGGGCGCGACGAGGCCGACGACATCGTCGTTCCATTTGAGGTATCGGAAGGCTGCATCCATTGGGGTCTCGTTTCGCGCAAGCAACTTACCGCAAGCGAGCCCGTCTCCGAAGAGAGGCCATCCGCCCTCCCAGCAATATCCCGACTAAACAGAACGACCCCGCCGGAAGGCAGGGTCGGGAAGTTCATGGAGCGGGCGACGGGACTCGAACCCGCGAATACAAGCTTGGGAAGCTATTTCCATCCCGAGCTCCATTTCCGAGAAAACCGCTCGTCACCTGCAAAATCGCTTTTAGAGTTTAGCGCATGGCGAGAAGTTCGTCAAAAAGTTCGTCAAATTTCAACTGTTTTCAAAACTGGACATCTGCAAGAGAAAAATCGAAGGGCACCGACAAACGCCGATGCCCTTCGTTGATTGCTGGAGCGGGCGACGGGACTCGAACCCGCGGTACAGGCTTGGGAAGCCTGGGCCTTACCACTTGGCGACGCCCGCAATTCATTCGCTGACTAAACGCAGCGCTTGAATTATAACGCATCCCAAGCAAAACGCAGCGGAATACAAAAGTTCCAAAACTATGCGGCCTGCGGCAGCGATTCGAGCCGTGAGACGTACCTGTTGGATAGCTCCCTGCTTGTCGAGGGGATGTAGCCCACATAGAGGTCGAGCGTATAGGACGGCGACGCGTGTCCGAGGATGACGGAGATGGTCTTGATGTTCTCGCCGCGAGCGAGGTTGATGGTGGCGAACGTATGCCGCAGCGCGTAGGGGCGCACGCCCTCGAACCCCACCTTCTCCACGAACCTTTGCCACTGCTTCTTGAGCACGTTGTAGGTGAGGGGCTTGTCAAGTTCTCCCACGAGAGGCGTGCTTGGGCCGGGCCTGATGCCCATGGCGCGCAGGCGTCTGCTCTTCTCCTCTATCCATCTGCCTATCTCGCGGGAGGTGTAATCGTCGATAGGAACCGTGCGGTACGACGAATCGGACTTCGTATACTCAACGATTTCCGCCGTCCCGTGTTCGAGCGACCCGGTGATTCTCGCCGAAGGGACGCCGCCGACGTTGACGCCGCCCATCTTCAAAGCGAGTGCTTCCTCGGGGCGCATCCCGCTGGAGAAAAGGGCGAGGCACGCCACCTTGAAAGGCGACAGGGGAAGCGCCTTCACTTCGTGGAGGAACCGCGCCGCATCCTCCTCCATGAGAGGGTCGATGAGCGGGCGGCTCTTCTTGAAGTTCTTGGAGAGGAAGCGCGCCTTCGCCACGTTCTTCTGCACGAGCTCCCTATCCAGCGCGTCGTTGAGGATCTCGCGGCAGAATTTGAGGATTTTGTGCTGCATATCGGGCCCGGCAACGCGCGGGGAGCCGAGCGGCTTCTTCTTCCGTCGATTCCCCTCGCGCACCGCCTGCTCGCGTTTCCTTTTCCATTCCTCCACGCGCTCGTTTGCCCACCGCCGCGAAATCTCGGGCACCTGAAGCAGGCATCGCTCCACGTCCATCGCCGTCAAATCGCGAAGGGGGATAAGCCCTATTACCTCACGCAGGTACTCGGCGTATCGCCGCTCGTTGGCTAGGGTTTGCCTTCCTATGGCCCCATTGCTGCGGAGCGCAATGTAACGCTCAACGTACTCTCCGAAAGGCGTTGCGGGACTCAGCGGTGAAACGTCTTGCGCCCCAATGCCCACCCCCGTCGTCCTATCTTCAAGCATTCTGTTGGCATCTTCCTCGAACTCGGCGATGCGCGCCCTGAGTTCTTCGCGCTTGTTGCGGGCGAACACCGTCCGCGACAGCTTCTTGCGCCCCCATGACCCCCTGGAACTCGGCGGGCACCCTGATGCGCAGTTCGTAGGCGGTCGCTTTCGGGTCGTCGCGCTTCCTGCGGGGAAGCCCCTTCGCCTTCCTCGCCTCATCGAGATCCACGGGCTTGTCGCATTTGAGCGTCTTCGTCATTCTCTCCTCCATCTTCGCGCCTGTTCAGATAGCGTAGGAGGCAGAGCTTGGGAACCAGCCACTTCGACCCGAACTTGACCCCGCGCATCTCGCCCGCCGCCAACAGCTTCCTCACGCCCTGCGACGTGAGGCCCGTGAACTCGGCTATCTGGCAGGGGGTCATCATGTAGGGGTACGGTTCGAGCGCGGGCAGGAACAGCCCGCCAGGGTCGGCCCCGCAAAGCGCCTCGTCGTCAAACGCCGCCTCCGCGCGACGCTCATAATGAGCCATTTCGGCAGAGCGCGAAACGATGCGATTTTCCGCATCGCATGCTTGACAAGGGACGAAAGGCCGCGCGGTCATCTCCTCACGACCTTGTAGTCGTAGCCCGTGCGGGTATTGCAGATGGTGCAGGGCTCGCGTTGCTCCTGCTCGAAGTCCGCGCGCCACACCAGGTAGTCGTCCGAGTCGCAGAACGTCTGATGGCACTTCCTGCACAGCGTGAGCAGCATGAAGTCGTCTCCCGGCCCTTTGAGCCCCAGGCTCACGGCGAGTGCAGCGTCCACAAGCCTCATCTGCTCGGCGCCGATGTGCCCCGCCCTCCCGCGCAGGCGCAGCTTGTCGATGGTGCGCAGCTGCTCCAGGAGGGCGACCGAGCCCTCCCTGAGCCCGGCCGACGCGGGCACGGGTACGTGCACGGGGAGGTTCGCCTTGGGCTTGCCGGTTATGGCGGCGACGATGATAGTTTTGCTGCGCCTGTTGCCCGCATCGTTTTGCACGACGAGGACGGGACGCGTGCCTCCCTGCTCGCATCCCAGAACGGGGTCGAGGAAAGCGAAAAACACATCGCCCCTGCGCGGATGGTCGTCCATGAGGCACCTCCTTCGTTTCAATATGTAACTGCGGCCGAGAGTCGGGGTCGTCCGACCCGCGGCCGCCTGAAACGCCGCTTCCGCGGCTCCCGCTCGCCCACGAGGCCCCTCATGGCGTGGCGCGCTCTTGACCTTGCAAGGGCGGGCGGGTATGGGGCTGTCAAGGTTCCATCGAGGGATTTCCTCCCTCATAGAGACGGACAGCTAGGTGGGCGAAACGGAACCCCGCACGGAGAAAAACACTAGAAACCGGAAGAGAGAATCTCTTTCAGGTTCTCTCGCGCAAGACTGATGCTGCGTCTCACTGCGCGATCGGAGCACCTCTCTACTTCGGCTATCTTCGCCGTGGGCATACCAAGCAAGTGCCTCATCAGAAAACGCCTGCGTTGTGCGGCGGGTATCTGCTGGAACGCTTGAAACAGCGCTTCGGATTCCAGCTTCTCCATAAAGATTAACTCTGGGTCTTTTTCGGGATTGTTGGGGGCAAGAGAGGCTTCGTCCATCGACGCCAAGTGTAGTGAGTGTCTTGTCTCGCGGCGCTCCGTTCGCCAGAACTCACGCTGAAGTTCCTCTATGCCCTCGAATACTTGCCTGGGCAGATTTATCTCGGTTCGTTTGCCGTCAGGCGTCCTCACCACAATGCGATATTGGGCTTGGGAGTCGTCAATGTTCCTGCTTTCGTAAAATCGGGCCATATATTGCTCCTTCGGTTCAGACCCGCAGGAGCAACCGGCCGAAAGCGCAAAAAAGGACGGGCAGGACGTTTGGCTCCTGTCCGTCTGGCGGATCGGCGGGTATTTATTTACATCCTCAAGGATGTGCTACGTTTTGGGCAAATTCGTTATGCGCATAGTCCCATTGCTCTCGAACGTAAGCACGGTAAGCTGGCCCTTGCGTACTATTTCTACGCGACGCAGCTTTCTATCTGCCCGACAGACGAGCTTGCCGAGCGCATTCCTTACGTCTTGCATACAGCCACCTCCTCTCTGACGGAGCATGATGTCATGTTTGACCACATAGCGTCCCGACTTGAAAAGTCAAAATTCTGTCTGGTTCGACAATGGTGCTCCGCAGACTGTCGATCTTGGGGTGCTCTACGAGACGGATGGGTAATGCATCGTCACCGCTAAACTGACGGAAGATTCTCGCTCGGTCTATCGGTTCGCAAGTGTTTAGGGTTGTTGCGGGAGATTTTGCTTACGCCACAACAACCCCTTGGGCGTCATGCTGCAGCACAATGCATAAATATCCAATATTTTGTCTTAAAGGTTGTTGGAGCGATTCTGCTACTTTTCGGTCTTTGGCATGAAGCTGGAACGGAATATCGAGCGGGAGTTTAACTCGATATCCTTTTCGACAAGCTTTAACAAGAAAGAAATGAATTGCATTATGATGCAAAGAGCCAAGCGATAGTCCTGATGAACGAAGTACAAAGCGCGACTTTAATCTGAGGGTGAAATCTGCGACTTGCGCTAAACTGCGAATGTCGACAGTTATAATACGGAGTGACGTATCGAATCAAGATTCCGTCAAAGAGCCTGCTGTTGTCGTTATGAGGAGATTGAAAAATGGCACAAATGCCCATTGTCCGTTGCAGGAATATGATCTTTTTGATTTAAGCAGTTGGGCATGGTAGCGCCCAACAACCAGTTCTTTGGGTTGGTTGTTGGGACGATGTGAATCCAGATAAAACATGACCTCGCAATCAGTGAAATCGAGCCACTTCCCATACGTTGGAAACCATGCCTTGTAGACAGATTCTTTCGCGCTGAAAGTCAGCCTATCCCAAGATATATTTGGCTGACTGCAGGTAAGCTCACCCATCTGTTTTATCTCCTTCTTGCTCATTATCAAACTGTATATCTCTGATTCAATGGGGTTATTCGGCTCGGCGTCAATCCCGATAGTTCGAAATCGGTAATCTGAGGTGACTGCGGCAGCGGCATATCCTCTGCAATGCGTAATGCTCCCGCATATGTTTTTGGGCCAAATCGGTTCTCGGTTGGTACCGATGAGGATAGGAGGGTCATTGAAGCCCAGATGCGAGAGAGCGTTGCGAGCACATTTGCGCCCAACGGAAAACTCTTTCAGGCGTTTAGAAGAAAAACTTCGTGATATTTCCTTTTCTTTCCCAATAAGAGGAAAACCGTAAAAAGACCCCAGGTATTCTGAAGAAAACACTTCCTCTGGTAGTAAGGAGGCTAAAAAACCGGAATTGAATTTAGGAAAGCCAATCACAGCACCACCCCTAGTATGAACTATACACCCTTGTATACACTTTAAAAGTTCCAGCTGTTCATGTAGGCGATCTGCTCCTCGGTGAGGGTGTCTATCTTCACGCCCAGAGTCTCCAGCTTCACGCGCGCCACGCCGTCGTCGATGGCGGCGGGCACGTCGTACACCTTGTTCTCCAGCTCGCCCGCATGCTGGAAGAGGTACTCGGCCGCGAGCGCCTGGTTCGCGAAGCTCATGTCCATGACGGACGCCGGGTGCCCCTCGGCGCAGCTCAGGTTCACGAGGCGCCCCTGCGCCAGGACGATGACCGTGCGCCCGTCGGCAAGCGTGTACTCCTCCACGAGCGGCTTGATCTCCTCCACCTTCACGGCGTGCTCGCGCAGCCACTCCAGGTTGATCTCGCTGTCGAAGTGCCCGGAGTTGCACACGATGGCGCCGTCCTTCATGTTCTCGAACGCGGGCGCGTCCACCACCTTGCAGTTGCCGGTGACCGTCACCCACACGTCGGCGAAGCGCGCCGCCTCGGCGGCGGGCATGACCTCGTAGCCCTCCATGTGCGCCTCCAGCGCCTTCAGCGGGTCCACCTCGCACACGATCACGCGCATGCCCATGCCCTTGGCGCGCAGGGCGAGCCCGCTGCCGCAGTAGCCGTAGCCCGAGATCACGATGGTGCGCCCGCACAAAAGGCGGTTCGTGGCGCGCACGATGCCGTCGAGCGTGGACTGGCCCGTGCCGTAGTGGTTGTCGAAGCAGTGCTTCGTGTTCGCGTCGTTGACGTTGAACACGGGGTAGCCCAGCGTGCCCTCCTTCGCCATGGACACAAGGCGCACCACGCCCGTGGTGGTTTCCTCGGTGCCGCCGATGACGCCTTCCAGCTTGTCAATGTGGGTGGTGTGCAGCGCGGTGTCCAGGTCGGCGCCGTCGTCCATGATGATCTGCGGGTTCGTGGCGATGACCGCGTCGATGTGGCGGCGGTAGGTGTCCATGTCCTCGCCGGTGACGGCGAACACCTTGATGCCGAAGTCGCGCACGAGCGAGGCGGCGGTGTCGTCTTGGGTGGAAAGCGGGTTGCTGGCGCACAGCGCCACCTCGGCGCCCGAGGCCGCCAGCGCGCGCATGAGGTTCGCCGTCTCGGTGGTCACGTGCATGCACGCGCCGATGCGCACGCCCTCAAGCGGGCGCTCCTTCGCGAAGCGCTCGCGGATGGACGCCAGCACGGGCATGTCGCGCGCCGCCCACTCGATGCGGGCAAGCCCTGCGTCGGCAAGGTCGATGTCTTTGATGTCGTAGCTCTCGGTCATGGCGCTTCTTTCTTATGTTATCGACTGATCCTATGTCTGGTTTGGCGTCGATTAATCCTCAAACAATTCAGTGGAAAAATATCGTTCGCCCGTATCGGGCAGTAAAGTAACCACTGTCTTGCCCGAACCAAGTTGCCGAGCAAGCTGACGTGCGGCAACCACATTTGTACCGCCCGATACGCCGCAAAGCAAACCCTCCTCACGAGCAAGCGCGCGAGCCTCGTTGATAGCTTCCTCATCGGAAACCACGCAGATATCGTCATAGATGCCCTGATCAAGGATATCGGGAATAAGCCCATCGCCGATACCCATCTGCAAATGCGTTCCGACGCTTCCTCCCGAAAGAATCGCTGCGCTCTCCGGCTCAACGGCCCAAATGCATACATCAGGAAAAAGACGTTTGAGTGCCTGCCCTATACCGGAAATAGTACCACCTGTACCAATGCCCGAGCAGAATCCATGTATGGGCCCCTTCACGTCCTCTAAGATCTCAAGTGCTGTATGATAGCGATGCGCTAGTAAATTATCCCTGTTCTCGAACTGCTGTGGCACGTAAACACGAGGATCCTCGCTAGCCATACGCTTAGCCAGAGCGATGCATTTGGATATGCACTCTCCAATATCGCCAGCATCATGTACGACAATTACCTCAGCACCATAGTGGCGAACAAGCTTACGACGCTCTTCCGACACGCTGTCTGGCATAATGATGCGCGCACGATAACCGCGCACAGCACACACAAGCGCGAGCCCTATACCTTGATTGCCGCTTGTAGGTTCAACGATAATACTATCTGGCCCAATTTCGCCGCGGCGTTCGGCGGATTCAATCATCTGTAATGCCGTGCGCGTTTTAATGGAGCCTCCTACATTAACGCCCTCAAACTTAACGAGTATCTGTGCGGCATTCGCTTCAGATAACCGATTGAGACGAACGAGAGGTGTATGCCCCATGGCTTGCAGCACATTATCGTAAATCATGGAACTCCTTCCAAGGGGGTGCTAGCCCCTTATGCTAGCCTGCAGGTCTTTCGCAGATCCTCGGCGCGGTCGGTGCGCTCCCAGGTGAACTCGGGCAGCTCGCGGCCGAAGTGGCCGTAGGCGGCCGTCTTGCGGTAGATGGGGCGGCGCAAATCCAGCGCGTCGATGATGGCGCCGGGGCGCAGGTCGAACACCTCGGCCACCGCGCGCTCGATGGCCCCCACCGCCGCCTTCTCGGTGCCGAACGTCTCCACCATGAGCGACACGGGGCGCGCCACGCCGATGGCGTAGGCCACCTGCACCTCGCAGCGCGCGGCCAGGCCCGCGGCAACCACGTTCTTCGCCACCCAGCGCGCCGCGTAGGCCGCCGAGCGGTCCACCTTCGTGCAGTCCTTGCCGGAGAAGGCCCCGCCGCCGTGCCGTCCCATGCCGCCGTAGGTGTCCACGATGACCTTGCGGCCCGTGAGGCCGCAGTCGCCCATCGGCCCGCCGATGACGAAGCGGCCCGTGGGGTTCACGTGGATCTCCGCGTCGGGCGAGAGCGCCACGCCCTCGCCGGCCAGCACCGGGCGCACCACCTGCTCCACCACGTCGGCGCGCAGCCGCTCGTAGGGCGCCTCCTCGGCGTGCTGCGTGGACACGACCACCTTCTCCACCCACTTCGGCGCGCCGTCCTCGTAGCGCACGCTCACCTGGGTCTTGCCGTCGGGGCGCAGGTAGTCGAGCGTGCCGTCCTTGCGCACGGCGGCGAGGCGCTCGCTCATGCGCTGGGCCAGGTAGATGGGCATGGGCATGAGGGTGCTCGTCTCGTCGCAGGCGTAGCCGAACATCATGCCCTGGTCGCCCGCGCCGATGCGCTCGTAGGGGTCGTCCGCGGCCCCGCCGTGGGCCGCCTCCCAGCTCTCGTCCACGCCCTGCGCGATGTCGGGGCTCTGCTCGTGGATGGCGTTCACCACGCCGCAGGTGGTGCCGTCGAAGCCGTACTTGGCGCGGTCGTAGCCGATGCCGCACACCACCTCGCGCACGATGGCCGGCACGTCCACGTACGCCTGCGTGCGGATCTCGCCCGCCACGGCCACGAGCCCCGTGGTCGCAAGCGTCTCGCACGCGCAGCGCATCCGCGACACGTCGGCGGGCTGCCCGCTGGGGGCGATGTAGCCCTCGCGCTCGAGCTCTATCTCCTTGGAGATGATGGCGTCCAAGATGGCGTCCGATATCTGGTCGCACATCTTGTCGGGATGCCCCTCGGTGACGGATTCGGACGTGAACAGGTAGGATTTTGGCAAAGCGATCGATAAGCTTGGCCTTTGCTCTATCGTCATTTCAATTCTCTCTATACTTTAGATTGCCCATTATCCAGCTTATTTAGGTTGATGACCCTTATTGGACGTCCATCTTGCTCGACAGCTCCTTTTTTAAAGCCTGATATGACTCTTCGCTCATTGCGTGCTCCATGCGACAGGCATCCCTTTGTGCAATTTCAGTCGGAATGCCAAGGTTGGTAAGAACCTTGAAGAAGAAGCAATGGCGGTCGTAAACTCTTTCAGCGATTTTGCGTCCCCCATTTGAAAGGCGAACCAAACCTCGAGGCCTAAATTCAACATATCCTTCCGCGCTCAAGGAGGACATAGCTTTTGATATGCTCGCCTTGGAAAAACCCATTCTACTGGCCATATCCACTTGCCTTACAAAACCACCAGAACGAGTTTCGAGAATAAGCAGGTTTTCTAGATAGTCTTCCCTTGACTCACTCAAAGTCATCAGTTCCACCTCACTTAATTCAAAATCCGACCCGTCGACGACTGAAGCTCCACCATTTTCTTGAACAGGCTGTCTTCGCGCTCCATGAGCTCCGACGGCTTTCCTTGCTCGGCAACGCGGCCTCCATCCAGCACCACGATTTTGTCGGCGCTCATCACGGTTCTCATCCGGTGCGCGATGACCAGCACGGTTTTGCGTTCAAGGAGACACGATAGCGCCTCCTGCACCTTCGTCTCATTTTCAACGTCAAGTGAAGCGGTCGCCTCATCCAGAAGAACAATGGGGGCGTTTTTGAGGATCGCCCGGGCAATCGATATGCGCTGGCGCTCGCCTCCGGACAAAAGCGCGCCGTTCTCGCCTATCCTCGTTTCATAGCCCTTCGGCATGCGGGAGACAAAATCATCGCAGTTCGCCGCCCGAGCCGCCGCAAACACCTCCTCATCCGTGGCATCTGGCCTACCGAGTCGGATGTTCTGCATGATCGTGTCGTCGAACAGAACCACATCCTGGAACACTTGGGCGAAATCGACGAGAAGGGCCTCGGGGTCGACGGTCGAAACGTCCACGCCTCCGATGCTCACAACGCCATCGTCGGCATCCCAGAAACGGGCAGCCAGCTTGGCCGCGGTGGACTTGCCGCCCCCGCTCGGACCGACCAAGGCGGTCACCTCGCCCTCCTTCGCAACAAATGAGACGTTCGAGAGAACCTTCTCGCCTCCTTCGTACGAAAAAGTCACGTTGTCGAAAGAAATGTCGTGATTCGCCGGCTCGAATTCCATCGACCCGGTTTGAGGCCGCTCGTGCTCGATGGAGTGCATGCGCTTGATTCTGAGCTTGAGATTGAGAAGCTCCGTCACAACTTCAAGCACGGTGTTGATCGGATCGTAGAATCTCGTCACCACGAGAAGGAAGCAGAAGTACACCATGAACTCTAGTTCCCCCGATGCCAAAAGCAGGGCTCCGACGAGGACGGTCGAAGCTATTCCGAGCTTGAGGAACGCTTGCGCGGCCGACACGGGAACGGCACTCGAAAGCTCCGAGACGATCTGGGCCTTCTCCGCGCGATCGATCTTCTGATCCAGTTGCTCGAGATACGTTTCCGATTGGTTCGCCGCCGTGATCTCTTGGGCGCATTCGAGGTACTCCTGCAAGCCGTCCGCAACGTCAAGCTGGCGGTCGATGAGAAACTGCCCCTTCGCATCTTGGCTCTTCCGAGAGAAGGCGATGATGAGCAAGGCGATGGGAAGAACCCAGAGGGCGGCGATGGCCATCTTCCAGTTGAAGAGCAGAAGCATGATCGAGATCAATATGGTCGACGCGCCGGTTCCGAACAAAAGGGGCATGATATGGGAGAACATGCGCTCCTGATCGGCGCAGTCCTTCATGATGGTGGTGGTGAGGTCCGAGAGGTCGCGCCTTCCGAAAAAGGAAAGGGGCAATCTGCGCAGCACCTCGGCAAGCTCGATCCGCTTTCTGGCACTCTCGCCGTACACGACATTGTAGGTGAAATGGTATTCGAGCCATTGGGTCAGCAGCATGAGCAGGAGTATGACGACGATGGCTGCAAGATAGCCACCAAGAGCAGGGAGGGGCTTCGAGGGGTCGAGCAGATGATCCAGGTAGTCGTTGGTCGCCATGCACAGCACGCCAATGGGTGCCATCATGACGAGGTTGGCGAGAGCGCAGAAGAACGCGCCTCTCTTGAACTCGAAAGCACCCCGCTCGGTCAAAGCGAACTTCTCACGCAGCATCGTTGGCACCCCCTCCGATTCTCCAAGAGACTGATTTCTGATAGTCCTCCCACATCCGGCGATACACTCCCTTGCTTTCGACAAGATCCCCGTGGGATCCCGATTCCGAGATGGCCCCGTTCTCCACGACGCAGATCCTGTCCGCGCCCACCACGGTCGATAGCCGGTGTGCAATCATGAGAACGGTCTTGCCGTGCGTAAGACGCGCGAGCGCACGTTGGATAAGGGCTTCGTTTTCCGGATCGGCGAACGCTGTGGCCTCGTCCAAGACCACGATAGGCGCATCTTTCAGAATGGCCCGGGCAAGCGCGATACGCTGGCATTCGCCGCCCGACAGGTAGACGCCCTTCGCGCCGACCACCGTGTCCAAGCCCTCGGGCAGCTTCGCGATGATGTCGTCGCATTGCGCCGCGTGCGCGGCCGCCTCCACCTCCGCGCGCGTAGCCGACGGGCGCGCGAATCTGATGTTGTCAATGAGGCTGCGCTTGAAAAGCCGTGTGTTTTGGAAGACGAAGGAAACGGAATCCATCAGTTCCGAACGGGGAACATCCCGCACATCAACACCGCCGACAAGCACCCGTCCTTCATCGACGTCCCAGAACCTCGGAACAAGGCTTGCAATGGTGCTCTTGCCTCCTCCCGACGGCCCGACGAGCGCCATCGTTTCTCCTTCGGGAATCGCAAAGCTCACGTTCTTGACGGCAGGTGCGTCAGCGCCCGGATACGTGAAAGACACCCCTTCAAAAACGATATCGCACGTCCCGCTCGCCCTCCCGCCTTTCGCAGAACAGCAAGGCATCTCCGGCGTGGATAGGATCCCCTCGATTCGCATCACGGCATCTTGGGCCATCGCCGCAGCTTCAGAGGCGTACAGTATCTTGGTCATCATCGATGTCGTCACCGCGCTGAACACCACGTAGAAGAGGAAGTCCGTGAAGAACGACGCGAAGTCCCCTGCTGCCCCCGCAAGCAGGATGCTGGCGGGAACCAGCACAGCAAAGGTCGAGTTGATCGCCACGATCTGCACGACCTGCGGTTTTTCGCACAACTTCGAATAGCCATGGGCCATATCCCGGTACTGCAGGATGGCCTCCTTGAATGCGTTGAACGAATCGACCGTTTGCTGGAACACTTTGACGACGGGCATGCCTCGAACATATTCGGTCGCAGCGGCGTTCATTCGGTTCAATGCCTGCTGGTAGTTCGACACGAAAGTCAGATAGCTTGAGTTCTCATCGCTGCCTCCCCCTCCCATCATCCTCCAAATGCACGCGAAGGACACTGCGATGGGAACCAGGCACGCCAAACCCATGGCCCAGTCGAAGATGAACATCACGACGACAAACACAACGGGGGTGACGAGGGCTCCCACGAAATCAGGGAACTTATGGGCGAGCACGGACTCGGTCTGGCCGGCGCAGCCGTCGATCACCCTCCTTAGTTCGCCGGTCGAATGCTCGTCGTAGTAGCCAAGGGGAACCTTGGAGAGATGGTGGGTCGCGGCCTTCCTCATGTTGTTGCCGGTTCGGAATGCCGCGATATGAGTGCACATCAACGCCGCGAAGTACACCACCACTCCGGCCACTGCGAATCCGACTGCCAGCCATGCGTAAAAAGCCGCGCCACTCGCTTCGCTCCATTGAGGAGCCACTGCGACAAACTGCGACATGATAAACCAGACGCACACAAGGGGCATCACGGCAAGCAGCGAATGCAGACCAGCCAAGGCGCAGCCCACCACGGTGAGGACTTTGTAAGGCCCTGCGAAGTCAAGCAACCTGAACAGCGGATGGGGTGCTTTGCGTTTCGACTTTTTGTTCTCTGGGCTTTGTTCCGTCATTTCTCCTCCTGCTCTATTACCAGGACGTTGTTTTGCACTTGCAGCGACTTGAATATTTCCGCAAACTGACCGCGTTACGCTGGGGGTGCAAAAAAATGGTATTCTGTCGCAACCAGCAAATAGAAAGGTGCTGAATATGGGGTCGACGCGCCAGACAGCCGGCTTGCCAGCAATTGACGTGACTTCTATCTGCGATGCCGCCTTGAAGCTCACCAAAGAATTTGGCATAGATGGTTGGTCTATTCGTCAACTGGCTAAAGAAATTAACGCGTACCCAGGTGTCATTAATTACCGCGTTGGTCGAAGAGAAGATGTGGTACATCTTGTTATCGAGCACGTTAATGCCGAAATCGACCTTCCTGAGCCTCGCGAGAATTGGAAACGATGGTTCAAGCTTCTTCTTGAGGGGATGCGTTCCACCCTGAGAAAGTACCCCGGAGTCGCTCGTAGACTCGCTGCCGTAGGTCCTGGCCTTGGGGAATCCGACCGCATTATCAATTGCGGCATTCAAGTGCTGAGAGATGCTGGGTTTGGCGATTGGTCCACTCTTGTTTATTCCGTTTTGCTTTGCCAAACTTGCGCGTTCGTTGCTACCGAGGATGACAGGGACAAAATGGACGATGTGCGCAAAGAGGTGGGGGGTTCGTATGCGAGTGCGCTTTCTGCGTCCGATCCCGGTATTGCCGCTTTGGCAAAAACGGTCAAACTCCTGACCGAAGAAGAAAGCCTGAGGAGAAGTTTTTTTGATCATCAGTTCTCAGTCCTTCTCGATGCTCTTCTCGGCGGATTGGAAGAGATTTTTTTAAAGGGCTGACTAGCGTATCGAGGTCTTAAGAGCATTTAAATCAATTTTTCCTATGGGGGTCAGGGGCAACAACTCACGAATCTCTACTCTGTCTGGATGCTTGAATGGGGCGATTCCTATGTTGTTTAAAAACTCCCTTATGGATTCCAAGTTGGGCGCATCGCCGCTGCAAACGATAAACGCACACGTCTTTTCGCCAAGGGCTTGATCCGGTATCCCGCAGACGGCTACGTCTACGATGCCGGGCATTTCTCTAAGACTTGCCTCTACGTCTTCCGCCGAGAAAGTCTCACCGCCACGGTTTATTGTGTTTTTCAGACGTCCCGTGATTTTGAAGTTGCCGCAGGGATCCCTCACCGCTAAATCCCCCGTATGATAAAATCCTTCCGAATCAAAAGAGCGCAGAGTAGAATATTCATCTTCGTAATATCCACTCATCAGATACGGTCCTTTCCATATCAATTCCCCTTCTTCGCCGTCTGCGCAAGGTTGCCCATCTTGTCCGATGATAAGAGGGCGATCGTTTTCGGAAAGGGGGAAGCCTTGGGTGGTAAAGGCGATTTCCTCTGGCGCTTCAGGGCTTGTCAGCGTCAATATTCCTTCAGTCATGCCGTATGATTGCTGGACAGCGCAAGAGAAAGCGGCAGAAAGCCTCTTGGCATCTTTTGCGGTAAATCGCGCACCTCCTACATGGATGGACTCAAGGCTTGAAAGATCAACAGGATACCAGTCGAGTGCGTCCATCCAGAGGTTTACCGCCGATGGAACTGCTGTTATTGTCGTCACTTTTGCAGAAGAGATCAATGGAAACACTTCATCGGGACTCACGCTTTCCGCCAAAATGACGGTGCCTCCTTTTTCTAGCGCACCAAGTGCGCCGGGGCATGCGAGCGGCAAATTATGGCATATCGACAAAGCTGCTAGGTATTTTGTTTTTTCGGAAAAAAGCGATCGGGAAGCCGCTTCCACGAAATTGTACACATAGCTGAAATTTGAGCGAGGAATAAGTTTAGGGAGTCCTGTTGTACCACCCGACGGAAGCAGGAACAAAATTGATGAGGAGTGGGGTGCTGTGGCTTGCCAGAGCTCTCCGCGCATATCCGAAACTGATCGATATTGATCGGAAGATCCGATGACAAAACATTTTAGCCTTGGATTGTCCTTTTTGATGGCTTTTGCTAAGGACTCGTAATCATAAGCCGGGGAAGAACACGGAACAATTAGGCAGGATGCATTTGACTTTGAGCAGAAATGAGAGATTTCCGCTTTGCGATGAGTCGGCAAAGCAAGTACGGGGATGCATCCTCTCATTACTGACCCGAACAAGATTATAAGAGATTCAGCTTTGTTCGGAAGCTGAAGGACGATCCTGTCCCCAGCTTCTATCCCCTCCGAAGCAAGGCAAGAGGCGAATCGCCTTGCCGCATCAAATAGCTCAGTGTAAGTATACGTGGTTTCTCTGTCGCGAACCGCAATATTTGCCCCATATTCACGCTCCCATTGCGCAATACGTTCAACAAGAGTGAAACCAACGTCGGTTGCCCTTCTCATAAAACCCCCTTCTGCCATCCGAAGCCTTAGAAGATATTTGCGCAATATTTGCAAACAACAACCCTTTCGCTATAAGTATACTATAGCTAACATTATGTTAGTATGCCTTATATTCAAAGACTTATTGCTTGAAAGGGCGGTTGGCATGTCTGAAGTATGCGTGGAGCTAGTTGGAAAGCTTGTTGAGGAAATGCTCGGACTGTCAAAAGAAGAACTAAGCCCTTCGGATAATCTTATCAGTTTGGGGCTAGGATCTCTTGACATTATGAGAATAGCTGGGTTGCTAACAAAGAATGGCTGCAATGTTACCTTTTCAGAATTGGTTTCGAATCCCTGTATGGCTTCTTGGGTAAATTTTGCAAGAGAGAGGTCTGCGAGAAGCTCGTCTAATGGTAGCCCTCTCCTCGGTTCCGCAAATTACAGCAAAGGCGACCCCTTTCCGATCACGTCCGTCCAACATGCCTATATGGTTGGAAGGCGAGACGGACAGGAGCTAGGGGGAACCGCTTGTCACGCTTATATGGAATTCGAATGCGGATCTCTCGATGCGGCCAAACTCGAACGCGCAGTGGAACTTCTTATTCTAAGGCATCCCATGCTGCGCGCCCGGTTCTCTGATGACGGAACAGCCCGCATCGAAGACAAAGTAACTTGGAAGGGACTAACCACCTACAGAGTGGAAGGAGCAGGCAATCCCGACTCGAGGATTGAAGGTATTCGCCAAGAATTAAGTCACCTACGTTTCGACATCGAGCAAGACGATCTCATAGATGTACGCCTTACTGTCGTATCACCGAAACGCACTATCATGCATATCAACGTCGACCTTCTTGCAGCTGATGTGCTTAGCATCCAAGTTCTCTTAGAGGATCTAGCGCATCTCTACGACGGAACGGATCTCGCCCCCATCGAGATAGACTTCATGGAGTATGCGAGAAGAACCGGAATCGGAGAAGACGCATGAAACGAGGATAGAGAATACTGGCTGAATCGAATAGACAACATGCCAGGCGGCCCCTCTTTGCCACTGAAAGCCCCTATGGAGAGTGTCAAAAGATCTCAATTCACTCGTATGGAGTACTTAATTGATTCTAAGTCTTGGAAGAACTTCACCGAGAAAGGACGGCAAATCGGGGTTACCCAATCTATGGGCATCGCCGCTGTTTATGCCAAGGCTCTTTCTCGATGGAGCGAAGACAAGAAATTTCTTCTCAACCTTCCGCTGTTCAACAGAAAACCAATTCACCCAGACGTTGACAAGATCGTATCCGACTTCACCTCTCTTATCCTTCTTGAGGCTGATTGCGCAAACGCAATTTCCCTTCTTGAACTAGCTTCTCAAATGCAAGGACGCTTTCAGCAGGATGTTGCGCACTCTTCATTTGGAGCTGTAGAGGTTTTGAGAGAGCTTTCTCACCGTTGCCCAAACGATCCCAAGAAAGCCCCTGTTGTATTCGCTAGCAATATCGGCACCCAATTTATCTCCAACAAAGTGGAAGATGTTTTCGGTCCCTTGTCGAAGATGCTAGCAGAAACACCACAGGTATTGCTGGATCATCAGATATACGATCATAAAAACGGGTTGCTTTTGGCGTGGGATTACGTTTCCGAATTGCTTGATGACAAAATAGCCAAACAGATGTTTGAGGCATATTGCACAGCAGTGCGCTTCTACTGCGAAAACGACTGGTCGGAGCCGTTCCCCGACCTGCTGCCCCCTTCGCAGCGCGCGGCGCGCGCCGAGGCGAACTCGGAGGGGGCCGACCTCGGCGGCGGGACGCTCCACGGACGGTTCTTCGCCCGCGCCCAGGCCGAGCCGGATGCCCCGGCGCTGCGGTGGGGAGCCGACGGCGAGGCGACCTACGGGGAGCTTGCCGGCCGCGCCCTGCGCATCGCCGGGGGGCTCGCCGCCGCCGGCGTGGGCGAGGGCGACCGCGTGGCCGTCAGGCTCCCGAAGGGGCCCGGCCAGGTGGCAGCCGTGCTGGGCGTGCTGGCCGCCGGGGCGGCGTACGTCCCCGTCGGCGTCTCCCAGCCCGAGGCCCGCGCGGCGCTCATCCTCGAACAGGCGGGCGCGTCCCTGTGCGTCGACTCCACCGAGCTGGCCCGCCTCGAGGCGGCCGACCCCCTCCCCGCGCCCGCCGGCCCCTCCGAGCGCGCGCTGGCCTACGTGATCTACACGTCCGGCTCCACCGGGGTGC